>ULSN01061546.1_pt1 | contig 17344 bp, 18 predicted proteins | sample 1956771 | NCBI WGS metagenome assembly ULSN01 (sample SAMEA4835709, study PRJEB28245) | human gut metagenome | biome: gut microbiome; material: fecal sample | place: Denmark | collected 2008
AAGCCGCTGAGCGGAACCGGCAGCCGCGGCATGATGGTGGATGTCATCAACACTTTCGGGGTTGACTCGTTTGTGGCGCGTGTGGCCGGCTGTATCCAGGGCAGTACCGACACCACTTTCTATATCCTTGCCGTTTATTTCGGCAGTGTGGGCGTGCGCAATACGCGCTATGCCGTTCCGTTTGCCCTCCTTGCCGATGTGGTGGGTTCGATTACCGGAATAGCCGTTGCCTACTTCTTCTTCGGATAGAGTAGGGGAGAGGCTCAAAATATGCGGGGCGTTCTGAAAAGGACGCCTTTTTCTGTTTTCTTTTTTCAAGTAAAAGTGTTAACTTTGTAGTCGTTTCTTATTGATAATGGCAGAATTGACTTTTTTATCCGAAGGGGTTGAGTTACCTTGCCTCGACGAGCAGTTGATGCGTCGTTGGATTGAGGCGGTCGCCGGTGGTTTTGGAAAATCTCTGGGCGACATCACCTATATATTTTGCAACGACGAGAAGATTCTTGAAGTGAACCGTCAGTATCTGAATCACGATTATTTTACGGATATAATAACTTTCGACTACAGCCGTCCGCGACGTATCTCGGGCGATATGTTCATTTCGCTCGACACGGTGGCGAGCAACGCCGAAATGCTGGGCGTGGCCTACGAATCGGAGTTGTATCGTGTCGTGATTCACGGCATCCTGCATCTTTGCGGCGTGAACGACAAGGGTGAAGGCGAGCGCGAAATCATGGAGCGCCACGAAAACGAATCCCTTGCCTTATTGTCTCAACTTCAAAATTCAGAACGATGAAATTTGAATACGATGTAATTGTAATTGGCGCAGGTCACGCCGGTTGTGAAGCTGCGTGTGCGTCCGCTAACTTGGGCTCGGAAACATTGCTTATCACAATGGATATGAACAAGATAGCGCAGATGAGTTGTAATCCGGCCGTTGGAGGTATAGCTAAAGGTCAGATAGTCAGAGAAATAGATGCTCTTGGTGGACAAATGGGCATTGTCACTGACAAGTCGGCCATACAGTTCCGCATGCTGAACCGTTCGAAGGGTCCGGCCATGTGGAGTCCGCGTGCGCAGAGCGACCGAATCAAGTTCATCGAGAACTGGAGAACGACGATTGAAAACACCGACCGCCTTTATATGTGGCAGGATTCGGCAACGGGGCTGGTGATTGAGAACGGCAAGGTGACGGGCGTGAAAACGGCGCTTGGCGTTACGTTCGAGGCTAAGGCCGTGGTGCTTACTGCCGGTACTTTTCTGAACGGGTTGATGCATATCGGACGCGTACAACTTGCCGGAGGACGAATTTCCGAACCGGCTTCCCACGGTATTACCGAACAACTGAAAGAACTCGGCTTCGCTACCGACCGCATGAAGACCGGTACGCCGGTGCGCATCGATGGCCGTACCATCAAATTTGAACTCGCCACCCGTCAGGATGGAGAGAACGATTTCCATAAATTCTCGTATCTTCCTACGGTGAAACGCACGCTGAAGCAGCGCCCGTGCTGGATTGTCTATACCAGTCCGGAGGTGCACAAAGTGCTTCGTAAGGGCTTGCCTGATTCTCCGCTCTATAATGGCCAGATTAAGAGTATCGGTCCGCGCTATTGTCCGAGCATTGAAACGAAAATCGTCACTTTCGCCGACAAGGATATGCACCAGCTGTTTTTGGAACCTGAAGGCGAAACCACTCAGGAATACTATTTGAACGGCTTCTCGTCGTCTCTTCCTTTGAACGTGCAGATTGATGCGCTTTCCAAAATTCCCGCGCTCTCCGAGGCGCAAATCTATCGTCCGGGCTATGCCATCGAATATGACTTCTTCGACCCGACACAGCTTCGCCATACGCTTGAAACGAAGCTCGTCGAAGGACTTTTCTTTGCCGGACAGGTAAACGGAACGACCGGGTACGAGGAAGCGGCAGGGCAGGGGCTTGTTGCCGGTATCAATGCCCATCAGCGTGTGGCAGGAAAGGAACCGTTTGTGCTTGGCCGTGACGAAGCCTATATCGGCGTATTGATTGACGACCTTGTGACGAAGGGTGTTGACGAGCCGTACCGTATGTTCACTTCGCGTGCCGAATACCGTATTTTGCTCCGTCAGGATGATGCCGACATGCGTCTTACTCCCCGTGGCTATGAACTCGGATTGGCTTCGCAGGAACGCTACGACCTCATGGTGAGAAAGCGTGAACAGCGCGACGCACTGGTGGAATTTACACGTGCATTTTCCGTGAAGGCTGCCAAAATCAACGGCTATCTGGAGTCCTTGGGGCTGTCGCCGCTGAAGCAGTCGCAACGGTTGTATGATCTGATTCTCCGTCCGCAGCTGAACATTGCGATGCTTGCCGAACAGATTCCGCAGTTAAAGACGGAAGTGGAAAAGATAGAGGAAGCACGCCGCGAGGAAATTGTGGAGGCTGCCGAAATTCTGATAAAATATCAGGGCTATATCGACCGCGAACGGCTGATTGCAGAAAAAATAACCCGGCTTGAGAATGTCAAGCTCCGTGGAAAGATTAATTATATGGAGGTGCACGCCATCTCGACAGAAGCTCGCCAAAAGCTGACGAAGATTGATCCGGAGACAGTGGCGCAGGCTTCGCGAATACCAGGCATCTCGCCGAGTGATATTAATATCCTTCTGCTGCTGTTGGGTAGATAATGGAAGGAGCGATGTTCCACGTGGAACATTTTTAAACATCGAAATATAAACAAGATAAATAGAAAAGTATGAAAATTGAAGAAGTGAAAAACGTGATTCGCGATATCGTGGATTTCCCGCAGAAGGGTATCGTGTTCAAGGACCTGACAACGGCTTTCAAGAATCCGGAAGCAATGCGTGCCATCAGCGAAGCTTTGCGCGCCCGTTATGAAAACCTTGGTGTGACGAAGGTAGTAGGCATCGAGTCGCGTGGCTTTATCGGCGGTTCTATACTTGCTTATGAACTGAACGCCGGTTTTGTGCCTGTACGCAAGCCGGGCAAATTGCCTGCCGACACGTTGCAGAAGTCTTATTCGAAAGAGTATGGAACGGACACTATCGAGATTCACCGCGACGCCATTACGGAAGATGATGTGGTGGTGCTTCATGACGACCTGCTGGCAACCGGCGGAACAATGGCAGCTGCCTACGAACTGGTGAAAAGCATGAACCCGAAGAAAATCTATATCAGCTTTATCGTAGAGCTTGAATTCCTTAACGGTCGTGCCGCATTCCCGGCTGAAGTGGATGTGGATTCGCTGATTGTTTATTAAAATCAGGCGCGGATTCGTAACTGAAAAATATATGATGCTTTGCAGGGACATGCGGAAGTGTGTCCCTGTTTTTGTCTAATTAATGATGGTTTTGCAATGAGCGAAAATGATGCTTTGAAAGAAAAAATCAGCATGCTTCCCGATTCCCCGGGGTGCTATCTTTACTACGACAAGAACGGAACGGTGATATATGTCGGAAAGGCGAAACGGCTCAAACGGCGCGTGTCGTCCTACTTCAACCGTGTCCACGATTCGGTGAAGACCAATGTGCTGGTGAAGAATATCTGCGACCTGCGCTACATTGTCGTAGGCAGTGAGGAGGATGCGCTGCATCTTGAAAACAGCCTTATCAAGGAGTATCAGCCGCGCTACAATATCCTGTTGAAGGACGACAAGTCCTATCCCTGGATTTGTGTGACAAACGAGCTTTATCCGCGTGTGTTTTTGACGCGGAACGTGACGGCAAAGGGCGGCAAATATTACGGGCCGTATGCCAATGTGACCGTGGCGCGGACCATGCTTTCGCTCATCAAGGAACTCTATCCGGTGCGCACGTGCCGTTTCCCGTTGACGGCCGAATCGGTGGAAAAGGGTAGGGTGAAGGTCTGCCTCGAATATCATATCCACAACTGCAAGGGCTGTTGTGAGGGGTTGATTTCACCGGAGGATTATGGTGTCTATATCTCGCAAATCAAACAGATTCTCAATGGCGACACACAGCAGATTTCCGATTTTCTGATGAACGAAATGACACGTCTTGCCGGTGAAATGCGTTTTGAGGAGGCAAACGAATTGAAGACAAAATATCTGTTGGTGGAGAAATACAAGGCAAAATCCGTGCTTGTCAGTAGCCGCATTACGAATGTCGATGTGTTTTCCTACGAGCCTGACGACGATTGCGTGTATATCAATTATATGCACGTCCGCAACGGTTCGGTGGTGCAGTGTGTCACTTTCGACTTTCGGAAACGACTCGACGAAACGCCGGAGCAGTTGCTTTCCTATGCCATTGCCGAGGCAAAAGCGCAGTTCCACAATGATACGAAAGAGGTGATAGTTCCGTTTGTTCCGGACTTTGAAACGGACAAATACACGTTTGTCGTTCCGCAGCGTGGCGATAATAAAAAGCTGCTCGACATTTCCCTCCAGAATGCCCGCCAGTTCAAACTCGACAAGTTGAAAAACGCCGAGAAACTGAACCCCGAGCAGCGTGTCACACGGTTGCTCACGCGCATGCAGAAGGATTTCCGGCTGTCGGAACTGCCGCGGCATATCGAGTGTTTTGATAACTCGAACATTCAGGGTACGAACCCGGTGGCATCGTGCGTGGTGTTTAAAAACGGCAAGCCGTCGAAGCGCGATTACCGCCATTTCAATATCAAGACCGTAGAAGGCCCGAACGATTTTGCTTCCATGATAGAGGTCATAACGCGTCGCTATAGCCGGTTGATAGAAGAGGGCCAGCCGTTGCCGCAGCTGGTGGTGGTCGATGGTGGTAAGGGCCAGTTGAGTTCGGCTGTCGAAGCCTTCGATCGGTTGGGCATCCGTGGAAAAGTGGCGCTTGTCGGCATTGCCAAGCGGTTGGAGGAAATCTATTTCCCCGGCGACAGCGTGCCGCTTTACATTGACAAAAACTCCGAGTCACTTCGGGTTATCCAGCAGTTGCGCGACGAGGCCCATCGCTTTGGCATCACTCACCACCGCAACCGGCGGAGCAAGGGGCAGACGGTTTCGGCTCTCGATTCCATCAAGGGGGTAGGGGAGAAGACCCGCACGGCTTTGCTGACCCATTTCAAGAGCCTGAAGCGCCTGCGCGAAGCCAGTGAAGAAGAGGTCGCTTCCGTGGTCGGGCCGGCCAAAGCCAAAACCATCTGTGCCGCGTTGAAAAATGCGGAGGATTGAGCACGTCTGCCGTGTGTGGAAACAGCCTTTATGCTGTCGGTTTGCCGCTTGCTTTGATTGTCGGATTGGAGGATATGCGTATCGTGATTCGTTGGATATCCTTTTCCCGAAGCTGTTTTATCATCTCTTCGGGAATGTCGAATTCCACGCATTCCTCTTCTTCGGGATGCTGTATTTCCCGAAGAAAATCATACTCCAAAATTTGTGAGATTTTCCTTAATCTTTCAGTGTCGATACTGCTGCTGCGCACAATGTTGTAGACTGTTGTCCGATTGCAGTTCAGCCTGCGTGCAAATTCGGCATACGTCATGCCTCTGAGCTTGATTTTGCTTTCAATCAGTCTGCCTATGTGCAGTGTGTTTTTTACTTGTTTTCCCATAATAAAAAAAGTGTGGATACAGAGTTTATCAAACTGAGGCCCTGGTAACTGCCTTAACACAATAAACAATTGTTCCACACCTGAAAGGTATGATTCAAGAAGATCATACGATAATACAGGCAGCTTCGTCGTTCCTTGTGTCAGTCAGAATTTACCAGATTCCAGTTTGAAGGAAATTTTGTAGCTGTCAATCGGTGGATTTCTCCCCACCGTATACAAAGTTAGTGTATTTGTGTGTCTTAGCCAAATAAATAGGGAAATTTTTTTAATGCCGGTGTTGAATTTTATCACGTAAATGTCGGTTTTAATCACGCTTGAAATTTCGGGGTCTTTATCGTGAATTTTATATTTGTCTGTGAATACGGAACTGTTGTTTTCGATGATATTTGGGTTGGTTCTATTGCTTTTTTCGACTTACCGATGGCAGTCCGTTCGATGGGAATTTGACAACACTATTATTATTCTAAATATGAAAAACTTTATCTACTATTTGATGTTGCCGCTATTGTGTTTGGCATGTGCGGCGTGTGGTGAAAAGAACTCCGATCCCGGTGAAAATCCCGACAAACCGGTGCCGGATCCCGAAGGTACCATTGAGGTTTCTGCCCGTTACGATGCGTGGACCGGTGTAGCAGGAATCAAGATTGATGATGCCTATAATTTTTCCAGCTCCGGCGGAACTTATTTCGTTTCGTTGGGGCAAATGCGGGGACTTGGAAACATTACGTCAATCCCCAAAACCGGGTGGGCTACTACTGTTGCCGTAGTCCCCGGAAACGGTTATGTGGCATATTCTGAAGGTATGTTCTATCGAATCTATGTAGTGGACGAATTGGTTGGAACATCTGGCGGTATTATCGGTTATACGTTCAGGTATCAGGCGCCATTTGCCGGCAAGGACGAAGAACTGAAGTTAGACCAGACGGCCGTAACATTGGACAGCAAAAATGCAGCGACAGTGAATTTCCTGAATACCGGAATTATACCGTATACGATTGAAACATCCGAATCATGGGTACATGTAGAAAAGGCTTCAACAGGGAAGTATTCGTTCCTCTCGGATGCCGTGTATATTAGTGTCGATGAATCCGGCAGTATGTCGTCGACAGAAGCAGTCGTTACTTTAGAAACGCAAGGCGGAAAGACTTCAACGATACGTGTCACCCGAACTTTCGGGCCTTATGTTTCTTTGCTTACGTCGATATCGGGTTACTATAGGTTGAACCCTGTCGGAGAAGAGACAAGAGTTGCCGTTGTCTCAAATATAGGTTCGACATTGAAGGCTTTGGATTCAGACGTATTTGATGTTAAAATCGAGCCTTATAAAAGTGCTATGGAGCAGCCTTCCCGTTTGCGGTTTATCGGAGATAATCCAGTGGATGAGAATGCTCTCACGCGGGCCGAATCGTTGTATTACTACGATGTCGTTATCACGGCCCCGTCAAATTATATGGGGAAATTGCGTCGGGATCAAATTTCTCTTTCCGCTTCTTCTCCTACATTTTTTGTGAATCTGTTTACGGCCGAACAGGATGCTTTTGACTTTAGTTTCCTTGGACAGCCGGCTATTCTTAAGAAAGAAGGAGGGGAGGAGCGTGTGATGATTTCCACTGATTTGATTTCGTTTGACAACTTGTCGGTGACAAGTTCTGAAAAATGGTGTAAACCTACGCTTTCTGCCACGGAAAAAAACTTGGTGCTGACGGTGGACGCTAATTCCGGAAGCGGTACAAGAACAGCCGACGTGAAAGTGTTTGATTTTGATAAAAATGAAATAGCTACCTTACAAGTATCCCAGTATGGAGCAGGTTTGTATTTGGAACAGAATAAAATGTATTTTCAACGAAAAATGTCGGCTCAAACTATTGCGGTGATGCTACCAGACGGGATGGTGGCATCCGACATTCAATGTACAGAAAGCTGGTTGTCGGCAACAATGACAGGTACGGATAATAGTTCCTTGACAGTCCGTGTGACTGAAGCGACAGAAGATCGGGTGGCGTATATTACTTTCAAAGGATATTCCGACCGTATAGAAGTGCACCAAAGCAAGTATGCTGTCGGTGATGCTTATAGTGAAAATGGAGTAGAGGGAACTGTTTGCAATATGGAAATGGGAACGGGTTGGTTGTATAAATCGTTGGATGGGTCATATTCGTGGTCAACGGAACAAGTGTTTCTTGGAGCAACTGATAAGACAGATGGTAGGGTTAATATCAAAATAGTGAAAAGTCAGCCAAACTGGGAGGCGAATTATCCGGCGTTTGCGGCTGTTGATGCTTTGAATGTTGATGGTGTAACTGGGTGGTATCTCCCGGCAGTTGATGAGTCGGAAAATATTAAAATGTCTATAAACAACCAATTTGTATGGACTTCTACTGAACTAAATGATAAGAAGGCATATTATCTTTACTACAGTAATTGGCGTCCAAATGAAAGCTCCAAGCAGTCTCAATATACGGTTTACGCCGTCCATCGTTTTGAATATTAAATACACAATTAGTGAATCCCTGAATTTTGCGAATGTAACCCGCAGAAATTCGGGGATTCTTTTTTCGAAATATAAAAACATAGGGAAATGAAAAGAATGTTATTATCAGTAGTAATCGTGTTGGCTTTTATGTTGCCGAGTGGCGTTTTTGCACAGCAGGGATGGATTAATTTTGGCAATGCCGTCATGCAGAAGGCTGTTCAGGAGGAGAAATCGTCTGTTACATCGTTTAATCCCGATGTGGAGTTGGGGTTTCGTTTGGCGTTTGACTACGAAGCCGGTTTGGATGATTGGTCAGGGTGGATTGGTTTGGGATTTGCAACAGATTTGCGGGTAATAAACATCGAAGGTTTTGATTGGTCGAAATTGAAAAGTTATAAGTGCGTGTTTGACCTTTATGCCGGTCCATCTATTGTGTTGCCGTTTAATGAAGATACTTTTGGAATGTTGATTAATTGCTTTATGGGGTATTCGTTTTCGGGAGGAGGATTGGCCTCCAATACTGCTGCAAATGCCCGAATAGGGGACTTTACGGTCAAACTAAATGCGCAGTTGATGTTTTCTCACTTTTTGGTTGGTGTCGCCTGGCGTCCTTTACGTCAGCATTTGGAAACATATTCCGGCAACACGCTCGTTGGAATAGACATCAATCCGGTTATTGAGATTCGTTTAGGATATTTGGCGTTTTGACTGGAAGCTGTTCCGTAGTTTTGTTTGTCGTTTTGTTGGAAACGGTTGACCATCTGTGCCGTGTTGAAGAATAATGATGGGCAATAATTTGGTTTTGGCTGCGATTGTCTTTATCTTTGTGGTTTGTAGAAGATAGGATACGTTTCCTGACTTAGAATGAACATGCTAAAGTCGGGTGGCTTCCTCTTGATATGCCTTTGGGCTGTGCTGCCCGGGCATTTGTTAATTTGAAAGAATGAGACTTGTAATACAAAGAACGAAGGAAGCGTCGGTGACAATCGACGGCGTTGTGAAATCCGCCATTGGGAGCGGTATGATGATTCTCGTCGGAGTTGAGCATGAGGACACTTCCGACGATGTGGAATGGCTGGTGAAAAAGGTGCTGCACCTGCGTATTTTCGACGATGAAAACGGTGTGATGAACCGTTCCATTCTGGATGTGGGCGGCGAAATTCTGGTGGTGAGCCAGTTCACGCTGCATGCTTCGACGCGCAAGGGCAACCGTCCGTCGTATATCCGCGCAGCTCGTCCCGAAGTGGCCATCCCGTTGTATCGTCAGTTTATCGACAGCCTTAACCGCTCTTTGCCGAAGCCGGCCGGAGAGGGTGAGTTCGGTGCTGACATGAAGGTGGCGCTTATCAACGACGGTCCGGTGACAATCCTTATTGATTCCAAACTCAAAGAATAACGGCAATGGCAATTACGATAGAAGAGGCCCAGCAGCGGGTCGACGAATGGATTCGTACCTATGGCGTGCGCTATTTCAACGAACTGACAAATATGGCCATCCTTACGGAGGAAGTGGGGGAGGTGGCCCGCATCATGTCGCGGCGCTATGGCGAACAGTCGTTTAAGAAAGGAGAGAACGGCGATACGCTTGCCGACGAACTTGCCGACGTGATGTGGGTGCTGATTTGCATCGCCAATCAGACGGGAGTGGACCTGACGGAGGCTTTTGAAAAGAATCTCCGTAAGAAAACCGACCGCGACAAGGAAAGACACAAGAATAATGACAAACTAAAATAAAAAGACTATCTATGGAAGAACAAGTACCGAACAAATACAAGCAAGTGCTTGTGGAAAGTAAAGTGACGGAAGACGATGCTTTTGTTGCGAAAGACATTCAGGAAATCCTCTCGAAACATTTCGACGAGAACAACACGAAGGATGTCTACAAACTGCTTTTCAACTGTATCGACCTCACTTCGCTCAATTCTACCGACACGGTGGAGTCAATCGGCAAGATGGTAGAGCGTGTCAACGCTTTTGAAACCGACTATCCGGAACTGAAAAACGTGGCAGCCATTTGCGTTTATCCTAATTTCGCGATGGTGGTCAGCGGTGCCCTTGAGGTGACGGGTGTCGATACGGCAGTGGTGTCCGGAAGTTTCCCTTCTTCCCAAACATTCCTCGAAGTGAAGACCGCAGAAACGGCATTGGCCGTAGCCGACGGTGCCAACGAAGTGGACATCGTGTTGAACCTTGGCCTGTTCTATGGCGAGAACTATGAAGAGTTGACCGACGAGATAGCCGAACTGAAGCATGCTGCACGCGATGCACGCCTGAAGGTGATTCTTGAAACGGGTGCGCTCAAGACGGCTGCCGACATCAAGAAGGCATCCTTGCTTGCCATGTATTCCGGTGCCGACTTTATCAAGACTTCGACTGGAAAGGTTTATCCGGGAGCGACACTTGAGGCTGCCTATGTGATGTGTCAGTGCATCAAGGAATATTATGAAAAGACCGGTAACATGGTCGGCTTTAAAGTTTCGGGCGGGGTGTCGTCGACAGCCGATGCTGTGAAGTATTACACGCTCGTGAAGGAAATCCTCGGCGAGGCTTGGCTGGACAACGATCATTTCCGTATTGGAACATCGCGTGCCGCCAACTATATCCTCAGCGACATTCTCGGAAGCGAAACGAAATATTTCTAAATCCATACGGTCCGAGTGGTTCGGACCTGTCGACGGGAGTTCTTTGCGGAGCTCCCGTTTTTTTGTTTTTGTACGTGATATGATTCCGTCTATCCGCTCTTCAATTTTCAGCCGACAGATATTTTCCAGGAGAATTAACAGCGGAGTTAAAAATATATCGCACGGAAAATCTTCCAATTCCCCTCAAAATGGGAAAAAATGGTATTCTGAAAAATCACGCTTGCGAGAATGCTATTTTTAGCCGTTTTGACGGCGTTTTTCGAAAATATGAATTCCACATCATCCCGTGGGGCAAAATGCCGTCAGCGAGCTTTCAGTAAAGCCGTTTTTTGAGTGGATTTTCCGCTGATTTTTTGCCGTGCAGAAGTCCTCGAAGAATGTGTTTCTTCTACAATATATATTTTCCTAACGAAATTAAAAATACATTGTACCGTTGCTTTGACAAAAAACGCCCCTCCTGTCCTTGTCGGAGCGAGAGGGGTGTCTTGTCTTGTTCGGGTTGGTTATTCCGATTGTACTTGCCGGAGGTCGTCGATTTGCCGGAGAGTTTCACGGATGGTTTTCAGCGAAGCACGCAGGAAGCAGATGCCACAGATGCTTCCCACGATTGCTCCGACTGTGGCTCCTATTATAACAGGTCGGGCGTGTTCCTCGGGAATCGAAGAGTTGATTTCGATGCAGAACCATGCCAGCCATGCAATCAATGTAGGAATGGAAAATTTCAACCAGTCGAGATGCTGTTTGCGGAGTCGCTGCATTTTTGTTGACACCGTCAGCAAATCCTGCTGCATGAGGTTGGCCGCCGAGAGTCCGCGGTGTTGCAGCCATGTGGCGGCAATGCACACAAGAAGAAAGATGGCTGTAGCAATGCAGAAGGCCGTCGACAGGTGGATGCTGGAAAACACGTACCAGCAGTAGGGTATTGCCACCGCTCCTATCACCCCGATAACCCAAGCCCGACGGTGCAGTTTCGACAGGTTGCTGCGGATAGCCTTGTCCAGCATCTGTTCGCTGACAATCGTCTGCGATTCCAGCTTCTTTTGCAGCAGAGCAATCTGCTGTTTCATTTCTTCAATTTCGTATAGAGCATTTTCTTCCATAGCCGTTATTGTTTAGGGGTTGACATTTTCTTGAGTTGTTCTCTGATTCTGACAAGCCGCACGGAAACATTTTTCGCCGTGATGCCGACAATTTCTCCGATTTCCTCATAGCTGAGATTTTCGAGCCAGAGCAGCACGATGGCGCGGTCGAACGGGCCGAGCCGGTTGATGCGTTTGCGCAGCATTTCGATTTGCCGGCTGTCGTTGTCGTCGTCTTCAAAAAGGTTGATGTTCATGGACAGCGGCACCGATTCACCCCGCCGCCGCTTCTTGCGGTCGAAGGAAATACACGTGTTAAGGCTCACTTTCCATATCCAGGTGGCGGGAGAACTGTCGCCGCGGAACTGGGCAAACCCTTTCCAAAGGTTGATCAGCGTTTCCTGAAACAGATCCTCCACTTCGTCGCTGTCCTGCGAAAACATGTAGCACACCGTGTAGATGGTATTCTTATGTTTTCGGACGATGTTCGCGAAATCTTTTTCCAATGTCTCCATTTTCTTGTCAGTTTTTACCCGTTAGACGCTCGGACTACGGAAAAACTACACTGCGGTACTATTTTTTTTATTCAAAAAAATCTCACCCCGACAGACGTTCTGTAAAGGTGAGATTCTCGTTCTTGTATTTTCAGGTTCGGGCGGTCCCGATTCCGATTATTTCAGTTTTGCCAATGCTTCAGCGATGCGGCGGCAGGCTTCGCGGATATTGTCGTCGCTCGTAGCGTAGCTCAGACGGATATAGCCCGGAGCGCAGAATGCGTCGCCGTTCACGGTTGCCACGTGGGCCACTTCAAGCAGGTACATGGCCAGGTCGTTGGCGTCCTTGATTTCGCGGTCGCCGTATTTCTTTCCGAAGTAGGCCGAAACTTCCGGGAAGATGTAGAAGGCACCTTCCGGATGGTTGATGCGCAAGCCCGGAATTTCTTTCAGCAGACCGACGATGAGGTCGCGGCGGCGTTCGAATGCCTTGCGCATTTCCTCAACGCAGTCCTGCGGGCCGAGATAAGCCGCTTCGGCAGCCTTCTGTGCGATAGATGAAGGGTTGGATGTATATTGTCCCTGCAACTTGTTGGTTGCCTTTGCCACCCACAGCGGAGCAGCGATGAAACCGATACGCCAGCCGGTCATTGCGTATGCCTTCGACACACCGTTTACGATAATCGTGCGGTCCTTCACGGCGTCAAATTCAGAGATGGAAGCGAATGAGCCGATGAAGTTGATGTGTTCGTAGATTTCGTCCGAGAGAACAAGAATTTCCGGATATTTAGCCAAAACGTCGGCCAGGCCTTTCAGCTCTTCGCGCGAATATACGCTACCGGTCGGGTTCGACGGAGAGCAGAGAAGGAGCATGCGTGTTTTCGGAGTGATGGCAGCTTCGAGCTGTGCCGGAGTGATTTTGAAGTTCTGTTCAACTCCTGCCGGAACAGTAACGGTTACACCTTCTGCCAGTTTCACCATTTCCACGTAGCTTACCCATGCCGGAGTCGGGATAATCACTTCGTCGCCCGGGTTGATAGTGGCAAGGATTACATTACACAAAGACTGCTTGGCACCGTTGGAAACAACGATTTGCTCCGGAGCAAATTCGATGTTGTTTTCATTTTTCATCTTTGCGGCGATAGCCTTGCGCAGCGACATGTAGCCCGGAACCGGGGTGTAGAATGTGAAGTTGTCGTCGATAGCCTTCTTGGCGGCTTCTTTGATATGTTCGGGAGTGTTGAAATCAGGTTCACCTACCGACATGTTGATAACATCGACACCTTGTGCCTTCAACTCATTGCTTTTCTGCGACATCGCCAATGTTGCCGATGGAGAAAGCGCCTGGATTCTTTGTGAAATGTGTTCCATTTTTAAGTCGTTTTGGTTGTTGTAGTTTCTGCGACAAAAGTAGCATAAAAAAACGATATGCGAAACATAAAAATCAGCGTCCGCCGCCTCTCAGTGCGTCCGGACGCTGTTAAATTTTATGAAACTCGTTTGAGATTAGAATGTATAACCGATTCCAATGGAGAAGATGTCGCTACGGGCGGTCGTTTCATCGTCTTTGCGGAGCTTGTCGCTGACAAGGTCGTAGTAGGCCGACACTGAAACTTTGTCGAGCACGGAAACTCCGATGCCGAACCGCCAGCGGAATTCGAAATCGCGCAGGCTTTCCTTGTCCAGATACCAGCTTTCAGTCTTGATGGGCGAATAGCCGATATAGGGACCTGTCATTAGGTCGATGCCTACTTTTTCGGCTATGGGTATCCTAACGCCGAGCATTGCATCCAAGCCCAGACCGTAGCGGTCAATCGTACAATCCACACGTGATGGGCTTCCTCCATCTACTCTGGCTGTGCGTGTCGCATCGTAATATTGGTAATGGAGCGAAACCTCAGGCATGACAAACAGCCCCCAATAGAGAAATTTTCGGTAGCCGGCACTGATGGCTACGCCATGGAAGTCCATGTATTTGTTTTGGGTTTCGAAAGCATAATGCGCGTTGATGTTCCATGAGTCGCGCCACAGTTTGTTTTCCTGTGCTGTTGTCGGCAATGCCATTGCCATAACGGATAGCAGTAGTAAAAGCTTTTTCATAGTATGTCAGTTTGAATTGTGTTTTGTACAAATTTAAATAGAATTGTTTAAATTTCGAAATGTTTGTTGATATTTTTTTATAATTGGATTTATGATCGAATTATTTGAGAAGAAAAGTTTTTCAGTTTGTCTCTCCACTCGGCTTTTCGTATCTTTGTAGAAGATAGGATGCGGCTCGGGATAAAAAATAATTGAAACAAGTTTCATTATTTTATTCTCCACTCGGCTTTCACTATCTTTGCAACCAAATATACTAAACTCATAAACATGGGAGGATTTTTCGGAACCGTATCTAAAAAAAGCTGTAAGACTGATCTGTTTTACGGCACAGACTATCACTCACATTTGGGTACCCGCCGCGGAGGCTTGGCTACTTACGACCCAGAGATTGGATTTTCAAGGTCTATTCACAACTTGGAGAGTACTTATTTCAGGACAAAATTTGAACACGAACTGGACAAATTTGTCGGTAATTCCGGTATTGGCGTTATCAGTGATACCGACCCGCAACCGATTATCATTCATTCGCATCTTGGAAAGTTTGCGATTGTTACGGTGGCGAAGATCGACAATATCAAGGAACTTGAGTCGGAAATGCTCGAAGCCAACATGCACTTTTCCGAACTGAGTTCGGGCAACATCAACCAGACGGAACTGATAGCCCTGCTTATCATTCAAGGAAAAACATTTGTCGAGGGCATCGAGAATGTCTATAATAAAGTGAAGGGCTCTTGTTCAATGCTGCTTCTGACGGAAAACGGTATCATTGCCGCACGCGACAAGCTCGGACGTACGCCGATTGTGGTCGGCAAGAAAGAAGATGCTATTGCCGTGGCAAGCGAAACAACCAGTTTCCCTAATCTGGATTTCGAGGTGGAACGCTATATAGGGCCGGGCGAGATTCTGCATATCACGGCCGACGGCATTGAACAGCTCCGCAAGCCGAATGACGACATGCAGATTTGTTCGTTCCTGTGGGTGTACTACGGATTCCCTACGTCGTGTTACGAAGGCCGCAACGTGGAAGAGGTGCGCTTTACGAGCGGACTGAAGATGGGGCAGAAAGACGAGTCAGTCGTTGACTGTGCCTGCGGTATTCCTGACTCCGGCGTGGGCATGGCTTTGGGTTATGCCGAAGGCAAGGGGGTGCCCTACCACCGTGCAATTTCAAAATACACTCCGACATGGCCGCGTAGCTTTACACCGGCCAACCAGTCGATGCGTTCGCTGGTGGCAAAGATGAAGCTTGTGCCCAACCGTGCGATGCTCGAAGGCAAGCGCCTGCTGTTTTGCGACGATTCGATTGTACGCGGTACGCAGTTGCGCGACAATGTGAAGATTCTGTACGATTACGGAGCGAAGGAAGTGCATATGCGCATTGCCTGTCCGCCGCTTATCTACAGCTGTCCGTTCATCGGCTTTACTTCGTCAAAAAGTGCGCTGGAACTGATTACACGCCGCATTATCAAGGAACTGGAAGGCGATGAAAACAAGAATCTGGAAAAATATGCCACGACCGATTCACCGGAATACAAGCGGATGGTGGAAATTATCCGCGAACGCTTCGGGCTGACTTCTTTGAAATTCAATACGCTGGAAACGCTGATCGAGGCTATCGGCCTGCCGAAATGCAAGGTGTGTACACACTGCTTCGACGGCACGAGTCATTTCTAACCGGTTGCCGGGCAAATCATACGGCCGCTTTTTCCCGCCGGGGAGAGCGGCTTTTTTGTGGAAAAATTGCCGGAATTCAACGGTCGGTTGGGAGAAATTCCCCACATGGGCAAAAGTGATAAATTAGTTGGAATGTGGATAAGTGACTGAATGTCAGTCAAGTGCCGCGAGGGCTTGGTGTTTGGCACGTCGGTTGCATCGTTATTGGGCGACAACTAATACAAACATCATTAAAACTTACAGTCTATGAAAACTTTAGTATTGACAGTGGCGACCGTTATCGGTCTTAGTGCATCAGCATTTGCACTTCCGCAAAATTGTAATGTAGCAGAATCGGAAACCCCGACAGAACAAGTGACAACCCTTTCGGCAGAACAGCTTCCGGCAGCCGTGAAGGAGGCATTGGCAGCCAATTATCCCGACGCTACCATTTCGGAGCTCAAAACCGACGGTGAAGTTTTCTTCGTAACGCTTCTGACCGACGACGGTTCTGTGAAGGAAGTAAAATTTGACTCTTCAGGCAAAGAATTGCAATAAAGTGCATAGTGGAAAAGGGCGGACTTGTCAGGAATATTCCCGGCAAGTCCGTTTTCCATGTGTGTAGTGTGTGGATTTTTTTGTGGAATTCCCCAAAAGTGTGGAAATTCTCCACTTTCCCGGATTTGGCACGAAAAAACGGTGCTTTTGTAAGTGGTTGTTTTGTAAGTTGTTATAACTTTTATTCCCGGTTTGGCACAGACTTTGTGATAATAAAGGGCAGACAAAAGAACGAGAAAAAATGAAGACTCTGATAATTACCCTTATAGCAACAATAGGTTTATATATTACAGCATTTGCAGCCGTAGAGCAAGATGCGACAGCGATGGACAGCATCCAGGTAAAGCCGGTAACGGTAATCAAAACCGAGGAGCTGCCGGAAGCCGTTAAGGAAGCATTTGAAGAAAGCTATCCGAAAGCCGTGGCAAATGAAATCCAGACAAACGGCAGTGTCTACAAGATTGCCTATACAAATGCTGACGGGAGCTGTGGCTCCACTCTCTTTGAAGCTACTGGCAACGAAATGTAAAAATTAAAAACGAACTACTCACTATTGACAACTGACCCTAAAATTGCTTGGCAGTGATGCTCGGCAATTTTTTTTATTTTGTACCCGTGAGAAAATCAGCATTTTCAGAATCTTTTCAGTTTTAATTTGCTAACTTTGAAAAAAGACAGGCACGGCGTGTCGTTAAAAAATGGACGGAATATGAAAATTTTGGTTGTTGAAGACGAAAAACAGTTGCGTGAGGTCATCAGCGAGTCCTTGCAGAAGGAGCGTTATGTGGTGGAAACGGCCGG
>ULSN01063203.1_pt1 | contig 17283 bp, 13 predicted proteins | sample 1956771 | NCBI WGS metagenome assembly ULSN01 (sample SAMEA4835709, study PRJEB28245) | human gut metagenome | biome: gut microbiome; material: fecal sample | place: Denmark | collected 2008
CTTTCTGCCCATCCGCTCGATGAGTACAGCATCATCCTCAACTCCCTCTGCAATACCCATTGCTCTGAACTGGGCGACAAGCAGGAACTGGCAAAGAAGGAGGATGTGGTACTGGGCGGCATCATCACGGGTGTGAAGTCGAAGTTCACCAAGACGGGCAAGCCGTGCGGTTTCGTTACGCTCGAAGACTTTGAGGGCTCAGGCGAGCTGGCTCTCTTCGGCGAGGACTGGGGCAAGTGGCGCGGCATCATGGTTGAAGGCAGCACCATCTACATCACAGCCAAGTGCGTTGCCCGTTACGGCAATGCCAACTATCTCGATTTCCAGATAGGCAATGTGGAGTATCTGCAGACGGTCAAGGAGAACCGCATCGACCGCTTTACCATCAATGTGGAGAGCGATGCGATAGATGATACGATGGTAAGCGACCTGCAGACCATTCTGGAGAATGACGAGGGCAAGGCGCAGCTCTTCTTCCAGATACATGATGTAGACAGCAATACCTATCTGCTGATGCGTGCCCGTGAGCATACGGTAGGCGTGGGCCATGCCCTCATCCAGTATATCGAGCAGCATCCTAAGATGAGCTATCAGATCAATTAGAGATAATTTAAGTTTAATATATAAAAGTATAGAAAAATGGAAGTAACAATTACAACCGAGAATTTCGAGAGCTACAAGAATGGCGAACTGCCATTGGTAGTAGATTTGTGGGCAACATGGTGCGGTCCTTGCCGCCAGATTGCTCCTATCGTATCAGAACTTGCTGAGGAGTTTGACGGCAAGGTGGTAGTAGGTAAGTGTGATGTAGAGGAGAACGACGACATCGCTATGGAGTTTGGTGTTCGTAATATCCCTACCATCCTCTTCTTCAAGGGTGGCCAGCTGGTAGACAAGTTTGTTGGCGCTGCCTCTAAGGCAACCCTCACCGAGAAGTTCCAGGCTCTCCTGTAATCCTCCCGGATAAGAAATGACAAAAGCATCTGGCTTGAGAAAACATGCTCTCAGCCAGATGTTTTTTTTTGTGCCTTTTCCTGCCTTTCAGACTGCACCAAGAGGGGTCTAAAAATACGTCCCGACGCAGACATTGCTACGTCGGGACGTAATGAGAACTGCGTCGGGACGTAGCAAAGTCTACGTCGGGACGCATTTTTGGGGGTGTCGGTGACTTACCATTCTACGCTTCTTGTTCCGTCTTCTTCGACGGTGATAGTCACTTTGGTACAGTCTTCCGGCAGCAAGTCTTCTATCAGTTCCGGCCACTCCAGGAAGCAGAGGTTACCGCTGTAGAAATAATCTTCGTAGCCCATGTCGTACACCTCATCGAGTTTCTTGATGCGGTAGAAATCGAAGTGGTAGACAGGAGAGCCGTCGCCAGCTGTATATTCGTTTACGAGGGCGAAGGTAGGAGATGTGATGACATCTTCTACGCCCAGTTCTTCGCAAATGGCTTTTACAAATGTTGTCTTTCCGGCTCCCATCTTGCCATAGAAGGCAAAGACCTTGCCGTCGCCCATGTTCTGCAGAAATTCCTTGGCTGCTTCATGGATCGTGTCTAATGAGTCAATTTTTATCTTCATATATTTACTTTGAATTAATTTATTCTAGCTAGGAGTTAAGGAGTTAAGAAGTTAAAGGAGTTAAGACGTATGTCTTGTTGCCTAAGAACAACGCCTGAAGACTATTGTCTTAACTTCTTTAACTCCTTTAACTCCTTTAACTTCTTTAACTCCTTTAACTCCTTTTTCTCGGTGTCAGCGTGATGAGCGGGATGAGCATTTCCTCCATCGAGATGCCACCGTGCTGGAAGGTATCCTTGTAGTATTGCACATAATAGTTGTAATTGTTCGGATAGGCGAAGAAACTGTCGCCCGTGGCAAATACATACGAGGTACTCAGGTTAGGTGCCGGCAACTGGGCACGCTGAGGCTCCTTGATGGTGAACACTTCCTTGCTCTGGTAAGCCAGATTCTTGCCCAACTTGTAGCGCAGGTTGGTATTCGTATTGCGGTCGCCTACAATCTTGATAGGTTTCGATGCCCTGATGCTGCCGTGGTCGGTGGTGAGCACTACCTGGTAATCGCTCTGCGAAAGGAGCTTGAAGAGCTCGGAGAGAACCGAATGGCGGAGCCAGCTCTGCGTGATGCTGCGGTAGGCACTCTCGTTGTTGGCAAGCTCGCGCACCATCTTAGATTCGGTACGCGCGTGAGAGAGCATGTCGATGAAGTTAATCACCAGCACGTTCAAATCGTAGTTGCGGCACTCGTTGTAGTGCTCCAGAAAGCGGTCGGCACCCTGCGAATCGTTCACCTTGTGATAACTGAAGGTATAGTGTTTTCTGAATCGCTCTATCTGGGTCTGTATCAGCGGCGCCTCGTTCAGGTTCTTGCCTTCCTCCTCGTCCTCATCTACCCAGAGGTCAGGGAACATTTCGGCTATCTTGTTCGGCATCAGACCGCTGAAGATGGCGTTGCGCGCATATTGCGTGGCGGTAGGGAGGATGCTCATGTAGAGCTGCTCGTCGATGTCGAACAGGTCGCCGATGTCTTCAGCCAGCATGCGCCACTGGTCATAGCGGAAGTTATCTATCACAATCAGGAACACCTTCTTACCCTCATCGAGCAGCGGGAATATCTTGCGCTTGAAGATGTCGGGACTCATCAGATGGCGGTCTCTGTTGTCGAGACTCACCCAGTCGAGATAGTTCTTGGCTATGTATTTGGCGAACCCCTGGTTAGCCTCTTCCTTCTGCATGCCCAGCATCTCAGTCATCGGACTTGCCGTATCGCTCAGCTTCAGTTCCCAGCTAACCAGTCGCTTGTAAATCTCCATCCAGTCTTCCGCCGTTCTGCATTCCATCATCTGCATGGCTATCTGCTGGTAGTCCTGCTGGTATCCGCTCTGCGTCACCTCTGCCACGATGTCTTTGCGGTGGATGTTCTTCTTGAGCGAGAGCAGAATCTGGTTCGGGTTTACGGGTTTGATCAGATAGTCGGCTATCTTTGAACCGATTGCCTGGTCCATGATGTTTTCTTCTTCGCTCTTGGTACACATCACTACCGGTGTGGCAGGCTGGATGTCCTTGATGTGTAGCAGGGTTTCCAGTCCGCTGAGTCCCGGCATCATCTCATCTAGCAGGATGAGGTCGAAGGTCTGCTGGCGGCAAAGTTCAATGGCATCAGGGCCGTTGCTTACCGTCTGCACTTCGTATCCTTTCTTTTCCAGAAAGATGATGTGTGCCTTGAGAAGTTCTATCTCGTCGTCTATCCAAAGTAATAATCCGTTGCTCATATTTTATATCCTTTTTCTTTTCGGGGTGCTAAAGTACAAAGAAAAATGGAATGGTGGATACGACTTTGTGTTAAAGAGAGTTAATGATAAAGATTCTTTGGTACTTTTTATGAAAACGTTTGTATTACCTAGTGACAAAACCTAAGAACATAGGTTATTTGAAACTTTTTGTATAACTAAACATAAGCATTATGATCAGACGCAATTACTTGAAAAGTTTGATGATCTTCATCCTGACGTGCCTTCCTCTCTTGGGAGCATCGGCACAGCAGAAAGTAACAGTCAATGTTGTGAATGCCTCCTTGAAGCAGGTGTTCAGTACAATCGAAAACCAGACATCTTACAGGTTTTCTTACAAGAGTGATATCATTGACCATCGCAAGGATATCACCATCAGGAAGAGTGGTGTTCCTGTAACAGCTGTACTCGATGCGGCTTTTGTGGGACGCAACTTGAAATACTCTGTGGTTTCACAGAAATCTATCGTTGTTTCTGAGAAGCATGCAAATGTTACCGCTCCTCAGCAGAACAACAAGCGCAAGATGCAGGGTGTTGTGAAGGACGACAATGGTGAGCCAGTCATTGGTGCTACTGTTTCTGTAGTTGGTACCGACGAACTCGCAGTAACCGATATGGACGGCCGATTCACCATCAATGCAGCCAAGGGCGCTAAGGTGAAGGTTTCTTACCTCGGTTTCGTAGACCGCGAGGTGAAGGCTTCAGAAAACATGAACATCGCCATGAGCGAGGACACCCAGGCTCTGAGCGAAGTGGTAGTAGTAGGTTACGGTACCATGAAGCGTAGCGATATGACCGGTGCTCTTTCTTCTGTCAATACCAAGGAGATGGCTAAGCGCACTACTACCAACCCAGCTGAGGCTTTGCAGGGTAAGGTAGCCGGTGTGAACATCCTGAAGAGTGGTGGTAACGCCGGTGCAGGTGTGAGCATCAAGATTCGTGGTATCAAGACCTTCGGCGATAACGAACCTCTTTATATCGTGGATGGTTTCCCTGGCGATATCAACAGCGTGAACCCTCAGGACATCGAGTCTATGGAGATTCTAAAGGATGGTGCTGCCGCTGCCATCTACGGTTCTGTAGCTGCCAACGGTGTGGTTCTGATAACTACCAAGAATGGTAAGAAGGGCGATGTAAAGGTGGATTTCAGTACCTATTTGAGCTTCACTCATGTTGCTAAGGACCTCGATATGCTTGATGCAGATGGCTATAAGGCTGTACATAAGATGATGTATGAGAACTATAAGACCCAGTATGGTGAATATCCTGGTACAGACTTGCCAGCCTATATTACCCATGAAACTGGCGTGAATACCGATTGGCAGGATGCTATCCAGCGCAACGGTTTAGCACAGAACTATATGATCAGCCTCCGCGGTGGTGGTGATAAGGCACAGTATTCTGTATCTTATAACCATGCCGACGAGAAGGGTATCTTTATCGGCAACGAGCATCGTCATGATATCGCACGTATGAAACTCCATGCAACCAAGGGTATCATTGATCTGGATGCCAATATGGATTTCAAATATACCAATAGCCGTCAGCCTCAGTATTCTCTCAAGGAAACTTATATGATTTCTCCTCTCGTACCTATTTATAATGAGAATGAGAAGTATGGTTTCGGTTTGACTAACTTTGATGGTCTGCCAAACAACCGTAACGTTGTTGCAGATAACTACTATAAGAACGAAGTAGATAAGAAGTATCATACTTCTGCCAATGTAGCATTAACCTTCAAGTTCTTCCCTTGGCTCAACTTCAAGACCAGCTATGGTTATCGTGGTGAGCACGAGATAGATTCTTATCATGCACCTGATTTTATAGCAGATACTAAGAGTCCTAACAATTATCCGTTTAGCAGCGAGAACCGTGCCTACTGGGAGGAGCAGGTGTTCGAGAATGTACTCTCTTTCAACAAGGAAATCAAGAAGCACAGCATCAATGCCATGCTCGGTACTTCGCTCACCAGCCGCAAGTATAACTGGAGTTATGTAGATGTAGAAGGCAAGACCATCGTATATAAGGTAGAAAACGGACAGCTGCAGCAGAGTGAGAAGGCAGCAGGATTTCTGGATTCCAGTTTTGCTACCATCGGTGCCGGAGCAGGTGGTACCTTCAGTGGTAACGGTTCTTGCTGGAAGTATAACCGTGCTTCTTTCTTCGGCCGTTTGAACTATAATTACAATGACCGTTATCTCTTCCAGTTCACCTTCCGTGAGGATGGATCTTCTAAGTTCGGTGCCGATAGCCGTTGGGGTTTCTTCCCATCTGTAGCTGTAGGTTGGAGAATCAGCGAGGAACCATTCTTCCCTAAGAATACAGTAATCAGCAACTTGAAGTTCCGTGCCAGCTGGGGACAGCTCGGTAACGAGAATGCTTTGGGCTACTACGATTTCCTGGCGCTCATTTCTACATACAATGACCTCTATCAGGGTTATGTTCAGGGTTCTGGCTCTTCTGCATGGCCAGGCAGTATTGCCCGTGGATTGGAAAACCGCTCTCTGAAATGGGAAACTACTGATACCAAGAATATCGGTTTCGACTTCGGCTTCTTCAATAACCATCTGAGTGGTAATGTAAACTATTATATCAACGAGACACGCGACCTGCTGATTACCCGTAAGCTGGCTCCTTCTGCTGGTATTGCCAACCCTACCATGAACGTAGGTAAGATGCGCAACCAGGGTTTTGAGCTGGAGTTGAACTGGAACGACAAGGTAAGTGATTTCGAGTATAATGTAGGCTTCAACCTCAGTACTGTATCTAATAAGGTGGTATCTCTTGCTAATGAAGATCAGACCATTTACGGTATGGGTTTGAAGTATGGCTCAGAGCACTTCCCAACCCAGACTAAGGTAGGTAAGCCTATCGGTGCCTTCTATCTCTATCAGGCAGATGGTATCTTCCAGAATATGGATGAGGTTAATGCTTATAAAAACAAGGATGGCAAACTCCTTCAGCCAAATGCTCAGCCTGGTGATGTACGTTTCAAGGATATGAATGGTGATGGTGTGATTAATGACAACGATAAGACCTACTCTGGTACAGGTATCGCTAAGGTTGAGGCTAACCTTAACTTGAGCGCCAGCTACAAGGGTTTCGACTTCTCTGCTGTCATCGGTAGTGCATTCGGCAACAAGATTTACAATGGTATCCGCTACTACTACGAGGGAATGAACTCTGCTTCCAACTTCCTCAGCAGCACTCTGGATGCCTGGACTCCTACCCATACCAATACCAGCGTGCCACGTGCCATCTATGGTGACCCTAACGACAATACTCGCGAGTCAACCCGCTTCCTGGAGAATGGAGATTTTGTACGCTTGCGTCAGGTGCAGTTGGGTTATACCTTGCCAACATCGCTGGTTAAGAAGATTTATTGCGACCGCATCCGTTTCTACGTGAGTGCAGAAAATGTGTTTACCATCACAGGTTATTCTGGTGCCAACCCAGAATTCTCTATGGGCGTATTGAATAGTGGTATCGACCGCTTTACCTATCCGTTCTCTCGCTCTTATACAGTAGGTGCACAGGTATCATTCTAGTATTAACATAAAAAGGAAAATCTTATGAAAGCATTAAAATATATAGCAGGTATTTGCCTTGCTCTGTCACTCACATCATGTGATGACTATTTGACGCAGACTTCGCCAGATAAATTAACTTCCGATTCTTACTGGCGTGATAAAGCAGACGTTGAGTCGGCAATGTCATCAGCTTATTCCCAGTTGTATTTTGCAGAATATTCCGGAGACCAATGGGATTTCGCTGAGGTGAAATGGCCAGTGGAGGCTTATCGTCAGGATGACGTAGATTTGGGTAAGGATGTACAGAACTATCCAAACTGGGTACAGCTACGTAACTTCAGCTACAACAACGGAAACTCTCAGTTCTCTATCTACTGGAAGAGTTACTATCGCGGAATCAGTTTCTGTAACCAGATTATTGACAAGGTGGCTACCATGAGTGAAGGTCAGCTTGCTGCAGCAGACAGAAAGCTGCTCCTGGCTGAGGCTCATTTCCTTCGTGGCTTCTATCATATGCAACTCTTGCTCAACTGGGAGAAAATCATTATCCGTGATACATATATCACTTCTACCAGCCAGTTGGATAAGGCTCTTTCTGACCGTCCTGAGACTTGGCAGTTTATCGTAGATGACCTGAAAGCCGGTACGGAGATGAGTAACTCTCGCAGCAATGAAGAAGTGGGACGTGTTACCTCAGGCACAGCTTATGCCTACTTAGGCTATGCTTATCTTACGATGGCTTCTGAGCAGGCTGATAAGAAAAGTGAATATCTGAATGCTGCTGTAGAGGCATTCAATAATGTAAAGGGATATAGTCTGGAAAGCAATTATGCCAGCATGTTTAATGGTTCAAACAAAAACTGTAAGGAGAGTCTTTTCGAGGTGCAGTTTTCTCTGAGTAGTGCCAATGGTGCCAACTATGCTACCCAGCTGCACCGCTGGATAGGTACAGAGGAGTTTGGAGGATGGGATGAGATTACCCCTTCCGAGACCTTGATGAACGAGTTTAAGAAGGAAGGCAAGTTGAACAATGGTAAGTATGATGCCCGTCTCTATGGCTCCGTATATTTCCAGGATCCTTACTTCAATGATGGAACCGGTAAGGTATATGGTTACGACTGGGATGCTTGGGTCAAGATGATTATGGAGGTAGAAGAGGCTTACGACCGTCCTTCTTTCCGCAAGTTCATGCCTGCAACATATGAAGCCCTGGCACAGTCAACTACTGACGTGAACATCCCTTTGATGCGTTATGCCAACGTTCTCCTGATGAAGGCTGAGGCTCTCAATGATTTGGGACGTACAGGAGAGGCTATTCCGCTGATCAACGATGTGAGAAGAGTTCACGGCAATATGCCAGCCATGACCGGTACAACACAGGCTGAGGTTCAGGCTCAGATTGAGCACGAGCGTATGATTGAGTTCCCATTGGAGAACTTGCGCTGGTATGACCTGCGCCGCTGGGGCAAGACGGCTGAGGCGCTGACTGCTGCCGGACGTACAGGCTTCGACAAGAGCAAGCTGTTCTATCCAACTCCTCTGACTGAGTTGAACTCAAACAGTCTGGCTAAGTAATAGGGGCGAGTAACCATTGAAGATTACTTATAAATATCATCAGGATTCTCGGTCTATTTAGCAATAATACGACCGGGAATCCGTTTTTTATGGTAAGGTAATTCATAAAAACGAACAATAAAATAAAGAAGAAAGACAAGAAACAATGCTCAAGATAGTAATGATTATGCTATGCGGAATAGGTACCGGCTATCTGCTCCGCAACAAGAAAATGAGTTTTATCGGCCGTATCATCACGGCGCTGATATGGGTACTCCTGTTCCTGCTCGGTATCGAGGTAGGTTCTAACCCTCGTATCATCAGCGGTCTTCAGACCCTGGGACTTGAGGCGATAGCCCTGACCTTGGGAGGCAGTCTGGGTAGTGCACTCTTTGCTTGGGCATTGTGGAAGTATGTTACAGCAAAGCAGGCTAAATCGTCGGCTCACGCTGAAACCGGGAAAGGAGGCAAGGCATGAAAGGTAGTTTGATCATCGTAAGCTTCTTTGTTCTGGGTATCATCGTAGGCTTGTGTGATGTGATTCCGGCAGGTTTCCTGGATAGCGACGTGAGCTATTACGCACTCTGCTGCCTGATGTTCTGCGTAGGTATCAGCATCGGTTGCGATACCTCTGTGCTGAAGAGTTTCAAGAAGGTGAATCCACGCCTGATGATGCTCCCTGTGATGACCATTCTGGGTACATTGGCAGGTTGTGCTGCCGTATCTCTCATCTTGAGCCACCGCCAGCTTACCGATTGTCTGGCAATCGGTTCAGGATTCGGATATTACTCTCTTTCGAGTATCTTCATCACCGAATACCGGGGCGCCGAACTGGGAACCATCGCCCTTCTTGCTAACATCTGCCGCGAGATTCTCACCCTGCTGTGTGCTCCGCTGCTGGCAAAATACTTCGGCAAACTGGCACCTATCAGCGTAGGTGGAGCCACATCCATGGATACAACGTTGCCAATCATCACCCGATATTCGGGCGAGAGTTTCATCATCGTTTCCATCTTCCATGGCTTCTGTGTCGACTTTTCTGTACCCTTCCTGGTTACCTTCTTCTGTTCTTTGTAGAAATAACTAAAAGCAGTTTTAAACCAAACCCGTATGAGACATATTTTCAGTTCATTCATGATATGTCTGAGCCTTTGCTGTGCCCATACCTCAGTAGCCCTTGCGGCTCAGGATGGCAAGCAGCCAGCAGCTTCAGACCCTTGGCAGGACGCCACCGTGACCCATATCAACCGCATGCCGATGACCGCTCATTACTTGCCTTTTACAAGTGAGAACGGAGCCTTGGCACAGTTGAAGATGGACGACGCCCGCCGTTTCCAGTTGAACACCCAGAATGAGCGTCGCCGCTCGCTGGATGGTGTATGGAAATTCAAACTGGTGAAGAATCCGAGTCTTGCCTTGACCGATTTCTTCAAGACATCCTATAATGTAAACGATTGGCAGAACATCAATGTGCCTGGCAGCTGGGAGTTGCAGGGCTTCGATGCGCCCATCTACACCGATGTAACCTATCCTTTCAAGCCAAATCCTCCTTTCGTGCCACAGGATTACAACCCTGTAGGACATTATGTACACGAATTTACCGTGCCTGAAAACTGGAAGGGCATGGATGTGATCATGGATTTCGAAGGTGTAGAATCTGCCTTCTATCTCTGGATCAACGGCAAGATGGTGGGTTATAGTGAAGATAGCCGTCTGCCAGCCCACTTCAATATCTCCAAGTTCCTGAAGAAGGGCAAGAACCGCCTTGCTATGAAGGTGTTCCGCTTCAGCGACGGCAGTTATCTGGAAGACCAGGACTACTGGAAGTATAGCGGCATAGAGCGCAATGTGTTCATCCAGGCTCGTCCTAAGAGCAGAATGAACGACTACGTATTGGGAAATAAACTAATCAATCAATATAAGGATGGCAATTTCACACTCGATGTGAATATGCTCCATCCACAAAAGGGTCAGAAGGTTGAGGTGAAAGTGCTTTCGGCAACAGGTAAATCTCTCTTCAAACAAATCCAGAGCATCACCTCACCTGCTGATACCTTGATTCATTTCGAAAAACTGTTGAAGAACGTGCAGCCTTGGAGCGCCGAGAGTCCTTATCTCTACACCCTCGTCATCAATACTACCGACAGGAATGGTAGAGTAGAGGAGAGTGTGGCTCAGCCTTTCGGTTTCCGTACCATCGAAATGAAGAACGGACAGCTTCTGGTAAACGGTGTAGCCATCACCATCAAGGGTGTGAACCGACAGGAACACAATGCCGTACACGGCAGAACCCTCAGCATCGGTGAGATGGTGAAGGATGTGAAGATGATGAAGCAGTTCAACATCAATGCCGTGCGTACCTCTCACTATCCTAACTATTCGGAGTGGTATCAGCTCTGCGATAAGTATGGTCTCTACATGGTGGGCGAGGCGAACATCGAGTGTCATGGTATCCTGGATACAGAATATAAGCAGCTGGCAGACAGGGAAGACTGGTATCCTGCTTTCCACGACCGCATGTACCGCATGATTAAGCGCGACCGCAACCATACCGCCATCATCATCTGGTCTATGGGTAACGAGAGCGGATATGGCAAGAGTTTCGAGAAACTCTATGACATGAGCAAGGCGATAGATCCTACCCGTCCGGTTCAGTATGAGGGCGGCGGTTACTACGCCAAGTCGGATATCTACTGTCCGATGTATGCCCGTATCTGGTCTTTGCGCCGCCATGTCAACCAGCGTGATGAGCGTCCGCTGATTCTCTGCGAATATGCCCATGCCATGGGTAACAGCGAGGGTAACCTCAAGGATTACTGGGATCTGATTTACAAATACGACCAGTTGCAGGGTGGTTTCATCTGGGACTGGGTAGACCAGACCATCGCCAAGACCGATGACAAGGGACACAAATACTGGGCTTATGGCGGCGATATGGGATTCGTTGGCGTAGTGAACGATTCCAACTTCTGTGCCAACGGTCTTGTAGCAGCCGACCGTTCGCTCCATCCACATATCTGGGAGGTGAAGAAGGTATATCAGAACATCGCCTTCGAGCCAGTAGCCTTCATGCAGAACCGCATCAAGGTAACCAACCGATTCGACTATACCACGCTTGACAATTATCAACTCTTCTGGGCAGTAGAGGCAAACGGCGAAACCATCAGAAGCGGCAAGATGAACTTCCCAACCCTCCTGCCTCATCAGACTAAGGAGATGGAGATACCGATGGGTACTCTTCCTGCTGCCGACAACAAGGAATACTTCCTCACCCTGCGCGCCTTCAGCAAGCAGGCTACCGGAGCCGTTCCTGCAGGTCACGAGGTTGCCATCGAGCAGATGCAGCTGCCTGTAAGACTGGAAAAGGATCAGGAACAGGTTAGCGGACAGATAGAGAAGAGCGAGACAGAAGAAGCTATCACTATCCAGGGAAAGACCAAGAATTTCGGCATCAGCTTCTCTAAGAAGACCGGCGAGATGACCTCTTTGAAATATGACGGCAAGGAAATGCTGCTGGCTGGTTTGCAGCCAAACTTCTGGCGCGGTATTACCGACAACGATGTGGCTAACGGTACTCAGGAGCGCTGCGCTACCTGGCGTGAGGCAGGAAAGAAGATGGTACTGAAGAGTATCAAGACCCAGGCAGACAACCAGAAGGTTACCGTCATCGCAGACTTCGATATGCCTGAGCAGGAATCTCAGATGCAGATTACCTATCAGATGCTTGCCAATGGAAATGTAGAGGTGAACATGCACTTCATGCCTGGCAACAAGGCGCTGCCGGAGATGCCTCGTCTCGGTATGCGCATGATTCTGAAGGGCGACTACGACCAGATGACCTGGTTGGGTAGAGGTCCGCAGGAGAACTATGCCGACCGCAAGAGCGGTTACCTCATCGGTAAGTATTCTGCCAGCGTATGGGAGCAGTATCATCCATACGTAAGAGCACAGGAAACTGCCAACAAGTGTGATGTACGCTGGTTCATCCTCGCTTCGAAGGCTGGAACTGGTATCAGGGTGGAAGGTGCTGAGCCATTGAGCGTAAGTGCCTGGAACTTCCCACAGGATGATCTCCTCTATGTTCCTTCTACCATCGAGCACCGTCATGGTGGCTGTGTAGACAAGAAGGACATGGTATGGGTGAACATCGACCATCTGCAGATGGGTGTTGGTGGAGACAATACCTGGGGTGCTATGGTGCATCCGGAATATACCATCACACCAAAGGAGTGGAGCTATAGCTTTACTATTAAGAACTTAAAATAAACGATATGAAGACTAAGTCTATAGCTATATTGACTATGGGGCTTGCCATGCTGTCTATGGACGGCATGGCACAGACCACCCGTCAGGAGTATAAGGATATTCTTGACATCCAGCTGACACCGGGTGCTCCCCGTCGTCAGAACGGATGCTTCACGGATATGGGTTCGTGGATGGGTTTCACCCTCTCAGAGAAGGAGAAACCTGCAGCAGGATTCTGCGGACCATTCAGTATCTATTACCGCAACTGGTATGCCCGTTCGCTGGTATCTCTCATTGATGGTACCATGCAGGAACAGAGCTATTATCCGGGCGAAATCAGGATGAGTCTGAAGAAGGATGGTGCCGATTTCCATGAGAGTCTGCAGTTTGTAGATGCCCGTACGGCACTCCTCACCGTTACCAATCCATCCAAGGTTCCGTTCACGTTTACTGCCGACAGCATCAGTACCCGTGCCAACTTATCACGTTGCAAGAACCGTGTTACCATCGGAGACTTCTATGGTGAACGTGTCATCATCGACTTCCCTCAGGAGGTTCAGGTGACTGATGCCGCCCACAACTATCTGGCTACCGTGCCAAGAGGAGTAGAGCAGCTCACCATCGCCATTTCGCTGGTAGAGCAGGATACCGAGGCTTCGGTTCAGCATGTGCATACAGCCAGTCTGCTTGCCAATCCTTCAGCCGCTCTCCAGGCAAATGATGACCGCTGGAACGGTTATCTGAAGAAGGTAATCCGTGATGATATGCCTGCAGAATACAACCGGGTGGCTGCGAAATCCATCGTCACCCTGCTTTCCAACTGGCGTGCCAAGCGAGGTGCCCTGTATCATGACGGCATCGTGCCTAGTCATGCTGTAGGCTATTTCGTAGGTTGCTGGGCATGGGACTGCTGGCGTTTCTCTGCCGGTATGGCTTCCTTCTTCCCAGAGTTGGCGAAGGATAACATCCGTGTGATGTTCGACTACCAGCAGCCAGACGGCATGATTATCGACTGCATCTATCCGGATGCTTCGGAGAATAACTACCGCGACAGCAAGCCTCCGCTGGCAGCCTGGGCGGTGAACGAGATTTATGAACATACCCAGGATCTGGCTTTCGTGAAGGAGATGTATCCGAAACTCCTGAAATATCACAAGTGGTGGTATGAGAAAAGAGATCACGACAAGAACCATATCTGTGAGTTCGGCTCGGTTGATGGAACCCTTGAGGCTGCTGCCTGGGAGAGCGGTATGGATAATGCCATCCGTTTCGACGGCACCAAGATGTTGCAGAACGGCAAGGATGCATGGAGTACAGATCAGGAGAGTGTTGACCTGAATGCTTATCTCTCGCTGGAGTATACCTTGCTCAAGAAGTTTGCCGGGTTGCTGGGCGAGCCTTTCGACTTGCCTGACTATCGTGGACTGGTTGCCGATTATTTCTTTGACCAGAAAGATGGCTTCTTCTACGACCGCCGTTTGGATGCCGACAGAAGTTTTGTACGTGAAGCAGGTTGTGAGGGCTATATTCCTTTCTGGGCGAACATAGCAACGCCTAAGCAGTTTGCCAAGGCAAGAAAGTTGCTCGACAATAAGAAGAAGTTCTCTACCTTTATCCCATTCCCGACGATAGCTGCCGATAATCCGAAGTACAATCCACAGGGTTACTGGCGCGGTCCAATCTGGCTCGACCAGACCTATTATGGCATCAAGGGCTATCGCAACTATGGTGAGAAGAAGAAGGCAGATGCCTATACCGACCAGGTGTTCCGCAACTTGCAGGGCATTTCGGCAGGTACACCCATCTATGAGAATTATGATACGCATACCGGCAAGCCTATGCAGGCTTCCCACTTCAGCTGGAGTGCCGCTTGCCTGATCATGATGTACAATGATTATGGGAAATAAACGAGTTTCTCATGTGTTAAACGTCATGCCAAAGGGGTTTGGCACATCTTAAGACCTAAATAAAAAAGCCCCCGATGCGTTATGCACCGAGGGCTTTGCTATGTCGAATCAAAATTTAAAAAACATCTTTTTTTTACCTTTTTACTTTTTTACCTTTAAAGAGTGCAGCTGGTAACTCCGAGCGTAGTAGCGATGGCTGTAAGGACGGAGATTGCAATCTGCAAAATCGTTTTCCAAGTGTTTACTTTCATAATCTTTATTTTAATGTTGACTTTTTTAATGTTGAATGTTGAGTGTTGAATGTTGACTTGGTGGGAGGATGCGCTGGCTTCCGCTAGGTGTTAGGGAGAGACGCACCCCCGTTAGGCGCTCCTGTGGGGCGGCCCTCAGGCGAGGGCTTTATTCAAGCCCGTCGCCGCTATCCTGAGAGCCGCCTCCGCCGCCTTCTTGGGTTTCGCTACCAGTAGTACCTGAGCCGCCCTGACTGGTGTCAGAACCGCCGCCCTGAGTTGTGCCACCACCGCCTGTGGTGCCTTCCTCGTCGGTGCCGATATAGCCGCCGTACTCCTGAATCTTGCACTTCTTGCGCAGCTCGGCATTGCTCCAGCTCTTCGTGTTTCTCACAATCAGGTGCACGCCTTCTACGCTGGCAGCCGTCACCTTCTCCTTGGTATCCTCCGCCTTGGAGCTCATACCGATGGAGAACAATCCGAGGTCAGAGAGACGCACGCTCTTGCCGTCGAGAATCAGCTCCTGCAGATGGTCGAGTGCATCCATTAGCACACCGTGGATAGTACCACGAGAGTAAGGAGAGCCGTGGTCGGAGATATGCGATACGAATCCCTCGAAGTCCACCTCGCGGTCGGTTACCGAAGTAGCATACCACTTCTTCTTACCTGCGTTTTCACCAGTCTGAGGTGTGCGCTGTACTTTACGATATTTCAATGTTCCTTTTACTTCCATGATCTTAAATTTTTAAAGGGTTAATAAAATATTGATTGTTAACTTTTGGGGGCGCGCTTTGTCAAGTGCAGCCTTTCTTGAATCACAGTGCAAAGAAAGTGCAAACGAGAACAGAGCTAAGCTTGCTTAAGCTTTGTCGAGTGCAGCCTTTCTTCGAACGACAGTGCAAAGATACTGCAATTTCCCGATACCACCAAATTTCAGCGTGTGATAAGGCGCGATTTTCAGCACGCTTTCAATCTGAAACCTGTTAAACAATCTAACTCGCCGTTTTGCGCCCCGCAACTCATACTTTTTCAGAAAAGAAAACATAGAGTTGAGCACTTAAATACTTTATCCACAGCAATTAAAAAGATACAAAAAGCCATAAGAAATCTTCCTCAGTTCCTCAGTTCCTCAGTTCCTCAGTTTTTCTCTGACCCTTCACTTTTATCTTAATTTAGAAGCTTATTATATATATAATTTATATATATAATAAAATATAATTACTTACAATTTGTAAGTATCAAGTATACCCCCTAGAACAAAACTGAGGAACTGAGGAACTGAGGAACTGAGTCATTATCGCAGTGGTTTAAGTACGTGTGATAGTAGTAACTCGAAAGCTCAAAAATAACTTTTTTCGCTCGTATTTTATGATTATCAATGAAAGGAATAATATTGTAAAATGCTCAATTATTTGCATGTTTCTCAATTTTTATCAGAAAACTCTTGCAGGTATGAAAATAAAATCGTAACTTTGCTGATGCAATAGAAATATTAATAACATTGGGATTATGAAGCAGGTAGAAGAAAGATATATCAGTTTGTTGACCGATTTCGGTTTCAAGCGAATTTTCGGATCAGCTCCCAACAAGGATTTGCTGATCTGTTTCCTCAACAGCTTGTTCAACGGAAGACAGGTTGTTAAGGACGTGAAGTATCTGAACCCGGAGCACGTGGGAGATGTATATACTGACCGCAAGGCCATCTTCGACGTATATTGCGAAGGTGAAAACGGCGAGAAGTTTATCGTGGAAATGCAGAATGCATACCAGACATACTTCAAGGACCGTGCCCTGTTCTATTCCACCTTCCCTATCCGTGAGCAGGCTCCCAAGGGTAATGAATGGGATTTCAAGCTCAACCATATCTACACCATTGCCCTGCTCAACTTCAATATGAACGAGGAAGCCTTCAATAAGGAAGAAATCCGCCATCATGTGCAGTTGTGCGATACTGCCACGCACAAGATTTTTTACGATAAGCTGGAGTTTATCTATGTGGAAATCGCCAAGTTCAACAAATCGCTGGACGAGTTGGAAACGCTCTACGACAAGTGGCTCTATGCCCTGAAGAATCTCTACAAGCTTACTCAGCGCCCTAAGGCGTTATGCGACAAGGTCTTCGACCGCCTATTCGAAGAAGCCGAGATTGCAAAATTCACTCAGCAGGAGCAGCGGGAGTATGAAGCCAGCAAGATGGCATATCGTGATATCAAGAATTCGATAGATACCGCCAAGCGAGAAGGTAAAGAAGAGGGCCTGGCTGAAGGCAGGGAGAAGGGTCTGGCTGAAGGCAGGGAGAAGGGCCTGGCTGAAGGCATGGAAAAGGGCTTGGCTGAAGGCATGGAGAAGGGCATGAACAAGCGAAGCCTTGAGATTGCCAGAAAGATGCTGGCAAATGGTATGGATGCTGCTACGGTGATGGAAATAACAGGATTGTCGGAGAGTCAGTTACAGCAGCTGAAAGGATAAGGAACTGCCTGGAGAAACGAATGATCTCCGTGGCTGCAT
>ULSN01027074.1_pt1 | contig 17269 bp, 10 predicted proteins | sample 1956771 | NCBI WGS metagenome assembly ULSN01 (sample SAMEA4835709, study PRJEB28245) | human gut metagenome | biome: gut microbiome; material: fecal sample | place: Denmark | collected 2008
GATGCCTCCTATTTATTGGGTGAATCGTAAAAGTGGCTATTATCTTAGTTCTCAGCATGAAACTTTTAGTTTTGAGGCTAAATACGAGAAGTTTTAATTGGGAAAATAATTGGTTTCTATATAAGAAACTTTTGGTTTCAACGATATGAAACTGTCATTTCGGCCCGTTGGGAACTGGCAAGGGTATCTATATAAAACGACCGAAACAGATACTTTTCCTTCGAAAAGTATCTGTTTCAGCATAAAAACGTAGTGTTAACATAGGAAATAGGGGAATTATCCCCTATTTATTCTCTTGATTGCTGTTATGGAAACCGTTTTATTTGAGGAACGGGTTGCCGCTTTTGTCTTTGCTCACTACCCAGCGGAAAGCATTAACCAATAGCAGGTTCTGTGTACCGTCGATAAACTCTTCGTCACCATGTCCCATATTCAGGTAAATCATTCTGTAATTCTTGTTGGACCATACGATGGGGAAGTCGCCAAAATTCACTACATCCTTGATACCCAGTGGATAGTTCTTGGGAGATAGGGACAAGAGTACTTCTACGTCCTTGTTCTGGCGGGGGCTGGGAGTCCATTGGTACCATTCGCTGGCGGGAGCCACGAATGATGCAGGCAGATTCTTGGTAACGGGATGTTCTTCGTTGTCGACTTCGACCAATACCGGCTGGGGAGGCCAGTTGTTGCAATAGAACACCCCACCACCAAGAAACTTAACGAACCAGGGCCAATGCGTGTTTTTGTCGTTGTAGGCAGCTGCGTGGAAACCTACCCAACCGCCTCCGTTTTCCATGTATTGCTCAAAAGCATCGCGTTCGGCCTTGGTGTTGGGGGATGTGTTAAGCATGATAATGACATTGTATTCTTTCAGTTTCTCGTATGGGTATTTTGAAAAATCGGTAGTAATATCCAGAACAAAGCCGTCACCGTAATTGAGCTTCTTGAAGAAAGTGGTTGCTTGTTCTGCAAATTGTACGTGTGCTTCTTCCGCATGTTGCGTGTAATAAATCAAGGCCTTGAAGCGAGGAGCTTTGGCATAGTTTGCCGGATAACCTTCGGGGACTTGTGCGTACGTCAGCAGGGTGCAAGCCGTAAACAATAAAATAAACAGATGTTTCATAATTTGTAATTTATAATTTATAAGTTATTAATTCTCCATTATCTAATATTCCGCAATCAGAGACAGCCATTTGCCTGCCGAGGTAACCCATACCTCTTTATAACAGGCATTGTTGGTTTGCGGCCAATAGGGGACATCGTCGTTACCCAGGGTACGGATACCAACGGGCATCTCTCCTGTCATTTCTCCCGAAGAGAAGGTATTCAGTTGCGGATAGTTGTGTCCTTCTCCATAAATCAAGGATTGTCCGAAAGGATTCTTGCCTACGGTCCAGTACAACTGTTCCAGACCGATGTTGAGCAGTTCCTTGTCCTTCAGGAAGTTTCCGCAGATGGCGGCGGACTTTCCGTTGGAAAGATGGATGGCGGTATTGCCGTTGAAAATGTTGAACCACACGGGGAAGCGTTTCATGTAGTGCTCTTTGTCCAGTTGTACTCCTCGTTTAATCTGTTCCGTGTACAGTTCCTTGGCATTGGCAGGGGGAAACAGATGGAGGGCGTAGAAGTTGGTGGTATCCTTATATTCCCCTGCATGGTAAACACCGCTTGGAATCATACCGTAGGGATGGGTATACTTCATCATTCCTTTCAGATAGTCTCCATATAGTTGTATGGAATTCACCCATTTAGGGTAATCGGGGTGCTCCTTCTGGGTTTCGCAAAGCATCACCATAGCCTGCATATAGACCTGCTCGCGCGACTGGTGTATGTAATGTACGATAGATTTGCGGGATTTGTCTCGGTAGAAGAATCCGCGTGTCCCGTCTTTGTCTTTCAGCGGTTCCGTGCGCTGGCAGTCGAGGGTGTAGCGGATGTATTCGGCGGCGATGTCCGCATAAGAAGACTTTCCGGTCAGCTTGTATAATTGGCTTGCCGACCAGGAGATGGTAGCCATATATTGACTTTTCGAAGTATTGTAGCTGTGTTCGTAAGGCTGGACGAACTGGTCGAAACCGGCTCTCTTGAATTTCTCCATGGCGAAAGCGAAATCTTCTTCGGCCACGCGCAGAAGATATTCCTGCTGCATCGGGTCGTGGTCCAGCGTCATGGAGGCGTAAGCTTCGTATCCGGCATAGAGAAAGTTGTCAAATGCCATGTTCTGTACACGTACGGAAGATATGTCGTCCAATGTATTGAACACACCGTCTTGCCAGATAAGCAATCCCATGCTGCTGGCGCGGTAACCATCGCCGTAGCGGTTCTTTAGGATGAACTCTACTCCCCATTCCGCTTCTTCACGCAGGCGGGCGGCGAGGGCTGGGTTGATATTTCTTTGTTTATTATAGGCTTCGAGCAGAGCAAAGGTCACGTCTCCCGTCTGCAAGGTTTGCTGGGACAAGTCTCCTGCATCGTGCCATCCGCCGGAGTAGGAGATGCTGCGTCCGTCATGTCGGGACATGAGGTCTACGTGGCAGGTGGAATGCTTGCCGGGAACCGGATGTCCACAGCGCTGGCAGAAGATGAAGTTCAGCACTTTCCATTGTGAATCTTCCCAAAGTCTTTCTCCAATCCGGAAGGTGGGAGTTAGCGATGTTCCGACCTTCAGCTGATACTTTCCGGGATTATTGAAGGAGGTGAAATCAATAAGGCCAAATTCTCCGAGAGTGGTTTTCTCTTTTCGGATATCTCCTTCGTAAGCTATTTCTCCGGTTGGGGTAAGCAGTTGGAAGCGCTTTCCGGCGTCTATGGTGAGGTTTGTGTTGATGAGGGCGGTTTTGGGGTGGTTGACGGCATAGCCGGTTGTCGAGTAGGAGATTTTTCCATCGGCAGGTATCCATCCGCTGACTTTCTCAGGGGCTTTCACCGTTTGCAGTTGTAGATTGTCCAGGTAGTAGATAGCTGAATCTCCTGTAGTCCGGTCTTTGCCTTTGAGGGCTGTGCTGAAGGTGATGGATATCACCTTGTCGCGCTGATACTCGTCTATTTCGAGGAAGCATTGGTTCCACTCCTTATTAATAAGGTTAATGAGGTGTGAACCCGAAGGCTGATTATATCCTTTCTTGGCAGGAGTATCTGCATTGCGAAACGTGAGGTTCATGTTGACGATGCGCGCGCCGTCGCAATCGGGATAGATGGAGAATACGATGCGGTTGTACTTCTCCAGATTGGCGCCGTCTAGATGATAGGTAACACTGCTGTTTCCGTAGGTGGCATAGTCTGGGTCGGAAGGAGAGCCGGTCGCCCTTTTCCCGGTGAATGTGGGGAATTGCAGTTTGATGCTGCCTTTGCCGGAAACGGTCTTTTCCGTACTGAAGGACATGCTTCCTGCGCCGGAATGGCTCCATCCCTCTGTACCTGCCGAGCGAGTGAGAGGAGCGCTTTGCAAGACCTCCTTTTTCCATCCGTTGGCTTCGAAAGAGTTTTCAATATCCAGGGGGAGGGGTTGATGTATCAGTCCGCTTTCGTGGAGTTGTCGTTCCAGTTTGGGGTCTTGGGTCAGACGTGTCTGACCGTATGCGGCAATACTGCCGAGAGATAAAAGGTATAAAAATAATAATGTCTTTCTCATGTTGATGTCAACCTTTGGTTTCGGTTGCAATGTTAGCCATTATTAGGCAGAAGGAGGTTTGAAAACTGCCATAAAAGCTTTAAAAGCTATCCGAAGTAGAGGAAATATGAATTTCGGTAGATGTATAATCCCTATGATGTACGACTTATAATGCCAAAGAAAATACTAAAATCGTATTTTCATAACAGAAGAAAATTGTAACTTTGCGAAGTTATGTCACAATGTTAACCTATGATGCGTATCTTGATTTTAATAATAATGCTGTTGCCATGTTCGCTTGGTATGTATGCATCTGCAATAGATAGCCTTTTGTCTGTTCTGGATAAGACTATCGTGATGCGTAGACAATACGAGGAAGAAAAAGAACGGTATATTTCTTTGATAAAGGATGAGTTGAAGCAAGGGAGGCTTACTGACATGGAGCGTTATCTGATACAAAATCGTCTTTTTGCCGAATATAATTCTTATATTAGTGATTCTGCATTACATTATATAAATGAAAATATTCTTATTGCCACACGGCTAAATAATAGGCAATGGATAAATAGTTCTATATTAAATAAAGTACATATTCTAAATACTTCGGGCCTTTTTGTTGAAGCAATGGAATTGCTGAAATCGCTTCCTCGTAACACGTTGGAGGGTGAAAATATAGTGGACTATTATGTATGTTTTGAAAACCTATATCTCTATCAGGCAGAGTACGCCACTGATCGGAACTACGTGAACAATTATCTTCGGATAGCAAATTTGTATAGGGATTCTATAATCAGCCTAGTACCGGAAGATACTTATAGATATGTAGTCGTGCATGCACCTCAGCTCATTGACCAGGGAAAAAGTCAGGAGGCTATATGTTTATTGAAGAATTTTTTACCTCGGTTGAAATCCAATACGCGTGAGTATGCAGTAGCTACTTCAATTCTGGCTTTTGCTTATCATGTCGTGGGGAACAAGCAGAAAGAAATGGAAGCACGTATTAGCAGTGCCATTGCTGACATTAGGGCAGTGGTGAAAGAAAATTATTCTTTGTGCGCATTAGCGGAATTACTTTATGGAATGGGCGATTTGGAACGTGCTAATCATTATATCAAGATTAGTATGGAAGATGCTAATTATTATACTACTCGGTTGCGTAGTTCGCAGAATTCCAAGATGCTTCCGCTCATAGATCGTGCTTATCAGCAAGAAAAGGAAATACAGCAACAGCGGCAGAGAATGTTTATTACAGGCATATGTATCCTTTCTGTTTTCCTTCTATTGACAGTACTGTGTGTGCTATGGCAAATGAAAAGATTGTCTTATGCCCGTAAAAAAGTTGTTGCTGCCAATTCCCAATTGAGTATATTGAATAGTGAATTGAAGAAGCTGAACAAGTCTCAACATGAGGCTAATGAACGATTATTGCATACTAATCAGACTCTTACGGAAGCCAATCATATTAAGGAAGAGTATTTGGGACGTTTCCTCAGTTTAAGTTCCTCTTATATAAGTAAGATGGAAGAATATCGCCGCATATTGAACAAGCAGGCTGCTGCCGGTAAACTTGAGGAGTTATATCGTACATTGAAGTCCGACCGTTTCATAAATCAAGAGTTGAAAGAGTTCTATCACAATTTCGATGTATCTTTTCTTAAGATATTCCCTAACTTTGTAGAAGAATTTAATCGTTTGTTGCCAGTTGAAGAACAATTGCATCCTAAAAATGAAGAATTGCTTGTTACCGAACTGCGCATATTTGCACTGATTCGTTTAGGTATTACAGACAGTGCGCGTATTGCAGAATTTTTGCGTTATTCCATAACTACCATCTATACTTATCGTTCCAAGCTAAAAAACAAGTCTCTTTGTAAAGAGGACTTTGAAGAACGAGTGATGAAAATAACTTCTTTTTGATTTTATCCTCCTTTTGAGGCTTTCTTCTGCCTTAAAAAGTTTAGAAATGATTTAGAAATTAGTAGCAATAGCATTTTTGTAATGCGTTGTATTATAGTTGATTGCCTGTTGCAGGACTTTAGATTTTTATCTCAGCCCAAATCGTGCGTTTGTTTTGATAATACATTTGCATCAATCTATTTATTGTTTAACTAATTTCTAATAAGATGAAAAAGAAAAGTCTAAAGAGATGCCTTAAAAAGCGCATGATCCTTTTACTGGGTTTTCTTATGATGACTGGTGTTGCTGTTGCGCAACAACTTCAGGTACAAGGAAAGGTGACCGATGCAACGGGTGAAGGTCTTATCGGTGCAAGTGTATTGGTAAAGGGTACAACTTCGGGGGTGATAACTGACATTGACGGTAACTATGTGTTATTGAATGTCAATCCTGATGCAATACTTATTTTTTCTTATGTAGGTTACCAAACGCAGGAACTGAACGTATCCGGTAGAAACAAGATTGATGTTGTCTTGCATGATGACCAGCAGGTGTTGGAAGAAGTTGTAGTAGTGGGTTACGGTTCATTGAGTAAAAAAGAAGTTTCCAGTTCCATTGTACAAGTGGATAAGAAAAATTTTAATTTGGGGGCTATGAATAACCCGATGGAAATGGTATCGGGAAAAGTCGCGGGCTTGAATGTCAATACGCAGGCAGCTGCCAATCCTAACTCCAGTTCTTCATTACAAGTACGTGGTGCAACATCTGTTTCTGCAAGTAATAGTCCTTTGATTGTCATAGATGGTGTGGCAGGTGGCGATATCCGTAACATCGCTGCACAGGATATTGAATCTATTACGGTATTGAAAGATGCGGGTTCAGCTGCTATTTACGGAACGCGAGGTGCTAATGGTGTGATTTTAGTTACAACGAAACGTGGCTCGGGTGAAGCTGGAAAAACGGTAGTCACATATGACAGTTACATCGCTTTTAATGTAGCCAAGCCCTCTCCGGATATTCTGTCGGCTGATGAATTCCGTCGTTCGAGACGAGGTACAGACTATGGAGCCGACACTGACTGGTATGGACTGATTACTCGTGATGTAGCATACGACACAAACCAATATATATCTATTGATGGTAGCACAAAGAATGGTTTCTATGGTGCTTCCTTCAATTACAAAAGTGCCAATGGACTTGACATCGTGAGTGGTCGTGAAGAATTTGGAGGTCGTTTTTCTATGGAACAGCGTGTACTGGAGAATCGCTTACAATTCAACGGTTCGTTGAGTGCACGTCGTGTAAATGAAACCTGGGGAAATGATGGTTTCTTCGATAGGGCACTCACAATGAATCCTACAATGCCGGTATATAATGCAGACGGTTCGTATTATCAGCCTACTTCTCCTACGGGTGCAACCAATCCGGTTGCGGAGCTTGCTTTGAGAGATAACAACGGCCAGCGTATGTATTTGTTGGGTACGGCTGAGGCTAAACTGAATATTTTGCAGACAGAAAAGCATTTGTTGAATACAACATTAAGTTACTCATTGCATTACAATGACATGAAGCAACAATATTATGCTTCGTCTGCCGGTTCGGAGTCCTATTGGAATGGTTATAAAGGACGTGCGGAAATGAAGTATCAGAAATGGTACACCAATCGATTGGAGTGGTTGGGAAATTATGCACTGAACTTGGGCGACCACAATATTAAGGCTGTAGTGGGCTATACTTATGAGAAGTCTATCTGGGAACAGATTGGTGGTAGTAACAACGACTTCTCTTTTGATAATACGAAATATTGGGATTTGGGCAGTGGCTCTTATCTGAAGGATGGTTTGGCAAGTTTATATAGCGATCGCTCTGAATCGACACTTATTGGCTTCTTTGGTCGGTTGAACTATAATTGGAAGGATATGCTTTTTGCATCGGCTTCGTTGCGCTATGAAGGCTCTTCCAAATTTGGTGCTAACCAAAAGTGGGGGTACTTCCCAGCAGCTTCTTTGGCTTGGGAAATGATGGAGATGGGCTTTATGAAGAATACCCGGAAAGTGTTGACCAGTTTGAAACCGCGTGTTTCTTTCGGAATTACCGGTCGTTCGGATTTTGATGCTTATAAATCACTTTCTACTTACAATACCAATGGTAGTTATCTCTTTGACGGGCGTTGGGTAACGGGCTATGCTCCCTCTAGTAATGCTAATCCGGATTTGGCTTGGGAAAAGAGCGTTGCGATTAATCTGGGTGTTGATTTTGTTCTATGGAATCGTTTACGTGGTTCAGTGGAGTATTTTGACCGTAGTTCTAAAGACTTGCTTTATACGTACACGGCACCTCAACCGCCTTTTGTCTATTCCACTATTTTGGTTAACGTTGGAACAACGAAAAATACCGGTATAGAAGTATCTTTGGATGGTGACATCCTTACTAAAACAGCAGTGAAGTGGACGAGCGGAATCAATTATTCTTATGGGAAGACTAAGTTGACCAAACTTTCTAACGATATTTACAAGGCATCTTATCTCGACCTTTACTTAAAACCGGGTACTGGCTCCAGCGAATATTTCTTCCGTGTGCAGGAAGGGGGAGAGATAGGGCAGTTCTACGGTTATGAATATGCAGGTGTTGACGAAAATGGCAATATGCTTATTTTGAATGATAAAGATGAGCAAATACCGATTTCTCAGGCTGATGCCAAGTATAAACGTTATATTGGCAATGGTGCTCCCAAGCACTTCTTGTCTTGGAGTAACAACCTGACTTGGAGAAATTTTGATTTGAGTGTATTCTTCCGCGGTACATTCGGTTTTGATGTATTCAATATGCGTAAATATGGTATGGGGCTTCAGGGATGTGGTACAGATAATGTTCTTCGCTCTGCGTATCTGGAAGATAAGAATATCCGTACCGGTGGTGGAGTAATATCTTCCTATTTCCTGGAGGATGGTAGCTTCATAAAACTGGAAAATGTAACCTTGGGATATAATTTTACTCCTAAGAACCGTAAGTTACTGGATAATATGCGCATATATCTGTCTGCCAAGAATCTGTTTACCTTGACCGGATATTCTGGTAATGACCCTTCAATTATAGACGTGAATGGTATCCAGCCGGGAGTAGATAGTAATAGTGCTTATCCTACAGCAACTCAATTGAGTTTAGGTGTGACTCTTCGCTTCAAATAAATGAGAAACAAATTATTAAAAATATGAAAGATATGAAATATATAAAATGTCGTTGGTTATTGGCGATGATTATGTCATGTTCACTTTTCTCTTGTACTAATTTGGACGAGGAAGTGTTCGATCGTGTGGATGCCGGAATTTATTATCAAGATGAGACGAGTGTTCAGGGGGCAGTGGCAGCCATCTATTCGAAAGCTGCATATAGTTATTTGGAATACTTCTGGTATTTGCAGGAGTTTTCTGCCGACCAGGTGGCATGGCGCAGTTGGAACGGTGGACTTTGGGGATGGGATGAGGCATTGAAGTTTGCTTTGTCTTCACATACCTGGACGTCAGAATCAACCATTATTCGCCAAACTTGGGAGAATGCGTGGACCACTATTGGGCTTTGCAATACGCTTATTACAGATTTGCAGGCAATCAGCCCCGCATCTATACGCATGACTGAGGATGCTTTGAATAGTTATATTGCCGAAGTACGTACCCTGCGTGCTTGGGCATACTACAATATCTTTGAGATTTGGGGTGGAGCACTTCCCTTGAACATTTCTTCGGGTGCGGAAATCCCTGGTTCTGCAGATACTGATTTTGATAAGGGGTGCAAGATTATCTACGATTTTATCAGTCAGGAATTAGATGAGTCAGTTACAGATCTTATGAAAGAAGATGGTTCTGGAAAGACTCGCAACCGCATGAACCAAGCTGCCAATCGTATGATTAAGATGCGCTTGTTGCTGAATTCTGAGGTGTTTATCAAACAAAACAGTTATAATGAGTGTGCCACTCTTTGCCAAAAAATTCTGAATGGCGATTATGGTACTTACAGCATTACCGATGACTATCGTGATATTTATTCGATAAACAATGTAGAATGTCCGGAAGTTGTAATGGCATTGGCGATGGAAGTCGGTCAGGTCAATACCGGTTGGATGCGTAACATGCCTTTCATGCCTTACAATTGTTGGGATTACTTTGGAGGTACATACAGCCAGAGCGGATGGAATTGTGTATGCTTGGCACCTTCATGGGATAATTCTGGAAATGTACAGCCGTATGGTGGTACTGACAATCCTAAGAGCTTTCTTACCGACTACGGTGATAAGTTAGGAGCAGTTTATGAACGTTTCCACGATAAAGATATCCGTAAGCAGAACTATGTGTATAATGAAACAACAGGAAACTATCAAGGCATTTTTTTGAAAGGGGCTATTAAAGCCAACTATGGTAAGGGTGCGGCTTTGAAAGCAGATGCCGACCGTGACGGTCAGGATTTGGTTTATGTGGATCAAGTGGGTACATTCCTTAATTTAGGACGTAATCTGGAGACTGTCATGTCACCTCGCTGGGGTGAAACGAATTCAGGTGTCCGTTTGGTAAGATATCCGGTTTATCCGGAGAGTGCAGGCATTGATTTCCAAAACATCGATGAGGTGGAATTCCGTTTGAGTGAAGTGGTCTATACTCTTGCTGAATGTAAAATGCGTGCAGGTGATACAGAAGGTGCTAAAGAGCTGGTATATAGAGTTAAAACACGCTATTTTACAGATAAATCAGCTCTCGAACAGCCCGGTCCTGGTTTTACATCCTTTGATATGGATTGGATGTTGAGTGAATGGGGACTTGAATTCTTGGGAGAGGGGCGTCGTCGTCGTACAGACTTGCGTCGTTTCGATAAGTTTACGCAAGGGCAATGGTGGTTCTTTGGCCGTGCCACGGACGACGGTTTAAGCTATCCGGCTAAACGTGACCGCAAATACGAGTGGTATCCCTTGCCCCAGTCTGCCCTTATGGTAAATCCGGGACTGGTACAGAATCCTAATTATTAATCATCCTATAATAATAGTAACAATGAAAAAATATATATGTAATCCGCTATGGCTTTTGTTGCTTTTTGTAGCTTTCATCAGTAGTTGTGACAAGGAGGAAATTGTGTTTGACCATGAGTTGCCGCAATTTGAACTTCGTAGCGATGCTATTTTGCTGGAGGTGATTATGCCCCAAGGAACTGGTGCCGATGAAATAATTTATATTGCAGGCGATTTCAATGGAGGTCAGGATGCTGCTTCCGGAGACCTTAAGTGGCAGATGGAGAAAGCTGCAAACAATGATGTTAAATGGGGCATATACCTCTATCCGGAAGATTTTGTTAATGGAAAGACACTTGCCGATGGCTTTTATTTCGTTTCTAAGACACAAGGTATAGAGCGTACTTTGCAGAATGAGGATGCTTTACATCAAATTTCGGCTAAGGTAGGTACTCGCACTGATATAACGGTAACCCGCTGGAATGCTTATTTTGAGGAGCCGGAAGACCCAAGTGAAGTGACCCATGACGGTTATGCTGTGTTCGTGATGGACAATACAGGTTGGGATGTACTGTCACTTTATGCGTGGGGAAATGATTTGCCGGAACTTTTTGGAGGTTGGCCCGGTATTTCACCTACTGGTAGCGTTGAGATAAAAGGAATTACCTATAAATACTTCGATACAGGTGAAGCAAATAAGGGATTGGTTTACAATTTGATATTTAACGATAATGGAGTAGGTTCACAATTTGATGGACCACAGAACTTTACTCTTGACCGTGACATATATTTGGAAATCACAGAAAGCGGTTGGACGGAAATAGATCCGGATGCAGTGGTCATCCATGATGGTTATACCATTTTTATTGAAGACCAGTCCGGATGGGCAGAAACAACCATATACGCGTGGGGAAATGATATACCGGAACTCTTTGGCAGTTGGCCAGGAATATTACCAACCGGTAGTGTTGAGATAAAAGGTGTCACGTATAATTATTACGATACAGGTGAAGCAAATAAGGGATTGACTTACAATCTGATAATGAATAATAACAATGGAGGCTCACAATTTGACCTCGCAGCAGTGACGCTTGATCGAGATTATTATTTCCGTATTACGGACATAGCTGGTGAGGAGATTGACCCTAACAATCCGGACGGAGACTCTGAACCGGAATCTGAAGCGGCTTTTGTTTCTAATCAGAATAATTTCTTGAAATGAGTTTTGTATAGTAATGAAGATGTTAAATGACCTATTGGTGGAATGAGATTGGGGATAGGATATCTCTTTTCAATCTTGCGGATATATGTCCCAAGGCTTGGTTTTTCTATCCCAAGTCTTGGGATAGAAAAACCAAGCCTTGGGAAGAAGTTATCTCTTAGCTCTTTTGTTTTTTAGTATTGGCTTCCGGGATTTTTAGTATTAAGGCTTAGTATCTTTTCTGCCAATGCCCATTACTGGAGAGTTTGGATGCTCCTTTTGCAGATATCAGTTCCGCCAATGAGTATAAGTATAGATAAAAAGTAGAAATATGAAAAAAGTAATAATTGCGACACTGCTCTTTACGATGCTACATTCTTGTATGGGGTGTAGTGATAGTCAGAGTGACATGGAACCGATTCCCGTCCCACAGGAAGAATACATGGCTTCGGATATGGTGATTTATGAGGCAAATCCCCGCATTTTTGCCGAAGAAAATGCGTTCTCTGCCATCAAAGCAGAGCTTGACCGTATTCAAAGCCTGGGGACTACCGTGCTTTGGCTGATGCCTGTAAATGAGCCGGGAGTACTGAAAAGTGTGAATTCACCTTATTGTATAAAGGATTATAAAAAGCTGAATACACGTTACGGAACAAAAAAAGACTTGAAAGAACTGGTAGATGCTGCCCATGCCAAAGGAATGAAAGTGATTCTTGACTGGGTTGCCAACCATACTTCGTGGGACAATGCTTGGGTGACTGAGCATCCGGATTGGTATACACAGGATGCAAATGGCAATGTGGTACAACCTCAAGAACAGCCTTGGGCGGATGTTGCTGACTTGAATTTTGACAACGAAACCATGCAGCAAGCCATGATTGATGCCATGAAGTATTGGGTAACAGAAATTGGTATTGATGGATACCGTTGTGATTATGCCGAGGGGGTACCAGATGCTTTCTGGAAGAAAGCAATCGCCGAGCTCCGTACACTTGACAATAATTTGCTGATGCTTGCCGAAGGCGGAAAAACGTCTTTAATGAACAATGGTTTCAATCTGCTCTACGGCTGGAACTTCCATAGTAAACTGAAAGACTATTATGCCGGTAAATGCTCACTTACTGACCTTTATGCTATGAATACTTCCGAATTGGAGGGAATGCCGAAGGGTACGTTACGGTTACGCTATTCTACTAATCATGACCAGGCAAGTGAGGCTTCACCGATAGAATGTTATGGCGGTGAGCGTGGTGCCATGTCTGCTTTTGTATTGACGACTATGCTCGAGGGGATACCTCTTATTTATAGTTCGCAGGAAGTAGCCTATCCGCGGTCACTTAACTTTTTCAATTACGGAGTTATAGACTTGAAGTCCAATGAAGTCTTTGCGCAAGAGATGGCAGAAATCATCAGAGCTTATAAAGCTACGAGCAGTGTACGTGGTGGTGAACTGGAAGTTTATACTACCGGAGATGTCGCTTCATTTTATCGGGCAGCAGGCAGTCATGGCATGTTGGTCATGGTGAATACCGCCAATGAGTCTGTACAAGTGAAAGTACCTATGGAGCATGCTGGCAAGACCATGACCGATGTGATTGCCGGTGTGGATGTGAAGTTGCCTACAGTAATGACGATGGAACCTTATCAATATTTTATATATCAACAATAACGGATGTATATGAAACATGTATTATTAACAGTTGTATTTCTGGGAATTGCTTGTGTGGCGATGGCACACGAATTGTTATCTCCCAATGGGAATCTGAAACTCAATGTTGTGCTTGATTCCGAGGGGGGGCCGGTCTATAGCTTATATTACAAAGGAGAGCCGGTTGTAGAACCTTCTGCCTTGGGAATACTTATGGAAGAAGCGGATTTGTCAAATGGCTTCCGGATTCTTGATGCAACAAATTCTACTTTTGATGAAACTTGGATGCCTGTATGGGGAGAGTATGAAAAAGTCCGTAACCATTACAATGAACTTACTGTCACTTTCTCACAACCGGCAAAGCACGACCGTACGATGATTGTACGTTTTCGATTGTTTGACGATGGACTCGGATTCCGTTATGAGTTGCCGGAGCAGAAAACCATGAATTATCTGACGGTAAAAGACGAACTGACGGAATTCAATCTGACCGGTAATCATACACTCTATTGCATTCCCGGTGATTATGATACGAATGAGTTTGCCTATACTACTGCGGCCATTTCCGAAGTGCGCGAAGCTATGGAACGTAATCTACGTAAAAAAGGATATGAAGCTAAAGCGACTTCATTCACAGTACAAACACCCCTTATGATAAAGACTACCGAAGGACTTTATATCAATATTCATGAAGCTGCCTTGGTAGATTATTCTGCCATGTTGCTGAATGTGGATGATAAAGAGTTTAACTTTTCTGCTCATCTTACTCCCGATAAATTAGGAAAGAAAGGATATCTGCAATTACCGTTGCATACCCCGTGGCGTACAATTATGGTTAGTGACGATGCACGTAGCATCCTTGCTTCTCAGTTGATTCTTAATCTGAATGAACCTTGTAAGCTGGAAGATACTTCTTGGATTAAGCCACAGAAATTTATCGGTGTCTGGTGGGAGATGTTTACTGGTGGAGGAGGTACATGGGCATATAGCGACTATTATAAGGCTAAACCCGGCATAACCGACTATTCAAAGTTAACTCCTAATGGACATCATCCGGCCAATACTGAACATGTGAAAGAGTACATAGACTTTGCGGCGGAGAATGGTATTGATGCGGTATTGGTTGAGGGTTGGAATGAAGGTTGGGAAGATTGGGCATCCTATCGTAAGGATCGTCAGTTCCTTTTTGACAAACCTTATCCGGACTTTGATGTTGCGGTACTACATGCCTATGCCAAATCAAAGGGGGTAAAGATTATCATGCATCATGAGACGGCTGCTAATGCTGCCGATTATGAGCGGCAGCTGGATGTAGCCTTTCAATTTATGGTAGATAATGGCTATAATTCTGTAAAGACAGGATATGTGGGCTCAATCATTCCCCGTAGTGAATATCATTCCTCACAATGGATGAACAATCATTATATACATGTGGTGAAGCGTGCTGCTGATTATAAGATTATGGTAGATAGTCACGAGGCTGTTCGTCCCACCGGCTTGTGTCGGACCTGGCCCAACTGGGTAGCGCAAGAATCTGCCCGTGGTGGTGAGTTTGAATCTATGGGGGGCAATGATCCGGATCATACTTGTATCTTGCCGTTTACTCGGTTGAAGGGTGGTCCGATGGATTACACTCCTGGTATTTTCCAGACAAAACTTTCGTATTATAATAGTTCGAAACCTAAAGGTCAGGCGGGTACTACATTGGTAAAACAATTGGCTCTATATGTAACGATGCCCTCTCCGTTACAGATGGCAGCAGACCTGCCGGATAATTATCGCCGTTTTCCCGATGCGTTTCAATTTATTAAGGATGTAGCGGTGGATTGGAGCAATTCTTGGTATTTGGAAGCCGAACCGGGTGATTATATCACAGTGGCTCGTCAAGCCAAAGGAAAACAAGAGTGGTATGTAGGTGCTATTACCGACGAACATCCTCGTACGGCAACTATTCCTTTCTCTTTCTTACCCGAAGGAAGGAAATATATTGTTACCGTTTATGCAGATGGTCGGGATGCAGACTGGAAAGATAATCCGCAGAGCTATGACATCCGTCGTGGCATAGTAACGTCAAAGAGTGTGCTGCGTCAACCTTTGGCAAGTAGTGGAGGGGTGGCTATCAGTGTTCGAGAAGCAACAAAAGAAGAGGTAAAAGGATTGAAGAAATTATGAAGCTTGTCCGTACATAGTAATTATTATGTTGCGGATTTAATACAAGCATTTAAGAATTAAAGTTAGCAATTGGAAAGGCATAGTCCGTGAGGATTGTGTCTTTTTTCGTAAATTATTCGTCATTTCTTATTTTCTTTATTATAATTTTTCTATATTTATGCCGTTATGGCGAATTGTTGACAGAATAGGAAAAGAATAGACCATTTAGGTATGAATAGAGAATGCCGGGGATTTGACATTTTATCATTCTTTAATCAAAATATAACCGTAAAATTTAGCTGTTTTGAAAAGTTTTCTTATATTTGCGGTGTTATTCATTGACATTTTGTTTGAATAGCGTGAAGTCAACAAGGTAATAACCTTTAAAACGTAATATTATGAATATCGAACGTATCATGGCCTCTTTAGAGGCAAAGCACCCCGGCGAGTCTGAGTATCTTCAAGCCGTAAAGGAAGTTCTTCTTTCCATCGAAGATATCTATAACCAACATCCTGAGTTCGAGAAAGCGAAAATTATAGAACGTCTGGTTGAACCTGACCGTATCTTTACTTTCCGCGTAACGTGGGTGGATGATAAAGGTGAAGTTCAGACGAACCTTGGTTATCGTGTGCAGTTCAACAATGCCATTGGCCCGTACAAAGGCGGTATTCGTTTCCATGCTTCCGTAAATCTTTCTATCCTCAAATTCCTGGGATTTGAGCAGACTTTCAAGAATGCTTTGACTACATTGCCTATGGGCGGTGGTAAGGGTGGTTCCGACTTCTCTCCGCGCGGAAAGAGCGATGCTGAAATCATGCGTTTCTGTCAGGCCTTCATGCTGGAATTGTGGCGTCACCTCGGTCCGGATATGGATGTTCCTGCCGGTGATATCGGTGTAGGCGGTCGCGAAGTGGGCTATATGTTCGGTATGTATAAGAAGTTGACTCGCGAATTTACGGGCACATTTACCGGTAAAGGATTGGAATTTGGCGGTTCGCTGATTCGTCCTGAAGCAACAGGATTTGGTGGCTTGTATTTCGTAAACCAAATGTTACAGACAAAAGGCATTGACATCAAGGGCAAGACCGTGGCTATCTCCGGTTTTGGAAATGTGGCTTGGGGTGCTGCTACCAAGGCTACCGAATTGGGTGCCAAGGTGGTTACCATCTCCGGTCCCGACGGTTACATTTACGACCCGAACGGTATCAGTGGCGAAAAGATAGATTATATGCTGGAACTCCGGTCATCGGGCAACGATATCGTAGCACCGTATGCCGACGAATTCCCCGGCTCTACTTTCGTGGCAGGCAAACGCCCGTGGGAAGTGAAAGCGGACATCGCTCTGCCTTGCGCTACCCAGAACGAGCTGAACGGCGAAGATGCACAACACCTCATTGACAACAAGGTGACATGTGTAGGCGAAATCTCCAATATGGGATGTACGCCCGAAGCTATCGACCTTTTCATTGACAACAAGATTATGTATGCACCGGGTAAGGCTGTCAATGCAGGTGGTGTGGCTACCAGCGGACTGGAAATGTCGCAGAACGCCATGCACCTCAGCTGGAGTGCAGCCGAAGTGGATGAAAAACTCCACGCCATCATGCACGGAATTCATGCTCAATGCGTAAAATATGGGACAGAACCTGATGGCTACATCAACTACGTGAAGGGAGCGAATATCGCCGGCTTCATGAAGGTGGCTCATGCCATGATGGGTCAGGGAATTATCTAAGAGAGAAACTTTGTTTAGTTGTATTTGTATTTGT
>ULSN01051038.1_pt1 | contig 17206 bp, 12 predicted proteins | sample 1956771 | NCBI WGS metagenome assembly ULSN01 (sample SAMEA4835709, study PRJEB28245) | human gut metagenome | biome: gut microbiome; material: fecal sample | place: Denmark | collected 2008
GGGAGCGACGTTGGCTGCCACCAGCGTGCCGAAACCTGCGATGGATGCGTAGATGGCAATGCCGATAAAGCATACGGCGGTTATCAGTCCGAGAACAAGGAAGAGCATGACAATTCCGGCGGTTATGGCCATGCATATTTTAAACAGCGTTACGGCAATGTTCAGCAAGGTGCCTGCAATGCTGCGAGCCTTGCTTTTGGTGGATTCCGCGGAGATGAAGGCCCCTGCCTGTTTGGTGCCTTTGATGATTTCGTCGCGCAGGTTGTTCATGTTTACGGGTTTGCCCTGCATCATCAGCCGCTCTTCCGGTGTGCGGGCTTCCGGTATGATGAGCCACATCAGCAGATAGATGAGAATCATGACGCCGTTGGTAAGGATGGCAAAGAGCACCATCAGAATACGGCACAGCAGGGTGTCGAGTCCGAAAAAGGCGGCGAGTCCGGAGGTGACGCCCGAAAGCATCTTGTCGTCGGGATTTCTGAACAGTTTTTTCCCTACCCTTTGTTCGGATTCAGGAGCGGACGCGGTGGCGTCTTCCGGATTTTCGTTCCATTCCCCGTCGTCCATTTCTTCCGGGTTTCCGATGCGCTTGATGATGCTTTCGATGTGTTCGATGGTGATGGCTTCCACGCCTTGCGCTTTCAGTTCGGCAAGGAGCTCGGCGATGCGGTGTTCGATGTCGTCGGCGATTTCCGCCCCGTCTTCCTTGTGGGCGAAATATCGTTTCATATTGTTGAGGTACTGGTTGAGCAGTTCGTATGCATCTTCGTCGATGGCATAGAGCGACCCCAGCAGATTGATGGTGATGTTCTTTTTCATTTTTCGGTGGATTTTGTCGTGAGTTGGGTTATTTTGATTTCAGATGGCCGACGGTGGCGGCAAGTTCGTTCCATGCCGTGTCGAGTCCGTTCAGGAAGTTTTCGCCCTCGGAGGTCAGCGCATAATATTTGCGGGGTGGCCCCTGGGTGGATTCTTTCCACTCGTAGCTGAGCAGTCCGTCTTTTTTCAGGCGGGTCAGCAGCGGATAGAGCGTACCTTCGACAACAATCAGCTGGGCCTCTTTCAGCTTGCTGATGATGTCGGAAGCATACGACGGTTCTTTGTGGAGCAGAAGCAGAACGCAGTATTCAAGCATCCCTTTCCGCATTTGTGATTTGGCATTGTCGATGTTCATAGTTTCAGTTGTTTAAGGATAGTTCACCGGTATTTTTCCTTTTGTTGCTGCAAATATATGTATAATATTAGTACTATGCAATACATAGTACTATATTTATTGAACCGGGAAGTTTCGATTTTAGGCGGCCTGTCATGAATTTGCGCTTGATTGTGAGCAGTTTGTACATCTTTAATGCCGCCGTCTGCCGAAAGTACGATGACCGATTTTTGTTAAAATTCCAAATCCTGTTTATTTTATCGGAAACGTTATCCGATTTGTGGAAAAACCTGCTATCTTTGTAAACGATAGGATACGACACTGTTTTGCCTTGTGCTTGTAGGTCAATGTCCCGTCTCAGTTTAAATTAAAAATGTATTTTGATGACAAAAACGAAACATAATTCTAATACTTACAGTTATGAATGCGCAAAAATTTTTTAGACTAAACCTTTTGAGCCTGTTGGCTCTCGTGATTATGATGGCCTCCTGTTCGAAGGATTCTTCCGAGCTGATGGGCTTTGTGCCGAAGGATGCCGATGTCGTGGCGACATTGAAGCCGATGGATTTGGCTAAGAAGGCAAACCTGAAGGAGTTGAAAGTGTCCAATCCTTCACTGACGAAGCTGAAGGACCTGTTTTTGGCTGACAATGGCATAGACCTTCGTCAGACAGTATTTTTCCAAATGGGAGATGAGGGATGTTTCATTTTTGCCATCAAGGACAAGGGTAAATTTGAAAAGGCCTTTGAAGGCATTTCAAAAGACGAGATAAACGGCAAGCCTGCCTATCCGGAAATGAACCTGATTGTGGCCGACGATTACGGCTGGATGGTTGCCGACGGCGATATGGCGGCAGTGGCAGGAAAAATCGACGGTTGGATGACACAGACGGAAGAAAACAGCATTCAGGCCGTGAAGGGATTTTCCGACATGATGCTGAAATCGGATGTCGACGTGTATGTGAATTTCGGCAAGATTTACGGAATGGCTCCTGCAAGCGAAAGAAGTATTCTGTCAAATATCCCCGCTTACCAGAAGCTGAAGGATGCCAGCCTGTACATCAACCTGTCGTTTGAAAAGGAAGATGTATTCTTGAAATTTCATGCTTTGAATACTGAAGGCAAGAACATGCTTCCGGAAATGGGATTGAAGGATATCGACAAGTCGGTGTTCAAATACATTGACGAGAAGTCGTCTTTCGTAACGGCTCAGGCTGCCAATCAGGAAATGGTTGATTCCTATAAGGCGATGATGGCGCAGACGTTGGTAGTGCCGTCGGAAAAGCAGATGGCTGACGTGCTTTTGAACAGTTGGGACGGTTCGCTGGCTGTCGGTATCACGGTTTCCGACTTGGACAATTATATGGCCAACAGCGGTTCGCTTGTTCTCGGTCTGACTGAAAATGGGGAAGAAAATCTCAACAAAATGTTCAAAAACGAAATGGTGACGATGGGATTGCTGACAGAAACGGGCAAGAATACCTATACGGCCAACAACATACCGCTTCCTTCACCCTTGACATTGAAGATTGTCGACGACAAGCTGGTGGTGAACTATGGAGCTGAAGTGAAGGATTCCTACAGTGCTTCGAAATTCTCCGGCAAGTCGTCGGGTGTATATATCGACTGCTCCGAAGGTACGCCATTGGCACAGTTCCTTCAGGGAGCTTTGGGCAACAAGCCGGTTTCGGGCTATGTCTATGGATATATGGACGAAGAGGAAGGCTCGTTGCAGATTCACGTCAACGATGCCGGCGGCGAACATGAAAATGTGATGAGTCTGCTGGTTGACCTGATGTCGCTGGCATTATAAGCAATAAACAGTTACATGCAGAAAATAAGTCTTAACAATACGCTTCCGAAGGTTTTCGCCGGACAGCCGGGCATCCGGTCGGATGTCTGGCTGAAGGACGTGACGTTCGAGCGTGGAAAGAAATATCTTGTATCGGCGGAAAGCGGTGGCGGAAAGTCATCGCTTTGCGCTTATTTGTTTGGCTATCGTACGGATTTCAGCGGTGAGATAGCGTTCGACGGCGTTTCGGTCCGTCAGATTGACATTGCCCGCTGGTGTGAAATCCGCAAACGGGAGATAGCCTATCTGCCGCAGGATTTGCGGCTGTTCCCCGAACTGACGGCATGGGAGAACGTAGTGTTGAAAAACCGTCTGACCGGCTATCGTACGGAGGCGGAAATCCGCCGTTTCTTCGACAGTCTGGGCATCGGCGGCAAGACGGACAGTCTTGTTGGGAAAATGTCGATAGGCCAGCAGCAGCGTGTGGCCATTGTCAGGGCGCTCTGCCAGCCGTGTGACTTCTATCTGCTCGACGAGCCGGTGAGCCATCTGGATGCCGCCAACAACCGTGCCATAGCTCTGCTGATTGAGGAAGAGGCGCAGAAGACCGGTGCGGGAATCATTGCCACATCGGTGGGCAACAATTTGGATATAGCAGCCGAGGAGGTGCTGAAGCTATGAAGAAATCAATTCTTTGGAAACTGCTCCGCAAGCATGTCAGCGTAGCGCAGATGGCAGGTTTTGCCGTTGCCAATATGGTCGGGCTGACCATTGTGCTGCTCGGCTTGCAGTTCTATTCCGATGTAAAGCCGGTGTTTGATGATGACGACGGCTTTCTGCGGAAGGACTATCTGGTGGTGACGAAGCGCGTGAGCGGAATTTCGTCACTGAAAAGCATGTTGGGAGGAAATACCGCAAATGCGTTTTCCGACGACGAACTGCAGCGGCTCCGTTCGCAGGAATGGGTGCGGAATATAGGTGAGTTCATGACCTCCAACTATGAGATATACGGCTCGGTGAGCCTGCCCGGTAAAGAAGTGTCGTTGCGCACGAGCTTCTTTTTTGAGGCTGTGCCCGACGAGTTTATCGACGTGAAGAGCGACGAGTGGAAGTTTGACCCCTCCCACCCCGTTGTGCCGATTATCATGTCGAAGGACTATTTGTCGCTCTATAATTTCGGCTTTGCCGCTTCACAGGGTATGCCGCAGGTGAGCGAAGGCATGATGGGTGCCGTGCCGATTATGTTGCGGCTGACGGGCAGAAACGGAAAATCGGAATTCATTCAAGGTAAGGTTGTCGGTTTTTCCAACCGTTTGAACACGATTGTCGTGCCTTATGAATTCATGCGCTGGAGCAACGAACGCTATGCACCGGGCGTGAGCAGCCGTCCGTCGCGGCTGATTGTGGAAGTGAGCAAGCCGGGCGACATTGCCATTGAGAAATATATGAAGGCCAACGGCTACGAAATAGCCGGCGACAAGCTCAACAGCAACAAGGCGGGCTATATGCTCAATATCGTGATGGGCATTGTCATCGGCATCGGGCTTATCATCAGCCTGCTTTCGTTCTTCATTCTGATTCTGAGCATTTATCTGCTGTTGCAGAAAAACACCCGCAAATTGCAGGATTTGCTCTTGCTGGGCTATTCCCCTGCCGAGGTGTCGGGACTGTATGTGCGGATGGTGGTCTATGTCAATGCGGCTGTTTATGTGCTGTCGGTGGGCGTTATGCTGGCGTTGCGTTCGCTCTATCTGCCCTATCTTGCTGCGTTGGGTATCAGCGGCTCGTCGTTGCTGCTGTCGGCAGGTGTCGGCCTGTTGATAATCGGGCTGATTTCGGCGGGTAATGTTGTGGCGATACGCTGTAAAGTGAAAGCCTTGTGGTTAGTTGAAAAATAGAAGTATTTGAACAAAAAAGAATAGTTGATTTTATGAAAAAAATTATGTTGGCGGCAGCTGCTGCCATGGTGGCATTCTCCGGAATGGCCGGAACAAAGGCGATAGCCCACCGAGGCTATTGGAAAACGGAAGGGTCGGCACAGAACAGCATCCGTGCCCTTATCAAGGCGGATTCTATCGGTTGCTACGGCTCGGAGTTTGACGTTTGGTTGTCGAAGGACGGCAAACTGGTGGTGAACCACGACCGCGTGTTCAAGGGTAAGAATATGGAGGAGTCGACTTTCGAGGAATTGACAGCCGTAAAGCTCGATAACGGAGAAAACCTTCCTTCGCTGGAAGAATACCTGAAGGTTGGTGCACAATGCAAGACAAAACTTATTTTGGAGTTGAAATCGCTGAGTTCTCCCGAGCGTGAAACGCGTGCCGTAGCACAGATTGTGAAGATGGTTGAGTCGATGGGACTGGAAAAGCGTATGGAATATATTGCCTTCTCGCTCCATGCCTGCAAGGAATTTGTCCGTCTTGCTCCCGAAGGTACGCCGGTCTACTATCTGAACGGTGAACTCTCGCCGAAGGAACTCAACGACCTGAAAATGGCTGGGCTTGACTATCATTTGGGTGTTGTGAAGGACAAGCATCCGGAATGGATTGGAGAGGCGCACGATTTGGGCATGAAGGTGAACTGCTGGACAGTCAACAATGTGGCCGATATGGTTTGGCTGGTGGAAAACAAGGTGGATTTCATCACTACCAACGAACCGGAAGCACTGCTCAAACTCCTTCGTGAAACTTACGGTGAGAAATAGACCAACCTGTTTGAGTCTAAAAAAATAGAAAGCGGTTTGCGTTACCCTGATACAGGTCGGCGCAAACCGCTTGTTTTATGCTTCGGACTATCGTTATTTTACAATAGAACCGGCCACTACATTCGCTACTTTTCCACGCAAAGGAGCCAAATTGCCTTTGTCAACAGGATGCACACGGTGTGCCAGCAGGATGATGGCTACATCATTCACCGGGTCGATGATGATTTGTGTGCCCGTGTAGCCTGTATGTCCTACCGTAAATTCCGGATGCAGCAGATTCATCGTGTTTTCGCTGTAAGATACCCAGCCGAGGGTATGGCCGATGCCCTTGGTGTCTTCCGGTTCGCGGAGCATGGCGTCGACGGTCAGTTTGCCCAATACGCGTTTTCCGTTGATTTCACCGCCGTTCAGCAGGGCAGCACAGAGCACAGCCAGGTCCTCGGCACTCGAAAATACGCCGGCGTTGCCCGAGTTGCCGAAGTTGAGCAGGCGTGCGAGCGGGTCGTGGGTTTCACCCAGCAGCACGCTTCCGTCGGCCTGTTTTTCCGTCGGAGCCACAAGCTGCATGATTTCCGTCTTTCCGAAGGCTTTCGGGCAGTAGGTGGTATGTTCCATTTCCAGTTTGTCGAAAATGTTCTTTTGTGCATAGTCGCACAGGCGTTCGCCGGTAATCCGTTGCAGGATGTTCTGTAGTGTGATGAAGTTGAGGCAGCTGTAACGGTATTTGGTTGTCGGCTTGAATCCGCGCGGCATCGTGCAGATGTAGCTCATCAATGAGTCGGGATCAGCCTTTCCGTAGGTTTCAATCACCTTGTCGACCGATGCGTAGGCCGGCAGTCCGGATGTATGAGTAAGCAGGTCAATGATGCGGATATCGGTCTTTTCGCCTGTTTCCGGGTCGACATACGGCTGGAAGTTGGGAATATATTGGCTCACCTTGTCGGCAAGACGGTAGCCTCCCGATTCGAGCAGGTGCATCATCGACATGGTAGTGCCCACCACTTTGCTGCATGAAGCAAGGTCGAACACCGTGTTGGTGGTCATCGGCACAGTGTCGGGATATACGCTCTTGTTGCCGTAGGCTTTCAGGTAGGCAAGTTTGTCGCCTCTTACCACGGCCAATACAGCACCCGGCATTTCGCCTTCGTTGATGGCGTCATAAATAAGTTGGTCCACTTTTTCCAATCGTTCAGCATCCATGCCGACAGATTTTGGTGATACTTTTTTAAGGCCTTTTGCTGCAGATTCAAAGCCTACTGCACACGAAAGGCACAGCAGTGCTACTGCCAAAAGTTTTCGTTTCATAATATTTTTAGGTTAATAGTAAGTTAAATGGTTAAACTGTAGCAAATGTACGACAATTTGCAGAAACAACGCCAAGAAAATCCCTCTTGCAGCAAAAGAAAATTTCATAAAAAGCGTTTTCGAAGTTTAATTACTGTTGTGTGATTGGCTCGATAGCGTTGAATTCCTTCCAGATATTGGCTTTCTTGAACTTTTCAACGCACGACGGTTTGACTAACAGCCGTATTGAGATGAATTGTGTGTAGTCGAAAGCATTCTCATCAAGCGGTTGAGGCTCGTCTGCGAGATTGATGATTTCTTTTAATGAATTGCAACGTAGAAACGATCCGTCGCCAATTGATGTGACCGAATCGGGAATATAGACAGTTTGCAAAGCTGTACACAAGGAGAACGTATACGGTTGGATTGCCGTAACGGAATTGGGTATGGCGATTGATTGCAGGTTGAAACAACGGGTAAATGCCCCTTCTTCTATGAGTGTGACAGAATTGGGTATGTTGACAGAGTGTAGCCTTTCACATTGCCAAAAGGCTTCTTTGCCGATTGTCGTGACAGAACGGGGTATGGAATAACTGCTTTGTGGTTTCCCGTGTGGATACGAAACGAGAGTTGTGGCATCTTTATTGAAGAGTACCCCGTCAATTGATTTATAGTGTTGGTTATTGTCGTCGACCATTATATTTTCCAATGCTGAACAATTCAGAAAAACTGTCCTGCCTATGGCGGTAACAGAACTGGGTATAGTGATTGACTTTAACGCCGAACAGCAGGAAAATGCACAATCCTCAATCGTAGTGACAGAATTCGGTATACTGACCGATTGCAGGCTTGAACACCAATCGAATGCCTGTTTTCCAATGGTTTTGACGGAGTTGGGAATGTCGATGGAAACCAATGCGGAACAATGGCAGAATGCCCATGGGCTTATTGTCGTCACGGAATTGGGTATGCTGATGGATTGCAAGGTTTTGCATTGCCAAAAAGCGTATTCCCCCACCGTGGTGACGGAATTGGGGATAGAATAGCTGCTCTGTTTTTTCCCTCGTGGATAGAATAATAGGGTTGTCGCCTTTTTGTCAAAAAGCACTCCGTCGATGGACTGGTAGTGCATGTTGTTGCTGTCAACAATAATGTCCTGTATTGCCGTGCAATCCGAGAATGCGCCCACGCTGAGAGAAGTGACAGAATGGGGAATATGGACAGATTTTAGAGTTTTGCATCCCCAAAATGCGCCCTCTTCTATTTTTGTGACAGAAGGAGGAATGCTGATAGATTGCAAATTCCCGCATTTATCAAATCCGGATTCTCCGATTGCAGTGATGAATTCCGGGATGCCGATTGTCGTAACGCTGTACTCTGAACCGTTGTCGGACACTTTCTCTGGAATCGTAATGTCGGTTGCTGTCGTTGCGCAGGAAAACACTGCCACAGTTTTGTCTGTTTCCGATATGACCTGATAGCAAAAGTCGCCGATTTGAAAGCGTTTTTCGGCCATGGAGACAAGCGAGATGAAAATGGCAATCAGTAAAATGGCAGGACGTTTCATAATGATGTGTCTTATCAAAGGTTCTTGTTGATATATAACGCCTTAAAGTTAGGAATAATTATAGGGAAAACCAACTTAAAAAGGTGTTTTATACAACTCAGGGCCGTGCCGGTTGGCACAGCCCTGGGAAGTAATGGTCGGAAAGGTTTTAGTTGTTATTTCTTGATAACCTTTACGGTCTTTGTTGCGTTGTCTTTGGCAATGTTGAACAGATAAACGCCACGGGCAAGTGATGCGAGCGAGATACGTTCGCTGTCGGATTCGATATTCATCGTTGCAACCGTTGAGCCGGTGATGTTCATGATGGTCAGTACGCTGTTGGCAGCGCCGGAAATGACGGTTGCTTCGCCTGCCGGATTCGGGAATACGTGCAATGTGGCATCCAATACATTGTCAACGCCTGACAAGGATTCGAATTCAACGGTTACGGTTGTATTCTCTTTCAGTCCGTCGATAGTGTAGGTCGTTTCCTTGCTTTCAACAGTTTCTCCGTTGACAATCCAGTTCTTGATGGCATATCCTTCGTCAGGAGTTGCAGTAAACACGATATCGCTGCATTCTTTCAGTGCCTGTCCGTCGCTGACAGCTTCGTTGTTGCTGCTGGCTGCGATGGTACCGTTGCCGATGGCGTTGAAATTAACGGTATAGTCGTTCAGTTCGGCTGCATAGAGCGTGAAGCTTTCGTCGGTCTTGATTTCGTTGTTGGCATCGCGGATGGTCACTACCATTTCCTTGCCGTTGACAGCGCAGTGGAACCAACGTCCGTTGGAGCCTGTGCCACGCATGTCGCCCAACTGCATGTGGATAGTTCCGCCGATTACCGGAGTGAAAGTGCGGCGGTCGCTGGTCGGTACAAGATATTCGCCGTTCTTTACCTGTACGCGTTCATAGGTATGTCCGTGGCCGCAGAACACCATCTGTACGTTGTGCTTGTCGAGTACGGATCCGATTGTTTCCTGTGTGCCCGGAGTTGAAGCGTTCGGGAAAATCGGATAGTGGAGAGTGACTACCTTCCATGTCTTGTCGGCATGTTCAGTCAGTACTTTGTCCATCCATTTTGCATATTCCTGAGTGATTTCAGACGGAGAAGCCGGTCCGCGGTGTTCCCAGTCGAGAGAAATGACAATCATGTTTCCGTATTCAACGGCGTAGGTGCCTGTTCCCAGCAATTCCGGGTTGAAATCGGGAGCAGCTACGGCTGAGTGGTGTCCGTTGGCAAATTTGATGTTGTCGGCATCCGGGTTACCCATGTATTCATGGTTACCATAGCTTGCCACGCAGTCGATATTGGCAAATTCCGGTCGTTGGTTCAGCAGATAGCCATAGTACATGTAGCAGTCGTAGCGGTCGTCAGAGTCGATGATATCGCCTACATTCAGGCTGAACAGCGGACGTTCGGGCATTTCGCCGATTGTCTTGGCAGCAGCCAGGAATCGGCCCATTTCAGCGATGGAAGAAGCCTGCAGGTCGCCGAATGCGCTGAACGAGAATTTGTCTGTTTCGTAAGCTGTCTTGAATTCGCGGGTTTCCGACCAGTTGGTGCCGTCGCCCACTTGGTAAATGTAGTCAGTGCCCGGTTCAAGTCCGCTGACGGTGACAGAACTTCCTTTCACCGTTCCGTTGCTGACAAGGGCGTTGTATTCGATGATTTTTGTTTTGCCCGTATGTTCCGTGAAGGCTTCTTCGCCGTCTGCCTTCTTGGCTATTTTCAGAATGGCTTCACCTTGTGAGGAAACCGGATTTGTCATCCATGTGATGGTTTTCGATGTCATCGGGTCGGGTGTCACGCCGGCACGAATATATTCGGGAACTTCGGTCAACAGCGGTTTGAGTGTGCGGGTAAACATCGTGTAGGAGTATTTTCCGTCCTTTTCCGCATATAGATTCACTTCCTGTGCCGCACCGGTAAAGTCGAGGTCGCTGACGGTTCCGTCGGCACCTGTCACTCCCGAGTCGTAGGTGGTTGCCATATCACCGGAAAGCGCATAGACATTGGCTCCGGCAATAGGATTACCTTCTTTGTCAGTAACGAGTACGGCTCCCGGAAGGCCTACAATACGTTTGGTGATTTCCAAGTCGTAGGACGATTGGATATGCTTTTCGAAAGCGTCAAACAGCGAGAACAGCGACAGAGAGTTGTCGGCGTAAGTGGCCTTTGCCGATACCGGAGAACAGCGGAGGATGTCGGTAGGATTGCTGTTTTTCGAAATGCTGACGTTTACGGTGGCAAGCGTTTCGCCTTCCGCTTTCTCGACATCGTTTTTGAGATTTATGGTCAGATAGCCGTTTCGTTCGTCATAGCTGAAAGTACTGCCTGCAGCAGAAGGTGCGAACGATACGCCATTTTCAGCATCGACTGAACCGATGTTGTTTATCTCCATCACCAGTTCCAGTTCCTTGATGTCGGCTGCATTATTGGTGTTGATTTTGATTTCATAGGGCGTGCCTACATAGGCATTCTCGGAATTGGCGATGTTGACGAGCGTTGTTTTTCCGTCGGAAGCCTCAACGGTGAACGATGCCGAGTTGGTGGCAATGTTACCGAAGTTGTCCTCAACAATCACTTCAGCCGTGTGCGCACCGTTTGACAGTGTCAGACCAGTGAGCGAAACCGTATTGGCGGTCTGGTCGACGCTGAAGCCTGTATCGCCGGCTTTGAATTCCGCTCCGTCGACAAGCATGCGGATGCTGTTGTAATTGATGCCGCTTGCTCCCACTTCGGCAAATGCTGCACCGAGGTCAATCTTTGTTGTGTTGAATGTACCGGTGAGCGGTTGGCCGTTGCCTGTCAGCCCGGAGATAGTCGGAGCTTCCTTATCCTCGCTGAACGACTGGTTCGTCACACGGATATTATCGACAATCACGTAGCCGTTTACGAAATAGTTTTCATAGCTTTTCAACACCAGAAAACGGATGCCGTCGGGGTGGAATTCGTGGCCTTTGGGCAGGTTGCATTCCAGGTATTTCCATCCGGTCCAGTTGATGGCAGAAGCGAGGTCGGTGTTGGTTACGCCCGAACCCGAGCCGATGGGACGGGTCGACACTCTGACCCACATTCCCTGTACGCCCGGTGTGGCATATACCCATACGCCAAGCCGTTTTCCGCCTACATCATTTCCCGGAATCTGGAGCAGGCTGCCCGATGTTCCCGGACTGATTTGTGCGGTAAGAGTTTGTTGTTCTTGAGCGTTGGTGAAGTCGATGTTCACTTTCATGGCGTAGTTGCCGAAGCGAACGATGTCGCCTTGTGAAGCATCCATGAGTTCAAGGGTCATTTTTTCGCCGCGTGAGCCCGGTCGTGCCGACCATTTGCCGAAAGTTCCACTTTCGAAATCTTCCATCATCACAGCGTTCGGGTCAACACCCGGACCCGGATTTTGGGCATTTGCCGTCCATAAGCCTGACAAGGACAAACACAAGCTCAAGGCAGCCGCCCGGTAAGTTTTAGATTTAAGCATAGAAGTTAAATTTTAAGGTTTATGTTAAGGTTGTAAAATAGTTTCTTTCGTTTAAGGCCATTAAAAAATGTAAGGCAGTGGAGGATAAAATACAGTGAATTACTTCTGTCAACTTTTATTCTTGGCCACCTGCTGTGTTGTCCAAAATTAGGGATTTATCTTTAATTTGCAAATTAATGAAACTGAAAAAGTGTTGATAAAACAAAAAAAGGCAGGGATGGCGTTTCCCTGCCTTTGGCTGTAGTTGAATCTTGTTATTTTTATTTCAAATCGAAGCCGATGTCGCGGCGGAAGTATTTGCCTTCGAATGTCACTTTTTCAATCGAAGCGAATGATTTTGCGAGGGCTTCGTCTTTGGTTGCACCGTAGGAGCTGGCTGCGATGACGCGTCCGCCGTTGGTAACGATGCCGTCGGCTGTTTTCTTCGTTCCTGCGTGGAACAGGATGCTGTCAGTCACCGTGTCGAGTCCGCTGATGAGCTTGCCCTTTTCGTAGCTGCCGGGATAGCCTTCCGACACCATCATGACGGTTACGGCATAGCGCGGGTCGATGGCAAGGCGGCGTTCAGCCAAAGTAGTGGTAGCCACGCCGTCAAGCAGGTCGAGCAAGTCGCCGTCGATGCGGAGCATTACGGCTTCCGTTTCCGGGTCACCCATACGCACGTTGTATTCGATTACCATCGGTTCGTTCTTCACGTTGATAAGTCCGAGGAAGATAAAGCCCTTGTAGGTGAGTTTTTCGTCCTTCAGGCCTTTCAATGTCGGCTCGATGATGCGTTCTGTCACCTTCTGCATGAATGTTTCGTCGGCAAAGCTGACCGGAGAAACGGCACCCATACCGCCTGTGTTCAGGCCGGTGTCGCCTTCACCGATACGCTTGTAGTCCTTGGCTACCGGCAATACCTTGTAGCTTTCGCCGTCGGTAAGCACGAAAACCGAACATTCAATACCCGACAGGAACTCTTCGATTACGACAGTGGCCGATGATTTGCCGAACATGCCGTCGAGCATTTCCTTCAGCATCTTTTCGGCTTCTTCCAGTGTCGGGAGAATCAATACGCCCTTTCCGGCTGCCAGTCCGTCGGCTTTCAGCACGTAGGGAGCTTCCAGTTGCTTGAGGAAGCCGATGCCTTCTTCCAGATTTTCGGCTGTCACGCTCATGTAGCGTGCCGTCGGGATATTGTTGCGCATCATGAAGCCTTTCGCAAAATCCTTGCTGCCTTCGAGCTGTGCGCCTGCTTTCGACGGTCCGATTACCGGGATATGGCAGATTTCACTGTCGGCAACGAAATAATCATAGATGCCGGCAACAAGCGGGTCTTCGTTTCCCACCACAACCATTGTCACGCCGTTGGCGAGGGCAAAATCCTTGATGGCAGGGAAATCGAGCGGCGAAAGAGCCACGTTTTCTCCATATTGTTCAGTGCCGCCGTTTCCCGGAGCGATGAACAGTTTGTCGAGGTGTTGGCTTTGGCTGAGTTTCCAGGCAAGCGCCGATTCGCGTCCGCCGGAGCCGAGCAATAGTACTGTATGATTTTTCATTGTCTGTAATAGTTTTTATGATGGGTTTATTCTGTTTTATTCGTTGGTGTTGTTTTCGCCGTTCTCCTTTTTGCGACGGTGGCGCATTGTCACTTCGCCCTGTGGAAGGTCGTCGTGCAGACGAGGCTTGCGGAACTGTACGGCCTTGCTGACTTTCTTGTCGGCAAATACGCCTGTTTCTTCCTTGTCCTTCGGCTTGCTGTCGCGCATGCGCTCGCTGTATGGTTTGCGGTATTTTTCTTCCAGTGCGTTTTTCGGCTTTTCGCGGCGGTCGAAGCGGCGTCCTCTGCCCTTTTCTTCGCGGTCTTTTTTCTTGAACTCCGGTTTGCCGAACTTGTCGCCCTGGTTTTTCCAGCGCACGGGACGTTCGTGTTTCTCCATCAGTCCCAGTTCACGGCTCTGTTTGCGGAATTCGGCATAAGTACCTTCGAAGATGTCGAATTCGCGGAATTCACATTCCAGCGCACCGTTGAGAATCGGCGTTTTTGATGTCGGTTTCAAGCCGATTTTGTCGAAGTATTCCGACTTGTAGCCGATAATCCATGCCTTATAGCCGCGGAACACGTGCTTCAGGCGTTCGCCGATAGAATCGTAGAGCGCGTCCATGTCGTCGGCCGAGATACGTTCACCGTAAGGCGGGTTTGTCACAAGGATACCTTTTTCCGGCGCTTCCGTATAGCGTTGGAAAGGAAGGACCTGCAAGTCGATGTATTTGCCCACGCCGGCACTCTTGATGTTGCGTTCGGCAATGGCGATGGCTTTCGGCGAAATGTCGGAGCCGTAGATTTTATAGTTGAATTCGCGTTCCTGCGAGTCGTCGTTGTAGATGCTGTCGAACAGTTCCTGGTCGAAGTCGCGCCAGCGTTCGAAAGCGAAGCTCTGGCGGAACACGCCCGGGTTGATATTGCGGGCTATCAATGCCGCCTCGATGAGGAATGTACCCGAACCGCACATCGGGTCGATGAAGTTGCTTTCGCCTTTCCAGCCGGTTTTCAGAATAAGACCGGCGGCCAGCACCTCGTTGATGGGCGCTTCCGTCTGTTCAACGCGGTAGCCGCGCTTGTGGAGCGACTCGCCGGAGCTGTCGAGCGATATGGTCACCTCATCGTTGAGGATATGCACGTTCAGCAGCACATCCGCGTTTGTCAGTCGGATAGACGGACGTTTGCCGTATTTTTCGTTGAAGAAGTCGGCGATGGCATCCTTCACGCGGTAGGTCACAAATTTCGAGTGGCGGAATCCGTCGCTGTTGACCACAGAGTCGATGGCAAAAGTGTCGTCGGCCGAGAGCAGTTGTTCCCAGTCGTATTTTTTGACGGCTTCATAAAGTTCGTCGGTGTCGCATGCCTTGAACGTGTAGATTGGCTTCAGGATGCGCAGTGCCGAACGGCAGCAGAAATTGGCTCTGTAGAGCATTTCCTTATCCCCGCGGAATGCTACCATTCGTCTTCCCGGTTTCACGTCGGTTGCTCCCAGTTGTTTCAATTCTTCGGCCAAAACATCTTCCAGTCCTTGGAATGTCTTGGCTACAAGGTCCATCTCCTCTTTCATTCTGTATCTTGCTTTAGTCGTAAAATGTTGTTTGCTTTAGCTTGTACGAGTTTTTCGTTTTCAGCCACATCCTCTGTCACCCAAATGTTACCTCCGATAATGGCATTTTTGCCAATAGTGATGCGTCCCAGCACGGAAGTGTTGGAGTAGATAATCACGTTGTCGCCGATAATCGGGTGGCGCGGTATGCCCTTGATTGGGTTGTTGTTCTCGTCGTAGGAGAAACTTTTTGCACCCAGCGTGACACCCTGATAGAGTTTCACATTATTGCCGATGATGGCGGTCGCTCCGATAACGACGCCCGTACCGTGGTCAATCGAGAAATATTCGCCGATGGTGGCTCCCGGGTGAATGTCGATGCCGGTTTCTGAGTGTGCCATTTCGCATATCATGCGTGGAATGATGGGCACTCCCAGCAGAAGCAGGGCATGAGCGATGCGGTAGTTGGTAATGGCGCGGATAGCCGGATAGCAATAGATAACTTCCTCCTGGCTTTCGGCTGCCGGGTCACCGTGGTAGAGGGCACAAACGTCCGTGTGCAGGATTCTCCGCATTTCCGGAAGCTGCTGTATGAACTGTGCCGCGATTTCCGTCGCCTGGAGTTCCAAAGCGGCGATATCGGGATTTTCGTTGCAGTTCTTTCCGATTGCCAGACCGGCTACCACCTGCGATACAAGTGCGGCGTTGAGCTGTTCGCACTTGATGCCGATGATGTATTCCATGTTGTAGGTGTTTACATCGTCGTTGCCAAAAAATCCCGGAAAAAGGATGGCACGGCAAAGGTCGACAATCTTTTTTATCGTTGCCTGCGAGGGAAGCGGTTCGCCGCTCCAGCGCATGTGGCACATGTTGCAAAGTGATGCTTCGTCAGCCAATTGTGCAACAGTCTGCTTCAGTTTGTCTTCGTGTTTGTACGTCTTGTTCATCGTCCGTTCGCGTGTGGCTTGAAATATGTTGCAAAATTACTCTAAATTAAAGGTTTTCCCAAACAATAGGACGAATTTGTTGTGGAAATGAGGCCGTGTATTTGCCGGTGCTGGCTATTATTTGTATTTTTGTGTGAATAAATTCAAGACAAACCGTGACACAAAAAATAGTTGAGACACCGCTGATGAAACAATATTTCGAGATGAAAGCCAAGCATCCCGATGCTGTGCTGTTGTTTCGTGTAGGCGACTTTTACGAGACGTATTCTTCGGATGCCGTCATCAGTTCTGAGATTTTGGGCATTACACTTACCAAACGCGCCAACGGGCCGGGACAGAGCATTGAAATGGCGGGATTTCCCCATCATGCCCTCGACACCTACCTGCCGAAACTGGTGCGTGCCGGCAAGCGTGTAGCCATCTGCGAGCAGTTGGAAGACCCGAAACTGGCCAAGAAACTGGTGAAGCGTGGCATTACGGAGCTCGTGACGCCGGGTGTGGCCATCAACGGCAATATGCTCGACTATCGTGAAAACAACTTCCTCGGTGCGGTGCACTTTGGCAAGCAGTCGTGCGGCGTGGCTTTCCTCGACATCAGTACGGGCGAATTCATGACGGCCGAGGGAACAATCGACTATGTGGACAAGCTGCTGGCGAATTTTGCTCCGAAGGAAGTGCTGGTGGAGCGTTCCTGCCGCAAGCGTTTCGACCAGACTTTCACGGCTAAATACCTGACATTCGAGCTCGACGAATGGATGTTTACCGACGAAGCCGCCAACGACCGGCTGCTGAAGCAGTTTGAAACGAAAAACCTGAAAGGCTTCGGCGTGCACAAGATGTCGAACGCCATTATCGCTTCGGGTGCCATTCTCTACTATCTCGACCTGACACAGCATACGCAAATAAAGCATATCACTTCGCTTTCGCGCATCGAGGAGGAACGCTACGTGCGCCTCGACCGTTTCACGGTGCGCAATCTGGAGCTTATCGAACCGATGAACGAGGAAGGCAAGAGCCTGCTCGACGTTATCAACCGCACCGTCAGCCCGATGGGAGCGCGTCTGCTCCGCCGATGGATTCTGTTCCCGCTAAAGGACGTGAAGCCTATCAACGACCGTCTCGATGTGGTGGAATACTTTTTCAAGGACCGTGAAGGCCGCGAACTGCTCCAAAAGCAGTTGGAACTGATTGGCGATATGGAGCGTCTTGTGTCGAAAGTGGCTGTGGGGCG
>ULSN01074939.1_pt1 | contig 16996 bp, 13 predicted proteins | sample 1956771 | NCBI WGS metagenome assembly ULSN01 (sample SAMEA4835709, study PRJEB28245) | human gut metagenome | biome: gut microbiome; material: fecal sample | place: Denmark | collected 2008
ACGGCACAGAAGAAGATATTCGATCATCTTGCAAAATTGGCGGATGTTCGTTGCTTGAGTAGTGAAGAGCAGGAAAAATACGATGAGAGTATTAAGGCTGCCGACGATTACTACTCCGGCCTTTATGGCTCGTATGTTGAAGGCGAGGAAAAGGGAATGGTGAAAGGAATGGCGAAAGGAATGGCGAAAGGTATGGCGAAAGGTATGGCGAAAGGAATGGCGAAAGAAAAGTTAGCCACAGCTTACCGCCTTTTGTCAATGGGTCTTTCTGAAGCGCAAGTATCTTCGGCTACAGAGCTTCCACTAGAGGAAATTCAGAAAATGAGAAAATAAGAACTGGCATTGAGAAATGGATTTATGTATTGAAGTATATGGATGAAGTTTTTTTTAATTTGCCTTTAGCGGAACAGAAGAAGATGCAGGATTATCTTGCAAAATTGCCAGATGTTCGTTGCTTGAGTAGTGAGGAGCGGGAAAAATACGATGAAAGTATTAAGGCTGTTGACGATTACTACTCTGGTCTTTATGGTGCTTATATTGAAGGTGAGAAAGAGGGATTTGCTAAAGGTCTTGCAGAGGCTCGTGCGGAAGGTCGTGCTAAAGGAGAATTATCTAAAGGTTTGACTATAGCTCGCAACTTGTTGGCAATGGGTATGTCTTGGTCACAAATCAAGCAGGCTACCGGATTGACAGAAGAAGAATTAAAGCCGCTTCAGTCGTAGTGTACGTTATCCACTTTGCGCTTAGGCCTCCCTTGAAGTGAAGGAACTTCAGGGGATGTAAAGACCATAGGACTGAGAAATTCGGAAAATGTTACGCTGTTATTAAAGTTTTTCTCTTGATTCTTTGGCGATTTCATAGAAAAACCTTATATTTGCAAAGTGAACAGAGAAATGGGGTATCTCCATTAAAATCAATAAAACTACACTATTATGATTAGTAAGAATGTGCAAACTATGATTCCAAAGATACAAGATTTCTTTGGTAGCCAGCCAATAACAAAGGCTTGGCTCTTTGGCTCATGCTCACGAGGTGAAGAAACCACAGATAGTGACATAGATATTCTTGTTGAGTATGATCGTCAGCATAATCGGATTTCTCTGATGAAAATTGCTGGTATAATGTTGAATTTGGAAGATTTGCTTCATCGTAAGGTGGATTTAGTAGAGGCTAACCGTCTCCTCCCATTTGCTCAAGAAACAGCCAACCAAGATAAATTCTTGATTTATGAGAGAAAAAGTTAGAGATAGGGGAAGGTTAGAGCATATTCTTGAAGCGATAGAAAGTATAGAGGAGTATCATGCCCAATATACTTTTGAAGATATAAAGAAGAATAAACTCATCTTTTATGGCTTTACCAAATTAGTAGAGGTAATAGGCGAGGCTGTCTATATGCTTTCTACAGAATTTCGCGATTCTCATTCTGATGTAAATTGGCGCCAGATTGAGCGGATGCGACATGTCCTTGTCCATGGTTATTATACAATAGATCCTGAAAGTCTGTGGGCTACGATAGAAGACGATATTCCGGAGTTGAAACCTTGGATAGTTAAGTATCTGTCAGTTAGTAGTGCAGCTCTGGAAGATGTGCCAAATGCCGAAACATTGGCAGCAATGAAAGAGGCTGAGGGTGGTCATGATGCAGGAGTAGTTCGTACAGATAACCTGAAATGTTTCATGGCATCATTCGTTTAGGTTCGCATACAGAGTTATTTGACAAGGGGCGTAAGCGATGTAAACTATCTGATTCCTTTTGTTCCTATAATAGACGAGGGTGTGTCATGAATTGATGACACACCCTCGTATATTATCAAGTTTATAATAATCCTTTTTCTTAGTAAGTAGCATTCAGGTTAACCTGATCACGGGTAATCACGTTCTTACTGCTCATGGCTGCTTTCCACCAATCGTTGGATGGCATGTTGCTTCCATACCAAGGCATGAAGAAACTCCATTTTGCGCCAGCGTTCCATGCTTCGTCAATGCCTGCTGTAGCTGTGTTGTTGGCATCGGTACCGCACTCTGCCAAGGCGATGAGTTTGCCAGGATAGCGAGCCTGAATCTCCTTGAACTCCTGAGCCTGCTTGGTTGCATTATAACCATAGAGGTCACGGCCGATGATATCTACATATTGATTGCCAGGATACCAGTCGGCATCATTGTTATAGGTATTGGCATCACCATTGTAGTTCTGTGTAGTCCAAGCCCATATCAGGTTGTGGATGCCTTTAGTCTGGAAGTATTTGAACATGGTCTGCCAAAGTTTCTTATAGGTTTCGGCACCATCATATCCCCACCAGAACCAGGATTTGCCCCAGCTGGCACCTGATTTCAGACAGGCATTACCGGCAGCTTCGTGGAAAGGACGCCAAACGGCTACAACGCCTGCATCCTGCAACTTCAGCAGAACTTCCACCACCTTATCCATTTCCTGATAGAACCATTTGTTCTCCCAAGAGCCAGCTGTAAATACATTGGCAGCCTTGAAGGTGGTTTCAGATGGGGTACAGGTTACGCCACTACCGTCTGTTCCTGGAACTGTGCTTTTGGTCTTAGGCACGTTGAAGTGCCACATCAGCGATACCAGTCCACCCTTGTCTGCCCAATTTGTCACTGGGGTGATGTTGTTATAGTTGATCCATCCGTTGGAACCCTGCTTAGGTACGAAGATGTGGATGAAATCATAGCAGTTCATGGCTGGATATTTGCCGGTTGCTTGATAGATTTTATCAGCCTCCTGGGTGTTCCAGTTAACATTGGCGATGACCGAAGAGATAATCTTGCTGCCGTAATTTTGCTGCAGATATTTGTAGAGCCGTTTGGTCTTTTCTGTTGCAGATGGGTCGGCGAGAGTTATATCGTCCACATCACTTTCGTGAAAGATGGAGAAGACGATATTGTTAATCTTGTTGATGTCATAAATTTCTTTTGCTCCGGCATCTTGCCCATTCTGGTAGATTTCCAGTTGGTTGTTGGCGTTATGCTTCATTCTGCTAACCGTACAGCCTTTGCCTGTCAGATTCCATTCAGTTTGCTTTCCTTCAGAATTGTTGATGGTAATCTTGAAACAGTCAGTTTGTGCCAAGGCAGTGAATGAAATCATTACTGCCAGGAGTGAGAGTAATATCTTTTTCATTGTCTTGCTACTTTTATGGATTTGTTATTTATTATAATAAGGTATACGCCATGAGTCAACTCCTCCAGTGGAATGATAGTTTTGTCGCCGGCGAGTCAGAATGAGCAGGTTACTAACGACCAGTATTATTTAGGTTCGCGTACCACTAATATGCCATATCCTGGTAAATGGGGCTATCAGTATTATAATGATGGTCACATTAATTATAATACAGGTAAGTATACTGGTAAGCCTGAGGACTATGCTCACCCAGGTTGGTACTATGATGAGTATGGAAACGCTACCCAGATTGACGTGGCTGACTGGCAGGATGAAATCTTCCAGACTGCTTTCCAGCATGATTATAACCTCAGCGTGAGCGGTGGTGATGACAAGGGTTACTATTCATTCTCAGGCAACTATGCCAAGCAGGATGGTACCATCAAGAACTCTGGCTATGAGCGTTATGCTCTCCGTGCCAACATCGCTCGCCACGTCTACAGTTGGTTGGAGATTGGTACAAACCAGAGCTTTACCAACAGTACTACCAACTTTGCCAATACTTTGAGTTACAATACGGGTGTGGTACGTTCTGCTTTGCTGTTCCCTCCAACGTATGGTCCTAACACTGATACTACTCAGATGGATGACCTCAACTGGTTGGCAGCCAATCCTTCTGCCTATGTAAATAGTGCCAAGGATGAGTTGCATAGCATCAACTACTTCAGTAGTTCTTTCGTAGAGATTAAGTTGTTCCCATTCTTGAAGTTCCGTCAGAACTTGGGTCTCTCTTACAATGATTCTCATCGTGGCAGCTACTACGATCGTCATACTCAGGAGGGTAAGGCTCCAACCAATGGTAAGGCCAGCCGTGCTACCAATATCTGGAAGAGTTTGACAGCTGAGTCTTTGTTGACATTCGATTACACTTTGGCAAAGGTTCATAAGTTTAATGCCGTTGCAGGTTTCACCGTGGAGAGTGCTTCTTGGGACAATAGCTCAATCTTGGCATCTAACTTCCCTGATGACTTGACCAAGGACAATGACTTGAGTCGTGCTCTTGATAAGGCAACACTTGCCAGTGATAAGGGTACTCAGCGCTTGGCTTCATTCTTGGGTCGTATCAACTATACCTTGATGGACAAGTACCTCTTCACTGCCAGTGTACGTACCGATGGTTCATCTAAGTTTACTGACAAGAACAAGTGGGCTACCTTCCTTTCTGGAGCTTTCGCTTGGCGTGCTTCTGAGGAGAAGTTTATCAAGGACTTGAATATCTTCTCTAACTTGAAGTTCCGTCTCTCTTATGGTGAGACAGGTAATCAGGGTATCGGTTCATATCGTACCTTGCCACAGCTTGGTGTAGCCAACTATCCATTTAACGGTAGCATCCAGAGCGGTTCCGCTATGGTTTCTTGGCGTGGTCCTGTTGATGCTGACATCAAGTGGGAAACAACTGCTCAGTATAATCTTGGTGTTGACTTCGGATGGTTCAATAACCGCTTGACTTTCACCGCAGATTACTATTATAAGAAGACTCGCGACTTGTTGCAGGAGGTAAAGATTCCTTCTTCTACAGGCTTCTCTAACAAGTTGACCAACTCTGGTAATGTAACCAACAAGGGTCTTGAGTTGACATTGGGTATTACTCCTATTGACAGCCACGACTGGCATTGGAACATCAACGCCAACATGGCATTCAACAAGAATGAGATTGGCGGTTTGAATGGTGACCAGTATGCCAATACCTTGTGGTATGGTGCAGACAACGTGTTTATCCAGCGCAATGGTTGTCCTATTGGTGCCATCTATGGTTATGTAGAGGATGGCTTCTACAACAATGAGGCTGCCGTACGTGCAGATCCACAGTACACATTTGCCAGCGATGCTACCGCGAAATCAAAGATTGGTGAAATCCGTTATCTTGACCTCAATGGTGATGGCAAGATCACAGAGGCAGACCGTACTATCATCGGTGATACCAACCCTGATTACACATGGGGTTTGACCAACAACTTGACATGGAAGGATCTTACCCTCAGCTTCATGATCCAGGGCTCACATGGCAACGACATCTTCAATGGTAACTTGCAGGATGTCAAGTTGGGCAATATCGGTAACATCCCTGTAGATGCATACAACTCTCGTTGGCAGGCAGATAGCTACGAGAACGCTAAGTGGCCTAAGGCTTCTTCTGGCTACGAGCGTAACTTCCTGGTAAGTAACCGCTATGTAGAGGATGGCAGCTATATCAAGTTGAAGAACATCAGCTTGACCTACAACTGGAATCATCCATTCAAGAGTGTAGGTTTGGAGCGCTTGCAGTTCACCTTCACAGCAACCAACGTATTTACCATCACTGACTATAGCTGGTACGACCCAGACGTGAACGCTTTTGGTAGCGACTCATCTCGTCGTGGTGTGGATATCTACTCATATCCATCAGCTCGCACCTTCTCATTCGGTGTTAATGCTACATTCTAATAGATACACATTATATATATAAAGATAGAATAATTATGAGAATAAATAAATATATATTGTCAGCTTGTTTGCTGGGTTGTGGAGCGATGGTTACCACTTCCTGCAACGATTTTTTGACAGAAAAGCCAGAGAGCATGATTGGTCCCGACAATGTCGGTGATTCCAAGGAGGCTGTTGATACTTGGGTGACAGGTGTTTATAGCAACTGGCTTTACGATATGTTCTGTTGGGGTGAGTTCCCTAAGGTATTGGAACTCGATGCCGACTACATTTCCGGTCCAGACTGTCTGTTTGGTACTCTGGGTGCCGGTAACTTCCAGGCAGAGTCTGCTTTGGACAAGATGTGGAAGGGTCCTTACAACTTGATCAATGATGCCAACATTGCCGTTCGTTATATCTCAGCCATGAGTAATGTGGATGAGGATTATAAGAACAATGCCATCGGCGAGTGCTACTTCCAGGAGGCATTTGCTTACTTCCTCTTGGTTCGTGCATACGGTCCTATCCCTTATATGGCAGAGGATGTAAGTGCCAGCGGTGAGTTTATGCATAGCCGTCGTCCTGTGAAGGAAATCTATGGTCATATTACCGATTTGCTGACCAAGGCTTCAGAACTGATGTATCATCGTGACAACAGCAAGTATCAGGAGGGACATGTCAGTGCAGGTTCTGCTGCGGGTTTGCTTGCCAAGGTTTATGCTACGATGGCTTCTGCTGCCATGCCAGCAGGTACTGAGGTGAATGTTCGCACAGGTGAGCCTTTCCGTACCGTTACGGAGAATGGTAAGGAATACAAGCTCTATCGTACTCCTGCTACAGAGACTTTCAGGAAGGAAGTGGTTGATGGCTATCAGGATATGGATCCACACGAGCTTTATACCGAGGCTGCCAAGTGGGCAAAGAAGGTAATAGATGGTGAGTTTGGACCTTATGAGTTGAGTAAGTATGAGAACCTCTGGTCTCGCAATCATCGTAGTGATTCAGAGATGATGTGGGGTGTTCGCTCTGCTGTATCTTCTGCTTCTGATAACTATCGCACCAATATCCACACCAACTATTCTGGTTACAAGGGGAGTGCTGGTAGCGAGTTCCTGACCTCTGGTGGCTGGATGGGATGCACCAATGCTTGGTATCAGTTGTTTGATGACCAAGACTTGCGTATCTTGAAGGGTGTTCGCCACACATGGAGATATTATTATCAGGAAGAATACAATGGCTGTTTCTACTATCCTCAGTCTTGGTGTGAGAAGATTACTGGTAATGATGTATATGGTAACTATGTACGTGAGCCAGAAGCTCAGTACAAATCTACAGGATATTCTTACCAGTACAGCCAGACCTATCAGTGCTTGGCCTTCACTACCAAGTATGATGATTGTGAGAACGATGCTTTGGAGTATCCAGACAGTTACTGGTCATTCTTGCGTTATGCGGATGTTCTCTTGATCTATGCTGAGGCAGAAACCGAGTTGGGCCATCTGGAAGAGGCAATGAAGTATCTCAATATGGTTCGCAAGCGTTCTGATGCTACCTTGATGACTGCCGTTTCCAGTCAGACAGGTTTGCGCAGCAGTATCTTGGAAGAGCGTGCCAAGGAGTTTGCTTGCGAGGGTGACCGTCGCTGGGATTTGATTCGTTGGGGTATTTACCTTCAGGCTATGAATGCTATTGGTGGTCGTGACGAGGCCAACATCAACAAGGCGCGTATTGAGCGCAATTTGCTGTATCCTATTCCAGCTGATGAGATTAATGTTAACGATAGCATTTCAAGTAATAACCCAGGTTGGAACTAATGTTTAATTCTTTAATGAGAATAACAATGAAAATGAATATTAAAAATATAGGTTTCTCTGCCATGGCACTTTTGGCATTGGCTTCTTGCAGCGACGTGGTAGATTACTCTGTGCCTGATAGAACAAGTAATCATGGCGCACCTGTCATCAGCAATATTTATGATGTGCAGGATACTGGCTTTGTTGCTCCTCTCTCTGGTGGTGCCCTGAATCAGATGATTCACATTAAGGGTCAGAATTTGGCACAGGTTAAGAAGATTCGCTTCAATGATGTAGATGTGGATGTGCGCCAGGTTTATGCTACGACAACTGATGCATGGGTTAAGATTCCACGCGTTATCCCTACAGTTCAGAACGACGAACTCGTTTATGTTACTAATGAGGATTCTGTGAAGATGACTTTCCCTGTTGCAATTCCTAGTGTAAGCATTGAGGGATTGAAGAACGAGTTCGCTCTTCAGGGCAACCAGGTTCAGCTCAATAGCGACTATATGGATCTCTATGGATTCAATGATACCACAGAGACAAGCCCTGCTACTGTTTATATCGAGAATGTGGAGGCTGGTTACAAGCAGGTGCTTCATTGCGACTCTTGTACAGAGAATTTTACAAGTATTGTGATTCCTGAGGATTGCCCAGACAATTCCCTTATCCACTTTGCTTGGCATGAGATTTCTGGCGACAAGACAGCTACCATTCCTTATCGTATGACGAATAACTTGATGTTTGATTTCGCTAGTGACGACTTAAGTTGCTGGAATGACTGGGGAAAGGGACTTGTTACGGATGGTACCAATAGTGGCGACCCGGCATCTTTGGGCTATAGCTATTTACGCATCAAGGGTTCTTTTGCTGCTTGGTCATGGAACAGTACTGGCTTTGGTCGCAACTGGCGTTGGCTGGATGCATCTGCTCACCCAGAGAACTATGTGTTGAAGTTTGAGGTTTGCACCAATTCTTCTAATCCATTCAATAACTATGGTGACAATGGTGCCAGCGGTACCAAGAACGGTGGTTACAACTTCACTCTCCAGGCAGGAGGTGATGGCCGTTGCCAGTTCGACCCTGTTTCTATGGGCATTAGCAATACTTATGGTAATTGGGTTACAGTTTCTTTACCTCTTACTGATGTTCTCCATGGAGGTAGCTTGCCTACAGAGCCAGACCAGTGGATGGCTCTTGAGATGGTGCTGCAGCCAAATACAGCGGATGCCTGGAATGTAGACCATAGCTTTGGTCAGTTCCGTATTGAACCAAAGAATTATTAAAGACTTTTAGATTATGAAGAAGATATTATTTTTATGTGCAGCAATGCTGGCTATGACCTTTGCTGCATGTTCTGACAACGACACCGATTACTTGCCAGCTCGTCATTTCGACGATGCGACGGCACCATCGGTGGTGTCAGTTTCGCCAGAAGATGGAGCTTCTGAACTCGATACCTTCGTTAATGTGGTTGTCACATACGATGAGCCTGTATACGCAGCTCCTAACACGACGATTAAAGTATATACCGATGACTCCACCTTTTATTATGTGGATGATACCCTTTCTTATACCGAGGGTAATCAGTTGATCATTCCTTTGCATGCAAAGGCTGCTCAGAACTATAAGATTCAGATTATGAAGCCTTCGGTGCGTGACAGTTCGTATAATTTCGCTTCTGAGTATACATTCAGTTTCTCTACCCGTGCTTACAACAACTGGGATGCAGAACTGTTTGACATTACTCCTGACTTGTGTAACGCAAATGCAACAGAGGCAACCAAGAAGCTCTATGCTTACCTGGTCGAGAATTTCGGAAAGAAGACCCTTGCCGGTGCGATGGCTAATGTAAACTGGAACACGGAGAATGCAGAGAAGATGTATGAGCTGACAGGCAAGTATCCTGCACTCAACTGCTTCGACTTCGTTCACTTCAACAACAGTAAGCCATTGAGCAGTTCTACTTGGATTGACTATACCAACACAAGTGTAGTGGAGGACTGGTACAACAACAATGGTATCGTAGAATGCATGTGGCACTGGAATGTTCCTGCATCTGAGGATAAGATTAATGATGTTTCTTCTTATACTTTCTATGCAGAGAAGACCTCTTTCACCTGTAAACGAGCTGTTAAAAAAGGTACCTGGGAGAATGATCGCGTAAAGCGCGACTTGAATGTCATTGCCGATTATCTCCTGGCTCTTCAGGCTAAGGGTATCCCTGTTATCTGGCGTCCTCTCCACGAGGCTCGTGGTAACTATGGCAAGTGGGGTGATTCCGGCAAGCCTTGGTTCTGGTGGGGATCTAATGGTCCTGTCCAGTTCAAGAAACTTTGGAAACTGATGTACGATACCTTCAAGGAGAAGGGCGTGAACAATCTGATTTGGGTATGGACTTCTGAAGGTTACTATCAGGATGAGAATGACAAGACCATCACCAATGATATGGCGTGGTATCCAGGAGATGAGTATGTAGATATCATCGCACGTGATTACTACTGCAAGAACCTGAATACATCCTATCATTCATCTCTGGCTCAGGAGTATGAGGAGCTTCGCAAGATTACCAATGGTAAGAAGCTGATTACACTGGCAGAGTGTGATGCCATTCCTTCTATCGAGAATATGTTCATCGATGGTGCTATGTGGAGTTGGACTATGCCTTGGTGTGGTCAGGATGGTGATGGAATTGATTACTTCAACAGTGTATACAACACTTCAACTTTCATGAAGAATTTCTTCAATAACAAGAATGTGATTACACGAGATCAGGTTCCAAGTTTCAAGTAATAGCTTGAACGAATCAATCATGTTTTAAATAATAAGGTGGCAAATCCCATTTAAAAATGGCTTGCCACCTTTTTTAATGACTACTTTTTAGGTAATTTAAAGATAGAATAATGCTTTTTTTTATACTTTGCAAAGAAAGTGTAATCATTTAGCAAAATAGTACAAGGGTTATAGAAAGAATTGTGTTAACTTTGCAACCGTAAAACAGAATGTTTAACTAACAAGATTACCAACGACAATATGAATCATCGAATTGCAAATGTTTTTAGGTTAATAATTATAGGTGTTCTGATGAGTGTGCTGGGGTCTTCAAGCCTCAGCGCACAAATCAGAGGAAACAACATCGTTGTAACGGTAACTCCTGACCATCAGGACTGGAATTACCGGGTAGGCGAGAAGGCTAACTTCACGGTGAATGTGAGAAAGAGCGGTACGCTACTCAATCAGGTGAAGGTAGATTACGAAGCCGGACCGGCAATGTTTCCGGAGGTGAAGAAAAGTACCACTCTCAAGGACGGAACTATGAAATGGTGCGGCAGTCTGAACAGACCGGGCTTCTATCGCCTGAAGGTTATCGCTCATGTAGACGGTAAGGATTACGAAGGACTTTGCACGGCAGGTTTCTCTCCAGAGAAGATCCTGCCTTTCGCACAGGAACCTAAGGATTTTGATGCTTTCTGGAAGAAGGCATTGGATGAGGCAAGACAGAATGACCTCAATCCTACCAAGGTGCTTCTGCCTGAGCGTTGTACCAAGGATAAGAATGTATATGAAATCAGCTATAACAACAATCGCTGGGGCTCTAAGATGTATGGCATTCTGAGTGTGCCGGTCAAGGAAGGTAAGTATCCAGCTTTGCTCCGTGTGCCTGGTGCGGGTGTCCGCCCTTATGCTGGCGATACTTATACGGCTCCTGCTGAGTGCATCGTACTGGAAATCGGTATTCACGGTGTTCCTGTTACCATGCAGCAGAAGGTTTATGATGATCTCGCTAATGGCGAACTGAACGGTTACTGGGATACCAATCTCGAGAATCCTTATCGCAATGCTTACAGACGGGTAGTAACAGGTGCTGTCCGTGGTGTGGATTATATCGCTTCACTTCCAGAGTGGAACGGCAAGACTATCGGTGTTACCGGTTCTTCACAGGGGGGATTCCTTTCCATCGCTGTGGCAGCTCTCGACAAGCGAATCACATTCCTGGCTCCTGTTCATGATGCTATGTGTGATTACGAAGCTGAGATTCATGGAGTTGCAGGCGGCTGGCCTCACTACTTCTATAAGGAGAATAAGGCGCAGGGTGCTGCTTGGAAAGAGCAGAAACTTACGGATCTGGAAAAGGCAAGACTCGAAGGAGCACGCTATTATGATGGCGTCAACTTCGCCCGTCGCATCACCGTTCCTGGCTGGTACAGTTTCGGTTATAATGATGAGGTGGTTCCGCCAACATCATCTTACGGCCTTTATAATTCGGTAAAAGCGCCTAAGACCTTGAGTCTGTACCAGATGACCGGTCATTACTGGTATCAGGAACAGTGGGATGAGTGGCAGGCTTGGATAATTCAGCAATTAAAGAAATAGATATATGTTAGGAAAAAGAATTTTGATTGGCGCAGCTTGCCTCATGGCGATGCAAGGAGCTGTGGCACAGGTTGATGGCGTTACGGGCGCATCAGTCCAGACTGCCAATACTTCCTGCTGCAAGGGTAAAAAGCAATGTTGCAATACTCCGGCAGAGCAACTGAAGGCAAGACTGCAGAAATTACTGAACAAGGGCATCATGCTCGGACATCAGGATGATCCGGTGTATGGTACTACTTGGAAATGGGATGAAGGAAAGAGCGATGTACTCCTCACTACAGGTGATTATCCTGCTGTGATGGGTTTCGATCTTGGAAAAATAGAGTTGGACAGCAAAGAAAATCTCGATGGCGTCTCTTTCGATCGTATGCGAAAAGAAATCATTGCACAAAATGAGAGAGGAGGCATCGTTACTTTGAGCTGGCATCCTTGGAATCCGGTAACAGGCGAGAATGCCTGGGATCCGAAAGGTGATGCTGTAGCTGCTGTCCTGGATGGAGGCGCCCAGCAACAGAAGTTCGATGGATGGCTCAAGAAGGTTTCCGATTTCATCCTTTCTTTGAAGACAAACGATGGTAAACTGGTTCCTGTCATCTTCCGACCATGGCATGAAATGAATGGCGGATGGTTCTGGTGGGGAGCTAGCAGTTGCACACCTGCACAATATAACCAATTATATGTAAAAACCCTAAATATACTTACTAAAGCAGGGTGCAATAACATCGTTTGGGCTTGGTCACCAAATCTCAGCGACGAGAAGACGGTAGAAAAATTCCTGGAGCGATTCCCGGGAGAAAAGTATGTGGATATGCTGGGTGTTGACGTCTACGAGTTCGACAACAGCGATGCCAACTATCAGCAGAACCTTGCTGCTACGCTCGATGTGCTGATGGAGGCAGCCAAGAAGGTGGGTAAGATTCCTGCCCTCACCGAAACGGGTTGCCGAGGTATCGCCAGCAAGAAGGACTGGTTTACCCAAACCCTTTGGCCTGTACTTCAGAAGTATCAGTTGAGTTATGTACTCTTCTGGCGTAATGCCTGGGATAAACCTCAGGAAGAGGCTTACCTCCCTGGTGTCGGTGATGGCGATATCGTCAAGGATTTCAATAAGTTCAAGAAGGAAAAGAAAGTCCTCTTTGCCAAAGATATTTTAAAGGTAAAAAAGTAAAAAGGTAAAAAAGTAAAAAAAGATATATTATGACTACATTTCAAGACAAAGTGAAAGCACTTCGCGCTCATCATGAGGAACTGTTGAGCCGTAAGAATGAACCGGTAGAGTGGGGAAATGGTATCTATGAAAAGTATAAGAACCCAATCCTTACAGCAGAACATACTCCATTAGAGTGGCGTTACGACTTCGATGAGAAGAGTAATCCGTATCTCATGCAGCGCATCATGATGAATGCTACGCTCAATTCGGGTGCCATCAAGTGGAACGGCAAGTATCTCCTCGTTGTACGTGTGGAGGGTGCCGATCGCAAGAGTTTCTTTGCCGTAGCAGAGAGTCCTAATGGTGTTGACAACTTCCGTTTCTGGGATGAGCCTATCACCATGCCTGAGGATGTTGTTCCTGCTACCAACATCTATGATATGCGACTCACAGCTCATGAGGATGGTTATATCTATGGCGTGTTCTGTGCTGAGCGTCATGATGATGCACAGCCTGGCGACCTCAGTGCTGCTACTGCTACTGCAGCCATCGCCCGTACCAAGGACCTGGTAAACTGGGAGCGCCTTCCTGATCTGAAGACCAAGAGCCAGCAGCGCAATGTGGTTCTCCATCCGGAATTCGTTGATAGCAAGTATGCTTTCTATACCCGTCCACAGGATGGTTTCATCGATACAGGTTCTGGTGGTGGTATCGGTTGGGCTCTTGTTGATGATATCACTCATGCCGAAATCAAGGAAGAGAAGATCATCAATGCCCGTCACTATCATACCATCCAGGAGGTGAAGAACGGTGAGGGACCTCATCCTATCAAGACTGATAAGGGCTGGTTGCATCTGGCTCACGGTGTTCGTGGCTGTGCCAGCGGTCTCCGCTATGTACTCTATATGTATATGACTTCTCTTGAGGATCCTACAGAGGTAATAGCAGAACCAGGTGGATACCTGCTCGTACCGGAAGGTCCTGAATATATCGGTGATGTGATGAACGTAGTCTTCGCCAACGGCTGGATTGCAGATGAGGATGGCAAGGTATTCATCTACTATGCTTCTTCTGATACCCGCATGCATGTGGCAACTTCTACCATCGACCGATTGGTAGACTACTGCATGAACACACCAAAGGATGATTATCGCACTCAGTTCTCAGTAGAGAAGATCAAGGCTTTGGTAGCAAAAAACAAACAGACTTTAAGTAAATAGTTTTAGGTATTAAGATTGTAGGGATTCGTACTCCTCATCCGTATTATTGTATATGAATGAGGGGCGAATCCCTCTTTTTGGTAGTTAAAAGTTAATAGTTGATAGCGGCTTCGCTGTATAGCAAGATTGCTGAGGTAGTTTTTGCTATAAACTATAAGAGGTAGTTTTTGCTATAAACTATAAATTGTAATTTATAAACTAAAATAAAATGGGTCGTTTAAAAGAAAAAATAGCTTATGCATTGGGTGATGCCGCTGCGGGTGGTATTGTATGGAAGGTGATGTCTATCGCTTTTCCTCTGTTTTTTACAAATGTCTTCGGACTCTCGTTTGCGGATGCGGCAGTACTGATGCTCGTAGCCCGCATGTTCGATGTGGTTACTGACCCGCTGATGGGTACTCTTGCCGACCGTACCCAGAGCCGTTTCGGTACCTACCGTCCTTGGCTCATCTATGGTGCCATTCCTTTCGGATTGATATTCGCCCTCTTGCTCTATACGCCAGACTTCGGTCCTGTGGGCAAGCGAATCTATGCTTACGCCCTCTATCTGCTGATGATGGCGGTATATACGATGGTGAATGTGCCTTACGGCTCATTGCTCGGTGTGATGACCGAGGATGATGATGAGAAGAACCAGTTCTCTTCTTTCCGTATGGTGGGTGCTTATGCCATGGGATTCGTTACCCTGCTTTCTTTCCCTTATCTCCAGAAGATGGTAGGTGGAACAGCCGCTCATCAGTATGCTGTCATTGGTGCCGTGCTCGGTATTATTGCAGCTGTGATGACATTGGCTTGCGGACTTCTTACCAAGGAACGTCTGAAGCCGAAGCGCGCAGAGAAGTTCTCTTTCCAGCAGTTTGCCGACCTTGTTCACAACAAGGCTTGGCTCTATATGACAGCCATCGCCGTGTGCACCAACTTCTTCAACGGATTCCGCTATGCCGTAGCCGGCTATATGTTTGATTACTGTCTGCATGGCAATGTAACCATCGAGGGACTGATTATCAACTATACCGTTTTCATGGCGTTTGGTGAAGTAACCTGTATGATTTTCGGTGGTGTATCTCCTTGGTTCACCCGTCTGGTAGGCAGCAAGCGCATGGCATTCTTCTGGGCTGCAGCACTCTGTCTGGTACTTTCTGTTGTCTTCTTCTTCATCCCGATGGAACCATCGTATATCTGGGTAATGATAGCCATCGTTATCCTTACCTCTATGGGTATCGGTATCTATTCGCCATTGATGTGGTCTATGTATGCCGATGTTGCCGACTATCATACCGAGCATTTCGGAACATCCGCTACAGGTCTAATCTTCTCTTCCGGTACGATGAGCCAGAAGTTTGGTACCGCCATTTCCGGTTCTCTCATCGCCCTCTTCCTGGGCTGGGCAGGTGCCAACATGATAACAGATAAGATGGGTAATACGATGATCGACCCAGCCAGTGTCACCGACTCTGTGCTTACGATGGTATGGTCATTGTTCTCACTCTTCCCAGCCGTCATCGCCTTCCTGCTGATGGTGCTTGCCTGGAAGTTCCCTATCCGTAAATAATTGTTTTAACATAACTAATAATCACTATTAAGAAGGAAAAATGGAAAATCTTAAAGAAACGATGCGGGATGTTCTGGAGAACAACATCCTCAGCTATTGGCTTACGAAAGTGAAAGATGAAGAAAACGGTGGCTTTTACGGACGTGTAGACGGCAACGACCAGGTACATCCTGAAGCCGAGAAGGGAGCGGTGATGAATGCCCGTATCCTCTGGGCGTTTTCTGCTGCCTATCGTGTCTTGAAGAAGCCGGAGTATCTCGAGGCTGCCACCCGTGCCAAGGAGTATGTGCGCGATTATTTCCTCGACAGGGAATATGGTGGCATCTACTGGAGTGTTGACTATCAGGGTAATCCGCTCGATACCAAGAAGCAGACTTACGCCATCGGCTTTGCCATCTATGGTTTCTCGGAGTATGCCCGTGCAACAGGCGACAAGGAGGCGTTGGATATCGCCATCTCTCTGTATCATGACATAGAGAAGCATGCCTTTGATGCCAAGAACAATGGATATATCGAGGCTTTGACCCGTGAGTGGAATCCGATTGCAGATATGCGTCTCTCTGATAAGGATGAGAACGGGTCCCGTACGATGAATACCCATCTGCATATCATCGAGCCATATACCAATCTTTATCGTGTATGGAAGACTCCGGAACTGGAGAAGAGCATCCGCAATCTGCTCGACATCTTCACCGATAAGCTTCTGAACACAGAGACTTATCATCTCGACCTCTTCTTCAATGACGAGTGGGAGGGCAAGCGCAACATCGAGAGCTATGGTCATGATATTGAGGCGTCCTGGCTGCTCCACGAAACCGCGCTTGTTTTAGACGATAAGATATTGCTGCATAAGATAGAGCGCATCATCCGTCGTATAGCCGATGCAGCAGATGAAGGCTTACGTCCGGATGGCAGTATGGTTTACGAGCATTGGAAAGATGGAGATAAGTATGATCTCCAGCGCCAGTGGTGGGTGCAGTGCGAGAACATCATCGGACATATCGACCTCTATCAGTATTTCCGTACCGAAGAGAATCTTCTGGTTGCCATCTCCTGCTGGAACTATGTTGCCAAGCATCTGCTGGATAGTAAGAACGGTGAGTGGCACTGGGCTATCCTGGAAGATGGTACGGTGAACAAGGAGGATGATAAGGCAGGTTTCTGGAAATGTCCTTACCACAATTCCCGCATGTGTCTCGAACTCATCGAACGTGACTATTAACATACAGTTCCCCTGCAAGGCAGGAATAGAATACAAAAATCCAAGCAAATCATATATTTGCTTGGATTTTTTGTTTGACTAGCATGTGTGTTGTCTAATGGGTG
>ULSN01071490.1_pt1 | contig 16959 bp, 16 predicted proteins | sample 1956771 | NCBI WGS metagenome assembly ULSN01 (sample SAMEA4835709, study PRJEB28245) | human gut metagenome | biome: gut microbiome; material: fecal sample | place: Denmark | collected 2008
CGTCCGGAATTGCCTTTGGACGCGATATTCGAGCACGAAGTGAAATATGCCGGCGAAAGCACGGAAAGCAAAATCAGCCGTGTGATGGCCGTGGTGGAAAAGCAGGGTGCGGAAGCGCTGTTGCTTTCAGCTCTCGATGAAATTGCCTGGATTTTCAATATCCGCTGCAACGACGTGGACTACAATCCGGTTGCCATTTCCTACGCCTATGTTTCAGAGGACCGCAATGTGCTGTTCATTGATCCGCGCAAAGTGGATGCAAAGGCAGCCGAATATCTGAAATCTTTCCATATTGATGTGTTGCCGTATGACGGGCTTCAGGATTTTCTCGGCAAGCTGAAAAATGTGACCATTATGCTCGATCCGAACAAAACGAGCGATACAGTGGCTCGCTGGATACTTAACTGTGGCGTGGTTTACGCCGCTTCACCGGTGGCTCTGCCAAAGGCTGTCAAGAACGAAGTGCAGATTGAAGGCACACACAAGGCAATGGAACGCGACGGCGTGGCGTTGGTAAAACTCTATATGTGGCTGGAAAAGGCCGTAGCCGCAGGCGGTGTCAACGAATTGGACGTTGCTGCAAAGGCCATCGAATTCCGTTCGGAAAGTCCGTTGTATCGTGGTGAGAGCTTTGAAATGATTCCGGGCTACAAGGAACACGGAGCTATCGTGCACTATTCGGCTACGAAGGAGTCGGCTTCCGAGTTGAAGCCCGAAGGCTTGCTGCTGGTTGATACGGGTGCGCAGTATCTCGACGGAACAACCGACATTACACGTACGGTGGCGTTGGGCGTTCCGACGGAAGAAGAGCGTCACGACTATACGTTGGTGCTGAAAGGCCATGTGACCCTTGCTTCTGCCATCTACCCCGAAGGTACGCGCGGAAGCCAGCTTGACGCACTTGCCCGTCAGTTCCTGTGGAAAGAATGCATGACGTTCTGGCATGGAACGGGCCACGGTGTAGGCCATTTCCTGAATGTGCATGAGGGACCGCAGAATATCCGTCTGAACGAAAATCCGACAGTGCTGGTGGAAGGCATGATCACTTCCGATGAACCGGGACTCTATAAAACCGGCAAGCATGGCATCCGAATCGAGAACCTTATCCTTGCCCGCAACTACCGCGAAACGGAAGAATTCGGCAAGTTCATGAACTTTGAGGTGCTGACATTGTTCCCCTATGACAGCAAGCTGATTGATGTGGCATTGCTTTCGGACGAAGAACTGGCATGGGTGAACAACTATCACAAGACGGTGCGCGAGCGTCTGACTCCGTATCTGAATGCCGAACAGCAGGCATGGCTGAATGAAAAGACTAAAGAACTGAAAAAATAAAAAATATAGAAATATGGCATTGATTAAATCAGTAAGAGGATTTACGCCGGTAATCGGCAAGGATTGCTTTATTGCCGAAAACGCCACAATCGTAGGCGAGGTGACAATGGGCGACGAATGCAGCGTGTGGTTCAACGCCGTGCTGCGCGGCGATGTGAACACCATCAAAATCGGTAACCGTGTGAACATTCAGGACGGTTCGGTGCTTCATACGCTCTACCAGAAGTCGACAATTGAAATTGGCGACGATGTGTCGATTGGCCACAATGTGACTATCCACGGTGCGAAGATTCACGATTTGGCATTGATTGGCATGGGCTCGGTGCTCCTCGACGGTGTAGAAGTGGGCGAGGGCGCGCTGGTGGCTGCCGGCAGTGTGGTTTCGCCGAACACGAAAATCGGCCCTCACGAATTGTGGATGGGTGTACCTGCCCGATTCAAGAAGATGGTGGACCCTGTGCAAGGACGCGAAATTAACCAGCGTATTGCGCACAACTACCTGATGTACTCCAAGTGGTACGAAGAAGACGAGCCGAAGGCTGAATAGGCCCTCGTGTCCGATTGATGGAATAAATAATACGAAACGGCCTCTGATTAGGCCGTTTCGTATTATTTATACCCATTTAAGCTCTTCCCGGCACTTCCTGTAAGCGTCGTCGAGAATCTTTTGGATATCAGACTCTTTATAAAGCGCTTTCCCTTGAATCAAATAGTAGGGGATTACGCCGAGTGTCCTGTATTCTTGAAGTGTTCGGCGACTGACTTTTAGTATTTTGGACAATTCTTCGTCGGTGAGGAAAGCGTCGCCGAAAAATGCGGGTCGTGGAGCCTTTTCCATAGAATCTATCAATTTCTCCATCCTGTCCATAGAGCTTAAAATGTTGGCTATGCGTGGGTCTTTTTTATCTATAAGATCGTAGCTCATAATTTCTTTGTTTGCGGGTGATAGTTGGATTTCAATAAGCGGAGCACATCTTCTGGTCGATAGAAAAATTTATGCTTGATGCGTGAAAACGGTATCAGCCCTTTGTCACGGTATACTTGAAGTGTACGTTTGGATATGCGGAGGGTTTCACAGACATCCTGGTTGTCCATCCATTTTTTCAAACCGACATCTTGTGTCGGACGGCATACGTTTGCAAACTTGTTCTCTATTCTGCAGAATCGGACGATTAGTTCGTCAAAGGTGTTTTTTTTCATACATATTATTTCCATAGTTCAGTGTCTCTTTTAGTGTTTAAAATAAATGTGTTTTGATTTCTAGGACAGTGTTTTAAGAGGGTCGCCCCGTGTTTTAATGATTGGCATGGCGGATAGAAGATTGATAGTTTGTAAATGAAACCAGTGTAGGTCTTTTCATTTTCAGTCGTTGTCAACGATATTTGATGGCGATGATGTGTCTTGGAGCGGTTGTCCGGTATGATAAATATAGTAAAAACAAGCTGTATCCGAAAGTTGTGTGTCAGGCTTTAGGATACAGCATGTTTAGGGTAGACGCATTGTGATGTGTGCCGGAAATGACGTTTATTTCTGAATGGTAATCACGCCTTTGTCTTGAGGCAGTTCCTTTCCGTTGAGATAGCATTTGAATGTTACTACCGGATCTTTTTTCGATTTCCATGTAATATAGAAGTCAAAGGTGATGGTGGTGGTAGTGCCGTCAGGCCAATGGAAGGTTATCGGCGTGTCCTTGTAATTGTTTGTTGGCGTGAAATCTCCAAAATACAGAATGCGGTTCTGTTTCTCGGTGGATGTGCGCAAGCCGAGCATAAAGGCCGGCATGTCTCGAGTTTGAATCCCGGAGTTGGGTTCGTAGAGAGGATTGTCGACAATGGTGCAGGGATAGCTTTCGTCTTTGTAGGTGGCAGAGATGTCCTCCGCCTTCCATCCGTTGGTGGTGGTTTCGTCCAGCATGTTCTGTCCGGATGCATTGACCACTTTCAGCATGACGCTTCGTGTGTTGAAATCCCAAATGATGTCTTCGCCGTTGTCGCAGCCGGACAAAATCGGCAACAGGCAGAGAATCAGCCAGTAGGTGAAAAAGTTTGTTTTCATAATGATTAGGTTTATGTTAATGAATGAAAAGTGTCGATTGTCGTTTAGCGAATAGGCGGCATGGGTGCGACGGGCGGAGCGATGGTCGGATTTTGCCGTTGATAGTCGGGGGCAAATGCGTCGATTAGCAGGTCGCGGATAAGCCAGCCGACATCCACACCGAGCTTCACGTCGTTGATTTTCACATAGGGCATCACGATGGGAGCCGCCAGCATACGCCGGGTCATTGTGTCGTATGTGGCCTGGCCTCCGAGCATCATGCCGAAATGTTCGCCCATGCCTACGTCGAAATACCCTCCGAAGTTGGTTGAATTGATGTAGGGGAGTGCTCCGGCGGAATAGAATGGATTTTGGTTATAGTAGGACCCGAACAGATGAAGCGACAGGTTGTCGGAAAACCGGTAGGACAGATTGCCGTGCACGCCGAACTGAGTGTGAAATCGGTCGCGTCCCTGAAACATCTGGTAGCGGTCGGCCGACACTCCGGCCGAGAGCGTAAGGTTGCCGAATTGCTGAATGGCGGTAACCGTTGCCTGCTGGTTGGAGAAAAGTCCCGGAAGAGTGGAGCGGTTGCCCGCGCCTACCAGTGCGCCGTTGTCCCATGTGGCTATTGCTCCTGAGGTGGCAAAGTCGAAAGCGTAGGGATTCTGGTTGAACCGGAATTTTGGGGCTCCGGGTTCGATTTGCATGTTGCTTCCAAATGTCGGACTGCTGAGCCGGATATTGGTTGCCGTGGAAGTCGTGTCTTTCAGCTCGATGAATTTCGGCATTTCGAAATGGAGTGAGTAGGGTTGGATGTTGGCCTGTGGCCATTCCAGAGCCCGACGACCCTTAAAAGGGTTGTCAGTGCTTTCCTGTGCCGAAACGCTTGTGGCGAAAGCAAGAGCTGCCAGTATGAATATTGCCGCTTTGTTCATCTTGTCCGCGAATGCCTAAAGATAGGGAAAAAGCCACAAACTGCAATAGGTTTTATAGCTTTTAATATTTCTTAGAAATTGTCGGTCGGCTATTTGCGGATGGTGACTTGCTTGCCAAATCGGGTATCCTTCATTTCCATTTCTTGGTCTTCGTGGTAGAGCTTGATGACAACTTCGGGATTCTCTTTCGAATGCCAGATAATGTAGCAGTCGAAGGTCAGCGTTGTTTGTGTCCCGTCAGGCCAATTCAAAATCAGCGGCGTTTTCTTGTAATTCGTCTCTGGACTGAAGTCTCCGAAAAACAGAACGCGGTTCGGTTCTTCAGTAGATGTGCGTAATCCCCGCATGAAGGCAGGCAACTGGCGGGTTATAATTTCGGAATGGGGTTGGAAGATCGGATCGTCGACAATGACGCAGGGATAGTTCTCGTCTTTGTAGGTGGCCGTGATGTCTTCCGGCTTCCAGGCGTTTTCGTTTGCCGGATCCAAACGGTTGTTTCCGTTTTGGTCAACAATCAAGAATTCGAAATGTTGTGGTGAGAAGTCCCAAAGAATGGTACCTTCGTCTTCCTTGTCGCAACTGCTCAGCAATGGCAACAGGCAAAGAATCAATAATGACAGTCGAAATGTTTTCATAATGTTGTTTGATTAAGATATTGTTATAAGGTTAGAGAGTAAGTTGTAGCTAATGTACGATTTTTTTTTTTTTTTGAGCGTTAAAAATACAGAATATCGGGCGAAAAGTGAATTTTGAATGGAAAATTCCGAAGGAAATGAAATATTTCTCGAAAGTGGGGTAAAAATTCAAAAAATAATGTCTATCTTTGCATCCGCATTAATAGAGAGGAGGTTGTAAGTAAACAATCTACTGAAAGAAACAGAAAACAGACATATTATAATATTACGTTGAGCCGCATAAGGCTTTACAAAAAATCCTGTCGGACGGGTGTCCCCGTGCAGGATTCAGTGTTGGGCACCCAAAAACCATATTGATAACTATAAAAAACTGAAAATAAAATGATTATTGTACAAGTAAAAGAAGGCGAAAACATTGAAAAGGCTTTGAAGAAATTCAAAAGAAAATTTGAAAAAACTGGTATCGTAAAAGAACTTCGTAACCGTCAGGCATATGAAAAACCGTCGGTAACTAACCGCAAGAAGATGATGAAGGCTATCTACGTTCAAAAATTGCGTTCAGTAGAAGAATAAAAATCCTTCTTTATTTGGAATTGTCAAAAATATTGCATAAATTCGTAGGTGTTGATTAACACTGGAAACTATGCAAATTGACTCATTCTTAAAATATATACGGTATGAACTGAATTATTCGGTTCATACCGTTTTGTCTTATAGTAAGGACTTGAGCCAGTTTGTAGCGTTCCTGTCGGCGGACAAGGAGACGTTCGATGCTGCCAGCGTTACGGTTGCCGATGTGCGGGCGTGGGTCTATTCGCTGAACAATGCCGGCTATTCGGTGCGTTCGGTTCGGCGCAAGGTGCAGTCGCTTCGTGCATTCTATAAGTTCTTGTTGAAACGCGGAGTGGTGGCCGACAGCCCGGTCGTCGATATTCCGATGGCCAAGCTGCCGCAGGTGCTGCCGGTTTTTGTCAGGGAAAAAGGTATGGACCAGGTACTCGACAGCCCGTTTGACGAAACGGATTTTACGGAAGTGCGCAACCGGCTGATGGTGGCGATGTTCTACGAAACCGGTATCCGGCGGGCAGAACTGATTTCTTTGAAAAATTCGGATGTAAATACCGTTTCCGGTGAACTAAAGGTGCACGGTAAGCGTAATAAAGATAGGATAGTTCCTTTCGGAAAAGAGTTGGCCGGACTGATAGAACTGTATCGCAAGTTGCGTGCGGAGTTGGCCGGATATTCGACCGAGGAGTTGTTTGTGACGGCATCCGGAAGAAGAGTGTATCCTTCGCTTGTGTACAATGTGGTGACAGGGGTGCTTTCGGAGGTGACTCAGGCAAAGCGTTCGCCCCACGTTCTCCGACATTCGTTTGCCTCGGCCATGCTCAACAACGGGGCGGAACTGAACAGCGTTAAGGAATTATTGGGACATGGGTCGCTCGCGGCAACGCAGGTGTATACCCATATCACATATAGTGAATTGAAAAATAACTACAAACATGCTCATCCAAGAGCTCTAAAAAAAGGAGGGTAATATGGAAGTAAAAATTAAAGCCATCCATTTCGATGCGACAACCAAGTTAGAAGAGTTTATCAACAAGAAAGCTCAAAAGTTAGCACGCCGCAATGAGGCAATCGCTACATTTGAAGTGACTTTGAAGGTCGTGAAGCCGGAAACATCCATGAACAAGGAGGCAGCCATCAAACTGACTGTGCCAAATGCCGACGATCTGTTTGCTTCAAAGGTGGCTGACACATTTGAGGAAGCAGTCGACTTGACAATTGACGCTCTCGACCGTCAGCTGGTTAAACTCAAAGAAAAGAAATAAAGAATGTGTGGCGCGGCCACAAACGAACAAGGGGCGGAAGCACAGGACGGCATCCGCCCCTTTTCTGTCGGATAAAATCGGATGCGGCTTTTCACGGTGCCGGGAATGTGCCTTTTTTTGTTATGGTGAACCGTCGTAAAAACAATCTTGCTATATTTATCTATATTTATGAGGTATAGCTTTGGATGGCCAAACTTGAAAACTGTGTTTTCGTTTGTCTTTCCTCTCACCTTTCTTTATCTTTGGATAAGATAGGATGCGGCTCAGCATAAAGCTCAAACAAGTTTGGCATTCTGCTTTCGCCTTTCACTATCTTTGCACATGGAAATTTACTTTGTCATGGGGTGGAATTTTAGGCGAAGGCTTGACGGTAAAAGTTGTTGGGCGAAGCATTTGCCGGAATATGTTAAAAGTGTATGGGTGAGAAATTTTTCAAAAAATAAAGGCAAAATATTTGGGAGATAAAAATATTTGCGTAACTTTGCACTCGCTTTGAGTTGTATGCAGACTCGAAGTAAATCGAAAAATGCCTCTTTAGCTCAGTTGGCCAGAGCACGTGATTTGTAATCTCGGGGTCGTTGGTTCGAATCCGACAAGAGGCTCAAAAACTGGTAGCAGGGCGAATACCAGAGTGGCCAAATGGGGCAGACTGTAAATCTGCTGGCTTATGCCTTCGGTGGTTCGAATCCATCTTCGCCCACATACAAAATTGCCTATGTAGCTCAGGGGTAGAGCACTTCCTTGGTAAGGAAGAGGTCACGGGTTCAAATCCCGTCATCGGCTCAAATCAGGAAAAATATATATTGAATTAGTTAAACATATAAATAATCATAAAGTTATGGCTAAAGAGAAATTTGAAAGAACCAAACCGCATGTTAACATCGGTACGATTGGTCACGTTGACCACGGTAAAACAACTTTGACTGCTGCTATCACTAAAGTATTGGCAGAAAAAGGTTTCACTAAAGCTGACGAAATCAAGTCTTTCGATCAGATTGATAACGCTCCGGAAGAAAAGGAACGTGGTATTACTATCAACACTTCTCACGTAGAATACGAAACTGCAAATCGTCACTACGCACACGTTGACTGCCCGGGACACGCTGACTACGTTAAGAACATGGTTACTGGTGCAGCTCAAATGGACGGTGCTATCATCGTAGTTGCTGCAACTGACGGTCCGATGCCTCAAACTCGTGAACACATCCTTCTTGCTCGTCAAGTAAACGTTCCGCGTCTTGTTGTATTCTTGAACAAGTGTGATATGGTAGACGATGAAGAAATGTTGGAACTCGTTGAAATGGAAATGCGTGATCTTCTTTCAGCATACGAATACGACGGCGAAAACACTCCTATCATCCGTGGTTCTGCACTTGGTGCATTGAACGGCGATCCGAAATGGGAAGCTAAGGTTATGGAATTGATGGATGCTGTTGACAACTGGATTCCACTTCCTCCGCGTGACGTAGATAAACCATTCTTGATGCCGGTTGAAGACGTGTTCTCTATCACAGGTCGTGGTACTGTAGCAACAGGTCGTATCGAAGCTGGTCGTGTTAAGGTTGGTGACGAAGTTCAAATCCTTGGTTTGGGCGCTGACAAGAAGTCAGTTGTTACTGGCGTTGAAATGTTCCGTAAGATCCTCGACGAAGGCGAAGCTGGTGATAACGTAGGTTTGTTGCTCCGTGGTATCGAAAAGAACGAAATCAAACGTGGTATGGTAATCTGCCACCCGGGACAGGTTAAACCTCACAGCGAATTCAAGGCTCAGGTTTATATCTTGAAGAAAGAAGAAGGTGGTCGTCACACTCCGTTCCACAACCACTATCGTCCTCAATTCTACATCCGTACATTGGACGTAACTGGCGAAATCACTTTGCCGGAAGGTGTAGAAATGGTTATGCCTGGTGACCACGTAACAATCCAAGTTAAGTTGATCACTCCGGTAGCTTGCGATAAGGGTCTTCGTTTCGCAATCCGCGAAGGTGGCCGTACAGTAGGTTCTGGTCAGATCACTGAAATCCTTGACTAATCTTTATAGTTAAGATAATAACCAAGCCGGCTGGTTTCAGCCGGCTTATTATACAGGACTAGCTCAGTTGGTAGAGCACCGGTCTCCAAAACCGGGTGTCGGGAGTTCGAGCCTCTCGTCCTGTGCCAAGTATTAATGAAATGAAACTATTTAAAAAACTATTTACGGATATTGAAGAATCTTATAACGAATTGGTTTATAAGGTTTCTTGGCCAACAAAAAGCCAGTTGGTCAACAGTTCGGTCATAGTAATGGTTGCTTCCATCATTCTATCACTGATTATTTTTGCTGTTGACAAGTTGATAGATTTGGCAATGCACGCTATTTACAGCATTTAAAAGTAGAAGTCGATGGCTGAAAACAAAAAAGCATGGTATGTGCTCCGCGCCATATCTGGAAAAGAAGCTAAGGTGAAAGAGTTGCTCGATGCGCAAATCAAGAACACCTCTCTTGGGGAATACGTTTCTCAAGTGTTGATTCCTACTGAAAAAATCTATTCAACGACAAAAGCAGGAAAAAAGGTCGTGAAAGAGCGTACCCTTTATTCCGGTTATGTTTTTGTAGAAGCTGACTTGCAGGGTGAGGTTATTCATATTCTTCGGAATACTACAAACGTGATTGACTTCCTTGGCGGCAAAGGCCCGGATTCAAAGCCGGAACCGTTGCGCCCCGCTGAAGTAAAACGTATGTTGGGTACTGCCGACGAGCTTCAAGAAGCAAACGAGGCAGGAGTGAACGACTATATGGTAGGAGAGACTGTGAAAGTCAACTACGGGCCATTTAGCGGTTTTACGGGAATCATCGAAGAAGTGAACAACGAAAAGAAAAAGCTGAAGGTCATGGTGAAGATTTTCGGCCGTAAAACACCTATTGAGTTGGAGAATTCGCAAGTAGAGCGGGAATGATTTTTGTGGTTGCGCACAAGAATCTTACACCGTGATAATTAACTTATCAAAAAAAACAATTAGAAATGGCTAAAGAAATTGCTGGACAGATCAAATTGCAGATTAAAGGTGGTGCAGCAAACCCATCACCTCCTGTAGGACCTGCTTTGGGTTCTAAAGGTATTAATATCATGGAGTTTTGCAAGCAATTCAATGCCCGCACTCAAGACAAGGCAGGAAAGGTGCTTCCGGTAGTAATCACTTACTACAGCGACAAGAGCTTTGACTTCATCGTTAAAACTCCTCCTGTAGCAGTGCAGCTGTTGGAAGTGTCGAAGAAGAAGAGCGGTTCCGCTCAACCGAACCGTACAAAGGTTGCCGAAATTACTTGGGAACAGGTAAAAGCAATTGCTGAGGACAAAATGCCGGATTTGAACTGTTTTACTTTAGACTCGGCTATGAAGATGGTCGCTGGAACAGCGAGAAGTATGGGTATCACTGTTAAGGGTTCATTCCCTGAAAACAATTAAAAACTTCAATTGACATGGGTAAACTGACAAAAAATCAAAAGTTAGCTTTAGCGAAGATTGAAGCTGGGAAGATTTACACTCTTAAGGAAGCAGCCGAGAAATTAAAGGAAATTACCTTTACAAAATTCGACTCTTCGTTTGATATTGACGTACGTCTTGGTGTTGATCCTCGTAAAGCGAACCAGATGGTGCGTGGTGTGGTTTCACTCCCTCACGGAACCGGAAAGCAAGTGCGAGTATTGGTGCTTTGTTCGGCAGATGCAGAAGCAGCTGCTAAGGAAGCCGGCGCCGATTATGTAGGTCTTGACGAATACATCGAAAAGATCAAAGGCGGTTGGACTGACGTTGACGTTATCATCACTCAGCCGGCAATCATGGGTAAGATTGGTGCTCTCGGTCGTATATTGGGTCCTCGTGGCTTGATGCCGAACCCTAAGAGCGGTACAGTTACTCCCGACGTTGCTAAAGCAGTAAAAGAAGTAAAACAAGGTAAGATTGACTTCAAGGTAGATAAGAACGGCATTGTGCACGCTTCTATCGGTAAGGTTTCATTCACAGCTGATCAAATGGCTGAAAATGCTCGTGAATTTATCAACACGTTGATTAAGTTGAAACCGGCTACCGCTAAGGGTACATATCTGAAGAGTATTTATCTTTCAAGTACTATGAGTCCAGGTCTTAAGATCGACACTAAATCAATTGTTGAATAACGAATTAATTTAGAGAAACATGAGAAAGGAAGATAAAGCACTTATTATAGATCAGATAGCATCTACTCTCAACGAGTACGCATGTTTTTATCTCACTGATACAACCGGCATGAACGCCGAGCAGACAAGCGCTTTGCGCCGCGCCTGCTTCAAGGCTGACATCAAGCTCGTGGTTGTGAAGAACACGCTTCTTAAGAAAGCGTTGGAGCGATCAGACATTGATTACTCGGAATTGTATCCGGTATTGTCCGGTACTACTGCAATGATGTTCTCTAATGTAGGTAATGCTCCGGCCAAAGCGCTGAAGGAATTCCGCAAAGGAGACGCTAAGTTGCCAGAATTGAAGGCTGCTTACGTTGAAGAAACAGCTTACGTAGGCGCTGACCAATTGGATACACTTGCAAGCATCAAGAGCAAGAACGAACTTATCGCAGACGTTGTGGCATTGCTGCAATCTCCGGCCAAGAACGTTATCTCTGCTTTGCAGTCATCAGGCAACAAGTTGCATGGTATTCTTGAAACTCTTTCCAACAAATAATTTAATTACAAAAACAACAAAAAAATCATACAAAAATGGCAGATTTAAAAGCTTTTGCAGAACAATTAGTTAACCTCTCAGTAAAGGAAGTAAACGAACTTGCTCAAATTTTGAAAGAAGAATATGGTATTGAACCTGCTGCTGCAGCTGTTGCTGTTGCTGCTGGCCCGGCTGCTGGTGCTCCTGCTGCTGAAGAAAAAACTTCTTTCGACGTAGTATTGAAGAGCGCAGGTGCAAGCAAATTGGCTATCGTTAAGCTCGTTAAAGAGTTGACTGGTCTTGGCTTGAAGGAAGCTAAGGACATGGTAGACAGTGCTCCTAGCGTATTGAAAGAAGGCTTGGCTAAAGCTGACGCTGAAGCCCTCAAGAAGCAACTCGAAGAAGCTGGCGCTGAAGTTGAACTTAAATAATATTGCCTGAATTTCAGGTAATTAGGTTAAGAATCCTCTCTTACGTCGATTCTTAACCTTTTTGTGTTATTTTCAATTTCGGGTTCAATTAATATTAATTTTCATGTTAGTTTCAACAGCAAAACCACGCGTAAATTTCGCATCCGTAAAGAATCCGTTGCCTTATCCTGACTTCTTGGAAATCCAGCTCAAGTCGTTCCGCGACTTCCTGCAGTTGGACACGGCTCTCGAAAACCGTAAGAACGAAGGTCTGTACAAGGTCTTTGCGGAAAATTTTCCAATTGCCGACACAAGAAACAATTTTGTGCTCGAGTTCTTAGATTATTATATCGATCCGCCACGCTATACTATTGACGAATGTCTTGAAAGAGGACTTACTTACAGTGTGCCTTTAAAGGCGAAGCTGAAGCTTTACTGTACTGACCCGGACCACGAGGATTTTGACACGGTTATTCAAGACGTATATCTGGGACCTATCCCCTATATGACTGAAAAGGGTACTTTCGTCATCAACGGTGCAGAACGTGTCGTTGTTTCCCAGCTTCACCGTTCACCGGGTGTGTTCTTCGGACAAAGCACTCACGCTAACGGAACTAAGCTGTATTCAGCCCGTATCATTCCGTTTAGAGGTTCCTGGATTGAATTTGCTACAGACATCAATAACGTGATGTATGCTTACATTGACCGTAAGAAGAAATTGCCCGTAACTACTCTGTTGCGTGCCATCGGTCTTGACAGCGATAAGGACATCATCGAAATTTTCGGACTGGCAGAGGAAATTAAGGTTAATAAGACGAACCTGAAAAAAATTGTCGGTAGAAAACTCGCTGCCCGTGTTTTGAGAACATGGGTTGAAGACTTTGTTGACGAGGATACCGGCGAAGTTGTGTCTATCGAACGTAATGACGTTGTGATTGACCGTGAAACGGTAATCGAGGAAGAACATATTCAGGAAATTCTCGATTCTGGCGTGTCGACAGTCCTTGTTCACAAGGAAGACGTGAATACGAGCGATTACACAATCATTTTCAATACTCTCCAAAAGGATACAAGTAACTCTGAAAAGGAAGCTATCCACTATATCTATCGTCAGTTGCGTAACGCCGAACCACCTGATGACGCGAGCGCACGCGAAGTGATTACCAACTTGTTCTTCTCGGAAAAACGTTATGACCTCGGCGACGTAGGCCGTTACCGAATCAACAAGAAACTGTCGCTCGACGTGCCTGAAGACGTTAAGGTGTTGACGAAGGAGGATATCATTGCCATCATCAGATACTTGATAGAACTTATCAACTCCAAGTCGGACGTTGACGATATCGACCACTTGAGCAACCGTCGTGTGCGTACTGTAGGCGAACAGCTCTACAACCAGTTTGGCGTAGGTCTGGCACGTATGGCCCGCACGATCCGCGAACGCATGAATGTGCGCGACAATGAAGTGTTCACTCCGATTGACTTGATCAACGCGAAGACCATTTCTTCCGTTATCAACACATTCTTCGGAACCAACGCTCTTTCACAATTCATGGACCAGACAAACCCGCTGGCTGAAATCACTCACAAGCGAAGAATGTCGGCCCTTGGTCCTGGCGGTCTTTCACGTGACCGTGCCGGTTTCGAGGTTCGTGACGTGCACTACACTCACTATGGTCGTCTTTGTCCGATTGAAACACCGGAAGGTCCGAACATCGGTTTGATTTCTTCTCTGTGTGTTTATGCTAAAATCAATAATCTCGGATTTATCGAGACTCCATATAGAAAAGTTGAGAACGGTAAGGTTGACCTCGACAACAGTCATGTAATCTATCTCACGGCTGAAATTGAAGAAGGTCAAATCATTGCCCAGGGTAACGCTCCGTTGAACGACGACGGTACATTTATCAACAACAAGGTTAAGGCGCGTTTGGACGCCGACTTCCCTGTTGTTGCGCCGGATGAAGTTCAGTTGATGGACGTTTCGCCTATGCAGATTGCCTCTATCGCCGCATCTTTGATTCCGTTCCTGGAACACGACGATGCCAACCGTGCGTTGATGGGATCTAACATGATGCGCCAGGCCGTTCCATTGCTTCGTAGCGAGGCACCTATTGTTGGTACCGGTATCGAAGCTCAACTTGTTCACGATTCCCGTACTCAGATTATGGCCGAGGGTGCCGGCGTCATCGAATTTGTCGATGCCAGCGTTATCCGCATCCGCTACGACCGTACTGAAGACGAAGAATTCGTCAGCTTTGAAGATTCTGTTAAAGAATACCACATACCTAAGTTCCGTAAGACGAACCAGAGCACAACCATCGACTTGCGTCCGATCTGTTCAAAAGGTCAGCGCGTAGAGAAGGGCGACATCCTTACTGAAGGTTATGCAACCGAGCAGGGCGAGCTTGCTTTGGGCCGCAACTTGAAAGTGGCTTTCATGCCGTGGAAGGGTTACAACTACGAGGATGCCATCGTGCTTAACGAACGTATGGTTCGTGAAGATATCCTTACTTCCGTTCACGTTGACGAGTACACGCTCGAAGTGCGTGAAACGAAACGAGGTATGGAGGAACTTACTTCCGATATCCCTAACGTCAGTGAAGACGCAACGAAGGATTTGGACGAACGCGGTATCATTCGTGTCGGTGCCCACGTTGTTCCGGGCGACATCCTTATCGGTAAGATTACTCCGAAGGGTGAATCCGATCCGACTCCGGAAGAAAAATTGCTCCGTGCCATCTTCGGTGACAAGGCCGGCGATGTTAAGGATGCTTCTTTGAAGGCATCTCCGTCGTTGAAGGGTGTGATTATCGGAACAAACTTGTTCTCTCGTGCTGTCAAGAAGAAAGGCAAGGCTGCCAATGCCATGCTTCCTAAGCTTGATGAAGAATATGAGTTGAAGCAGGTTGAACTGAAATCCCGCATGATTGAAAAACTTCTTGTTCTTACTCAGGGCAAGACTTCACAGGGCGTGAAGGATTTCTTGGGAACAGAAGTTATTCCTAAGGGCGTTAAATTCTCGGTTTCCGTATTGAAGGGAATTGAGGAATATGATACAATCAACTTGAGCAAGTGGACTACCGACGCTCACAAGAACCAGATGATTCACGATACGATTGTGAATTATCTCCGCAAGTCGAAGGAAATCGACGCCGAACTCCGTCGTAAGAAATTCGACCTTTCAATTGGTGACGAACTACCTTCAGGCATCATGCAGATGGCTAAGGTTTATGTTGCCAAGAAGCGTAAGATCGGTGTGGGTGATAAGATGGCCGGTCGTCACGGTAACAAGGGTATCGTTTCGCGCGTAGTGCGTCAGGAAGATATGCCGTTCCTTGCCGACGGTACTCCGGTTGATATCGTGCTGAACCCGCTGGGTGTGCCTTCTCGTATGAACCTTGGTCAGATTTTCGAAACCGTGCTGGGTTGGGCCGGCCGTGAATTGGGCGAGAAATTCGCTACTCCGATTTTCGACGGTGCAAGCCTCGACGACTTGAACGAATGGACAGACAAGGCAGGTCTGCCGCGCTATGGCAAGACTTATCTGTACGACGGCGGTACTGGCGAACGCTTCGACCAGCCGGCAACGGTAGGTGTCATCTATATGTTGAAACTTGGCCACATGGTTGAAGACAAGATGCACGCACGTAGCATCGGTCCGTACTCGTTGATTACACAACAGCCTCTGGGTGGTAAAGCTCAATTTGGTGGTCAGCGTTTCGGAGAAATGGAAGTTTGGGCGCTTGAAGCATTCGGCGCATCCCACATTCTCCAGGAAATCCTGACAATCAAGAGTGATGATGTTGTCGGACGTAGCAAGGCTTATGAAGCTATCGTCAAGGGCGAACCTATGCCGACACCGGGTATTCCTGAGTCGCTCAACGTGCTTCTGCACGAGTTGCGCGGTCTTGGACTTAGCATCAACTTAGAATAAAAAAACTATGGTGTGTCGCCATATTCTCCCAATAGGGCGGCACATCTAACTCTTTATACAAGCAATAAAATAATATGGCATTTAAAAAAGACAATAAAATAAAGAGTAACTTTACGAAGATAACTATTGGATTGGCATCACCGGAAGAGATTCATTCAAGATCCTACGGTGAGGTGCTCAAGCCCGAGACAATCAACTATCGTACGTACAAGCCTGAACGTGACGGTTTGTTCTGTGAACGCATTTTTGGTCCTGTGAAGGACTACGAATGTCATTGCGGAAAGTACAAGCGTATCCGTTACAAAGGCATTGTCTGCGACCGTTGTGGTGTCGAAGTTACCGAAAAGAAAGTTCGCCGTGAACGTTCAGGCCACATTGCGCTTGTTGTGCCTGTAGCACATATCTGGTATTTCCGTTCATTGCCTAACAAAATCGGTTATCTTCTTGGTTTGCCATCGAAGAAACTCGATGCCGTTATCTACTATGAAAGATATATTGTAATCCAACCGGGTGCTGCCAACTCTTTGGAAGGACAGGAAGAATTGAGCCGTCTCGACTTGCTCACTGAAGACGAATATCTCGAAATTCTCGACCGTCTTCCTGCCGAGAACCAGTACTTGGAAGATTCCGATCCGAATAAATTCATCTGTAAGATGGGTGCGGAAGCTATCTACGACCTGCTGAAGGAACTCGACCTGGATTCCCTGTCGTATGAATTGCGCCACCGTGCCGATACAGATTCTTCACAACAACGCAAGACGGAAGCGTTGAAGCGTCTGCAAGTGGTGGAAGCATTCCGTGCGTCGAAAGGCCGCAACAAACCGGAATGGATGATTTTGAAGATGATTCCGGTTATTCCGCCGGAACTCCGTCCGCTTGTTCCGCTTGACGGTGGCCGTTTTGCTACCAGCGACTTGAACGACCTCTACCGTCGTGTGATTATCCGTAACAACCGCTTGAAGCGTTTGATTGAAATCAAGGCTCCGGAAGTGATTCTCCGTAACGAGAAACGTATGCTTCAGGAAGCTGTCGACTCTTTGCTCGACAACTCACGTAAGTCAAGCGTTGTCAAGACTGAATCCAACCGTCCGCTGAAGTCACTTTCCGACAGCTTGAAAGGTAAGCAGGGACGTTTCCGTCAGAACTTGCTGGGTAAGCGTGTTGACTA
>ULSN01064170.1_pt1 | contig 16912 bp, 10 predicted proteins | sample 1956771 | NCBI WGS metagenome assembly ULSN01 (sample SAMEA4835709, study PRJEB28245) | human gut metagenome | biome: gut microbiome; material: fecal sample | place: Denmark | collected 2008
ATGGCCAACAGGTCGTTGCATGCGCCGTCGTGCAGTTCTCTTGCCAGTCGGGCGCGTTCGCTTTCCAGTCCGTCAATATATTTTTTAGCCAGCATGATTTCCATTTTCTGCCGACGCAGTTTTCTACGGTAAAGCAGCACCAGAAGGGCTACGGCAAGCAGAGCAATAATCAGAGTCATGATTACGGTGACACGCAGCATCGAAGCCTCATTCTTCAACTTTTCTTCCTTCAGACGGACTATCTCCAATTCCTTTTCCTTAGTTTCATAGCGGACGGTAAATTCCGACAGTTCGCGTTCCGCCTTTTGGCTGCGCAGGCTGTCGGCGGCTTCCGTCGAACGGTTCAGCAGGTCGAAGGCCGTACGGTAGTCCCCCATACTTTTATGGCATAAGGCCATCTTTTTCAACAGCTTGTCGCGCGGCATCAGCTGATTGCCTCCCGGCGTGTCAAACTGTGTCAGCACTGCCAACGCTTCCCGATAATTGCCGGTCCGTTCCAGATAGTCGGCCTTCATTTCATAAATGCCCAGCACGCCGGTATTTTCAAGCGGAAGCCCTTGCGACACTTCTTCCCCTTCCTTTATGAAATACGCTACGGAATCCAGTTGCGACAAATGCAGATAGGAATTGATGAGCATATTCAAATATTTCAGCCGGAGGGGAACACTGCCCGACTCGACGACCGCCGGATACTGGCGGCGCACTTCAGAAGCCGCCGAATCGTAATCGCCTTTCAGCAACAGCATGGAAGCCTTGTTGGCAATTCCCGACAGCTTTTCGACGGTCTCACCGGAGCGTTCGGCATAGGCTATCGCCTTTTCGGCAAACGAAATAGCCTCGTCGATACGGTTCTTGTCACCGTAAAGCACCGACAGGTTATTGTAAAGATATGCCGTCGTAGCCTCGTCGCCGAAAGGCAGGGCCAGTTGCAGACCGTCATTGTAAAGCACCATCGCGGAATCGTTCAGCCCCTGACGGCGATAGGCCACTCCCACATTTCCGCACTCCAGAATATAGCTGGCCGTATCCTTAGCCTCCTTCAGCAGTCTCAAGGACTCTTTGCCATAGTCGACGGCCTTTTTCATGTTTCCGTCCGACAGTTCGGCCATCAGCAGTTCGCCGTAGAGCATGCCCTGCAAATCGGGCAGACCGGCCGTCACCTCAATGCCTTCCAACGCATAACTGCGGACCGAATCCGAGAGCTGCATCATATTTGAAAACTGGGCACTGGCCAGCAGCACTTTCCCGAAATTTTCCCTGTCGTCGCTTTTCCGATAGTATTCACGCGAGCGTTTCAGATAATAGGCGATGCTGTCGCCCGTTCCGCGCGACAGATCAAGACAGGATTTCTGATAATAGTACTCGCCGATGACGGCCTCGTCATCACAGGTTCTGACCAATTCGTCGGCCTGCTTCATGGCATCAGGCCAGACTGTCGTGGTGTCGCCTGCATTGTAGCAGTCATCACAAATCTTCAATACCTTTCGGATATCCTCCGACTTTGCAGAACAGCCAACCAAAAACAACAACGAGAGAAGAGCAAACAAATATGATATTCTCATAAAAATCTCAATATATACCTCTGTAAAGATAGAATTAAATTGCAATACTTTCCCCATATTTTTACAGATATATTTGTCCACATCGATGCAACTACGGATTTCCGTAGACAAATCCGTAGTTATAATGACTAAATTGTCAATATTCTGCCCTACATGTGCCAATTACGCAACTATTCTCATGTTCCGCACAGCCCGCCCGACTCTTCCCGACGGTGAATTTTCCGCCGGTTAGGTTATTCGGCAAAGTTTGTTTACCTTTGTCGGGTACACTAACTTGAATTTACGGTTATGAAATATTTTCTCATTGCCGGCGAGGCATCCGGCGACATCCATGCCGGAAGGCTTGTGAAGGCATTGCGCCGACAGGACCCGAACGCGGAATTTGCCTACCTCGGAGGCGACTACATGCAGGAGGCATCGGGCGTTCCCCCCGTTATCCACTACAAGAACATGGCATTCATGGCTTTCTCGGAGGTAATCCGCCATTTGCCTGAAATTCTGGGCAACATGAAACGGGCGAAAGAAGCCGTCAGCCGGTTCCGTCCGGATGCGCTGATTCTTATCGACTACCCGTCGTTCAATCTGAAAATAGCCAAATACGCCCATTCGCTCGGCATTCCCGTCTACTACTACATTTCGCCCAAAGTATGGGCATGGAAGGAATACCGGGTAAAGGAAATCAAGAAATATGTGCGCAAGGTATATTCCATCCTGCCGTTTGAAACGGCTTTCTATGCCCGACACAATTATAAGGTTGACTATACGGGCAACCCTACGGTCAACGAAATTGCCGAAGCACGGCGCACGATGCCCGACAACGCCACCTTCCGCACGAACAACGGCATTTCCGACCCCCGGCCGCTGGTGGCACTGCTTCCGGGTTCACGGTTGGGCGAGATTCGCAACAACCTGCCGCTGATGTATAAGGCGGTGAAACGCTGCCCGTCGCACTATCCGGTCATTGCCGGTGCACCGAACATCGACCGGGAATTTTATGCCAAGACATTGGCCGACAACGGTATCTCCGACCGTCCACAACTGATTTACGGCAACACTTTCGAACTGCTGGCAAATGCCGACGCGGCTCTGGTCACTTCGGGAACGGCCACGCTCGAGGCGGCCATCATCGGCACGCCGCAGGTGGTATGCTACCGTGCCAACGGCTCGAAGCTGTCCTACAAGCTGTTCGAACATATCCTGAAAGTGCCGTTCGTGTCGCTGCCGAACCTGATTGCCGACAAGAAAGTGGTGACCGAACTGCTGGTACATCTCTGCACGGAAGACAGCATCTACCGCGAACTGCAACCGCTGCTCTCCGATACGGCCGAACGCCGTGCCATGCAAGAGGGCTACGAACTCATCCACCAACGCCTCGGCACCAACGACAGTGCGGAAACGACAGCCGCCTGCCTGATTGCCGACTTACAGCAACTCAAACGCAACTAAATGACACCCAACGAATTCTATACCTCCACCCTCGCCGATTGCGCAACGACACTGAAACGGCTCGGCCGCCGCTCGCTGACGGTGGCCATGCTCCGGTTGGCCGTGTTTGCGGCTACGGTGGCCGCCATTGTCCTGCTCTGGCATTCTACGGCCGCTGTGGTCTTGTGCTTTGTCGTGGGACTGACAGTCTTTCTCTATCTGGCAAAACTCAGCAACCGCCTTGCAGCTGCCAAACAGATAGAGGAAGCCAAAATACTCTGGGCCCGGAACCACACCGACCGCCTGCAACTGCATCTCGACAAACTGCCGAAAGGCGAACAGCATATCGATGCGAACCACGACTACACGTTTGACATCGACGTATTCGGCAACAAAAGCCTGTTTTCGCTGCTCGATTCTACGGCTACGCCCTACGGCAGCGAACGGCTGGCCGCATGGCTGAAAAATCCGAAAGAAACGGCAGCCGACACCGTCCTGCGGCAGGAAGCCGTCAGGGAACTGGCCGCTAAAAATGCTTTCCGCCTGAAAATGGCATCGGCAGGCACGGTGGCGACCCACGAAATGGCGGAATGCAAGCAGGTGTCCGACGAAATTCCCGACTTCTCGGTCAACAGAATTCAGAAAATAGCGACAGCCGTCATTCCTTATGTTTATGTGGTGCTGTTTACGCTGATGGCGTTCGACATCGTTCCGGGACTGCTGATTTTCAACGTGTTTCTGCTTACACTGATTCTCGGATCGCTTCAGGCAAAGCGCGTGGGAAGGCTGCACGAATGGATTACACGGAAAGTGGCTACCGTCACCTGCTGTGCCGACATCTTCAAAACTATCGAAGAGGAAGAATTCACCTCCACCGTCCTGCAACAACTGCAACGCAACATGGGCAGCGAACGGGGCAACGCCTCGGAACTGTCGCAACGGCTGGCACGCTACATCAACAACCTCGACCAGCGCTACAACGTGTTCGGCTACGCCATCATGAACGGCTTCCTGCTTTGGGACTGGCGGCAACTGAACAACATCGACCGCTGGATGAAAGTCAACAGCCGGCATCTGGAAAACTGGAAAAACGCCATTGCCGACTATGATGCGTTCTGCGCTTTGGCCTCGTTTGCGTTCAACAATCCCGGTTACACCTTCCCGACACTCGACACAACGAGGAAGGTAGTGATGGAAGCCAAACAGGCAGGACATCCGCTGATTCCGGCCGACCGCTGCGTGTGCAACGACATCCATTGTCTGTCGGAAGGGTCGTTCTTTGTCGTCACGGGAGCCAATATGGCAGGCAAGAGCACCTATCTGCGCACCGTAGCCGTCAACTATCTGCTGGCGCTCGTCGGCGCACCGGTCTTTGCCGCGGAAATGACCTTCTCAGCCGCAACGCTCTACACCGGCCTGCGCACATCCGACTCGCTGAGCGACGGCGCCTCCTATTTCTTTGCCGAACTGTCGCGTCTGCAAAAGATGGTGAAACGGGCGGAATCGGGCGAACGCATGTTTGTGATTCTCGACGAAATCCTGCGCGGAACGAATTCGGTCGACAAGCAGAAAGGCTCGCTCGGACTGGTCAGCAAGCTTGTCCGACTCTCCGTCACCGGCATTATCGCCACCCACGACCTTACCCTTGGCAGCCTGGCGGACTCCTTCCCCGGAAAAGTGAGCAACTATCGGTTTGAAGCCGAAATCGACGGCAGCCGCCTCACCTTCTCCTACCGCCTCCTCCCCGGCATCGCCCAAAACACCAACGCCTATTTCCTCATGCAAACCATGGGAATAATTTAAATATTTCTTACCTTTGTAGTAACGCGAACCTTTCACTTTACAATGGGGAAACGAAGGAATACTATAGTCTTCAACTACCCAACACGCAATACAACAGACACTTAAACATTTATGTTTTATAACTTAATCAAAAGAAAATGCAATGAATGGCTGAAATCTCCAGAGTGTACCATTCACGAACTGATCCAATACATTCATTCACAAAACAAAATGCGGGATGCTCAAATTGAGGCTATAGAAATTTATCTATTCCTTAAAATTGCATGCCACAACAAACCGCTATGGGAATTATTCTACGAAGGCACTTTCAATAGTTTGAATCTCAACACTATGCCACTAACAATTGACGAGCGTAACGCCCTTATTTCAAATAAGGCAGCCGCTGCTCTTTTGGAATATTCCCAACTAAAAGACAAAAACGGAACTCAACTTGCACCGGGATTAGAAAAATTAATAAAAGCACAAGGAACAAATATTAATTATAAATCCGTTTTCAAACAAATTTTTTATGGGGTAAACTACACAGATTATCTGTTCAGTTTACCGATGGGAGCAGGAAAAACCTATTTGATGGCAGCTTTCATATATCTTGACTTATATTTTGCTCAGAACGAACCTAAAAACCCGGCTTTTAGCCATAATTTTTTAGTATTAGCACCATCCGGTTTAAAATCTTCCATTATACCAAGCCTTAAAAATATTCAAGATTTTGACCCGACATGGGTAATACCCGAACCGGCAGCCTCCCAACTGAAACGGTTAATCAAATTTGAAATCTTGGATGAACAAAAGTCTGCCAAAAAGAGCAATTTAATCAAAAATCCCAACGCTCAAAAAATAAACAACCACCAACCATTGGAGGATTTGATGGGATTGGTAGCCATTACTAATGCCGAAAAAGTTATCCTTGACCGCATGGATAAGGATGAAGACCCAAGTGTATTCGACAGAGACGAATTAGCTAAAATCAAAATAGCAAACGAACTCCGCAACATTATCGGACAGATACCTCACCTATCCGTTTTCATAGATGAAGTGCACCATGCTGCCGATGGTGAAATCAAGCTTCGACAAGTAGTAGAAGAATGGACAAAGAGACATTCTTTTTGCGGCGTATTAGGTTTCTCTGGCACCCCTTATCTTGAAAAAGCCGAGAAAGTGACATTCGCCGATTCTTTTGTAGTTAAAAACACCGACCTTTCAAATGTCGTTTATTTCTACCCTTTGATTCAAGGAATAGGAAACTTCCTTAAAGTCCCGGAAGTGAAATATGCCGATAATGACACTGAAATCATTGTAAAAAACGGTGTCAAGGAGTTTCTGGACAAATACAATAATACCGTTTATGCAAACGGCACTTGTGCGAAACTGGCTATCTATTGTGGACAAATAGAATCATTGGAAGAGATAATTTATCCGCTTGTGGCACGCATCGTTTCTGAATATGGGCTGAACCCAACAGAATCCATTCTGAAATATCACGGCGGAAATAAAACTTATCCGCAGCCGGAAGGAGCAGAAACAGAATTTGCTTCACTTGATACTGATTTTTCAAAAATCCGTATTGTTTTGCTTGTTCAAATCGGTAAAGAGGGTTGGGACTGTAAAAGCCTGACAGGAGTAATTCTTCCGCAAAAAGGAGTCTGCCCAACCAACATGGTACTGCAAACCAGTTGTCGTTGTTTACGCCAAGTTGTAAAGAATGCCCCGGAAACAGCTCTAATTTGGCTGAACAAATTCAATGCCGACACACTGAACAAACAGTTAAAGCAACAACAAAACATTTCACTACAGGAATTGAATCAAGGCAAGCATAAAAAGGCTATTCAAATTGAACGATTCTCCAGAATGGACAAACTGAATGTGCCTCCAATTGATTTCTACCAGTTAAAAGTGTCCTATCAAACATTGATTACCGAAGAACATCCCCATACGGAAGAAAAGCTGTCCAATGACGAAATCTTCACAGAAGCGGATGTCGCCTTAATTCACGAGCAAGATTTGACGGGAAAAACATTGGGACACTATCTGGCCGCAACAGAAACCGGCGAATACATTTCTTTCCGACAATGGCTATATTTAATAGCGAAAGAAAGTTTTCACACATTGGCTTTAACTGATTTAAAAAAGCATGAAGCTATACTAAACAAAATATTTGACCGTATAACTGTAAAAGATGAAACTGGAAATACACGATATGACAACCATTTCGATCAAGACTGTATTCGTTCACTTATCCGTAAAGCATTTGTGTCCAAACGTGATTTCTCGGTTAAAGAGGAGATTGTTCCATGTGAAGCCAGTCTGCTGCAAATAGAGCGACTCATTTCTCCTATTTTTGTAGAAGATGACAAACCATTTTTCCCCTCTCAAGAAGAAGCTAAAGCTATTGTCGATTGGGATGCCAATGCTCAAAACAAGGTTTTGTCACCAGAAGAATTGGCACTGATAGAGAATATGAAAAAGAAGGGTTTTCATGTACCAGATCCGACTGACCCACACCCAGAACGCAGACAGACCTACCACTATTTGCCTTATCGATTCGACAGCGGATTGGAACGTGAATTCTTCAGAGACTCCGTCTTGCCCATATTAAAGAGTTACAAATCCCAGTTGGAAATCTATTTCAACGGTGATGACACACTCACAGACTTTAAAATCGACTGTTATAAACAAACGGACAAGGAGTGGAGATATATCGGCAAATATGTGCCCGACTTTTTGCTATTAAATCGAAAAGACGACGGCACAATTCACCGCATTATCATCATTGAGACAAAAGGCGAAGGATTTGCTGCCAAATTCGCAGATCGCCGACAGTTTATGGAAACTGAATTTATCCGAAAAAACAACGAATGCTTCGGCTACGAACGCTTCCGCTTTCTATATCTTGAAGATACGCTCAGTCAAGAAGATCGCGAGAAAAAAACTATAAAAGCAATCAAAGAGTTTTTCAAAATTTAAACAACGACACATATGGCAATCAAATATATCCCCTATTTCCCCAACACATTGGAAGGTCAAGCTGTGCTCGACAACTTTGTACGAACCAAACGTATTCTCCGCTATCGTGACAACGACCGTGTGGAAGAACGCATTCAGCAAGGCATGCCTCTCTACGAAACCGAGTTGCAGGAGCGAGTAGGAAAAAACGAAAATGGCAATCTTGTGCTTCGAGGCGAATGTCTTTCAGCTTGTGCCTACCTGAAAGACAAAGGTATCACGGTGGACTTGGTGTATATCGACCCTCCCTTTGCCAGCGGTGCCGATTATGCCAAAAAGGTGTATCTCCGTCGCAATCCCAAAGTAGCCGAGGCTATTCGTCAAGCTGAAAGTGAACTGGATATAGAGGAACTGCGTTCGTTTGAGGAAAAAATGTATGGTGACATTTGGAATAAGGAAAGTTACCTCAATTGGATGTACGAAAACCTAATGGCCATCAAGTCGATAATGAGCGACACGGCAAGCATCTATGTGCATTTGGATTGGCATATTGGACATTATGTAAAGATTTTAATGGATGAAGTGTTTGGAGAGGATAATTTCAGAAATGAAATAGTGTGGAAAAGAGCGACAGCTCATAGTGATTCAAATTTTTATGGTGTAAACTATGATAGTATATACTTTTATACAAAAGATCAAGGGAACTCATATTTCTCTAATCCATTGCAAGATTATGAAGAATCATATCTTAACCGATTTAAAATGAAAGATGAGGATGGCAGACTATGGGAAAGCGGAAATTTAACCGCTAAAGGATTAAAAGGTTCTGGATATACTTATACCTACAAGGGCTGTACTTCTTTATGGAGATGTCCAATAGAAACAATGAAAAAACTAGATGAAGCCGGCAAGTTGTATTTTACAAAAAATGGTGGAATTCGTTTAAAAGTTTATAAAGATGAATTAAAAGGAATGCCCTGCCAAGCTCTATGGACAGATATTAATGCTGTTAATTCTCAAGCAGACGAGCGTGTAGATTATGCAACTCAAAAACCAGAGTCTTTGCTTGAACGTATCATCAAGGCCAGTAGTGATGAAGGTATGGTCGTAGCAGATTTCTTTGGAGGCAGTGGTGTTACGGCGACCGTTGCAAACAAATTGGGTCGCAAGTTCATTCATGCGGATATTAATATCAACAGCATTCAGACGACGCGTGACCGCCTGTTGGCAGCAAAAGCAGAATTTGACGTCATGGAAATAAAAGACGGCGTTTCGCTGTATCGCAACCCTGTACAGACTATGGAGCGCTTGAAGAAATTGATACCAGGTCTACGAAACGAGGATGCCTTGGACAAGTTTTGGGAAGGCGGTATTGTTGATACCAAATACGGCATGACACCTGTCTATCTCCCCAATCTGATGGATGGCAGTACTCGCGTATTGGACAAGCCTTTGATGAATCGCATCATTCGTGAAGCCATGCCTGATTTGCCCGACAATACGAAACGGGTTATTATCTATTACATTGACATAGACAATCGCGAAGAAATCGAACGATTCATCAAAGAGCAAGGAAATCCACTTGTTGAAATAGAACTTCGCGACTTGAAACAGGTTCTCGACAATGTCGTAGTGGAAGATTTTGCCGAATGGGAAGTTTCTGAAGAATCAAACGGGTTGTTCAATGGCTGGAAAGTTGAAATCAAACAATTCCAGAGTGATCGTGTACGCCAAAAGATTGATGAAATAAACCAGAAAAATCAGTTGCAAGTTCTTCAACAAAAAGCAAAAGGTAAGGAAAAGACTTTCACACCAATCCTCATCAGCGATGAAGGACTGGAAACTATCGAATGGATAAGCTTGGATTGTACCACCGCCGATAAAAATGCTCCATGGCATAGCAACACCGAAATAAAAATCGACAAATTGGGGTATGTCATCAAAGACGGTGTAAAAACAGCAGACTATTGGGATGCGTGTATTCGGTGTGACCATCAGCCTTTACGAATGAAAATTCGCAATATTTGTGGCGATGAAACTGTGTTTGTGATATAATCTGATCTTCCAGCATGAAATATCAGATAAGGAAAAACAAACATCGGATATAAATTAAATATCTTACTTTTCACCTAATTATTTTTCAAAACTTTTTACGGCAAATTGCTTGTAATTTGAAATTATTTGTTACTTTTGCATCACAATTATCAATTATGAAGAAACAAATGTTTGCATATCATCATCATTTGCACTTCCCTCCCGCGAGGTAAGCCAAATGTTGTATGCGCTAATTTGCAGAAATATTCAAAAGCCGGCTATCCTCGTTGAAAGCCGGCTTTTTTGTTTTCATTTCTGAATAATCAAATCAAAAAAATCATAACGCTATGCTTAGAATTGCTGTTCAATCGAAAGGCCGTCTGTACGACGAAACCATGGAGATGCTCTCGGAAGCGGGCATCAAACTTTCGGCAGTGAAACGCTCGCTGCTTGTACCCTCACGCAACTTTCCGGTGGAGATTCTCTACCTGCGCGACGACGATATTCCCGATGCCGTGGCTACGGGAACGGCCGATGTGGGCGTGGTGGGCTACAACGAGGTGCTGGAAAAGCAACGCAACGTGAGGGTGTTGAAACGGTTGGGATTCAGCCGCTGCCGCCTGTCGCTCGCCGTGCCCAACAAGGAAAACTATACGGGACTGGATTGGTTCAACGGAAAAAAGGTGGCAACATCCTACCCTGTCATCCTGCGACAATTTTTTGAAGAAAAGGGCATCAATGCCGACCTTCACGAAATCAGCGGATCGGTGGAAATTGCCCCGAACATCGGACTGGCCAACGCCATTTTCGACATCGTTTCATCGGGGAGCACGCTCGTGAGCAACAACCTGACGGAAGTGGAGCGGGTAATTGAGTCGGAAGCGGTGCTGATTGGCGGAAAACCGCTGTCGGAAGAGAAACAAGAAGTGCTCGACGAACTGATTTTCCGTGTCGAGGCCGTGAAAGCCGCCGCCGACAAGAAATATGTGCTGATGAATGTGCCGCGCCGACAACTCGACGAAGTAATCGCCATCCTGCCGGGCATCAAGAGTCCGACAATCCTGCCGCTGGCCGACTCGGAATGGTGCTCCGTGCACACGGTAGTGGATGAGAAGCGTTTCTGGGAAATCATCAACCGTCTGAAAGCCGCCGGTGCGGAAGGCATTCTGGTATTGGACATCAAAAAAATGGTCATGTAGCTATGGAAGGAACACTCGATACGATTTTCTATCCCGAACGGGATATATGGCCGCGACTGATGCAGCGGGGCATTGCCGACACTTCGGCCGTGCGCGAGACTGTGGCGGCCGTGCTGGCCGACGTACGCCAACGGGGCGACCAGGCACTGAAGGAATATGAAGAACGCTTCGACGGCGTGACGCTCCCGTCGCTGCGTGTCAGTGAAGCGGAAATGGCGGAAGCCGCAAATCTTGTCGGCGAACCGCTGAAAAAAGCGCTCGCCGTAGCCGCCGCCAACATCCGCCGTTTCCACAAAGCACAGCGCATGCAGCCCATTTCGGTGGTAACTACCGAGGGAGTTACTTGCAGCCAGCGGGCAGTGCCCATCCAGAAAGTGGGACTCTATGTGCCGGGCGGAACGGCGCCGCTGTTCTCCACGGTGCTGATGCTCGCCATTCCGGCAAAGATTGCAGGCTGCAGGCAGATTGTGCTCTGCACGCCACCCGACCGGCAGGGAAAAGTCAACCCCGCCATCCTCTACGCTGCACAAATGGCCGGCGTAACGGAAATCTACAAGCTGGGCGGCTCGCAGGCGATAGCGGCCATGGCCTACGGCACGGAGACGGTGCCGCGCGTCTACAAGATTTTCGGGCCGGGCAACCGTTTTGTGATGGAAGCTAAACAGCAGGCAAGCGTGCAGAATGTGGCCATCGACATGCCTGCCGGACCTTCGGAGGTCATGATTATCGCCGACGGGGAAGCCAATCCCACTTTTGTGGCGGCCGATTTCCTATCACAGGCGGAACACGGAGCCGACAGCCAGTCAATGCTGCTGACCACCGACCGCACATTGGCAGAAAAGGTGGCCGACGAAACGGAACTCCTACTCGCCGCCCTGCCCCGACAGGACCTTATCCGCCGCTCGCTGTCGCACAGCCGCATCATTGTGCTTGCCAATGAGGACGAAATAATGGACTTTGCCAACGAATACGCGCCGGAGCACCTGATTATCAACCACAAGGAAGCCAACCGACTGGCGGAACGGGTGGAAAATGCAGGTAGCGTTTTCCTCGGTGCCTATGCCTGTGAAAGTGCGGGCGACTACGCTTCGGGCACCAACCACACACTGCCCACGAGCGGCTATGCCCATGCCTACAGCGGCGTGAACCTCGACAGTTTCATGAAGAAAATCACGTTTCAGACACTGTCGGAGGAAGGCATTGCCAACCTCGGCCCGGTTATCGAAACACTTGCCGAAAATGAAGAACTGATGGCCCACAAGCTGGCAGCCACCGTACGTATGAATGCCATTAAGGAGAAAAAGCTATGAATCTGGAAAAATTAGTACGAAAAAATATCCTTTCACTGAAACCTTACAGCTGCGCCCGCAACGAATTTTCGGGTACGGCAAACGTGTGGCTCGACGCCAACGAAAACGCCTACAACAACCCCTACAACCGCTATCCCGACCCGATGCAACGGCAGTTGAAGGAAAAAATATCAGAACTGCGCGAAGTGCCGGCCGACCAGATTTTTCTCGGCGTGGGCAGCGACGAGTGTATCGACCTCACCTACCGCATATTCTGCCGTCCGGGTGTCGACAATGTAGTGGCCATATCGCCGTCCTACGGCATGTATGAGGTGTGTGCGGACATCAACGATGTGGAATACCGCAAAGCACCGCTGACGGCGGACTTCGGTCTGGACAAGGAAACCGTGCTGCGGCTGACGGACGACAACACGAAAGTGGTGTGGATATGCTCGCCCAACAACCCGACCGGGAACGCCTTCGACCGTACCGACATTGCGGACATCTGCGGGCGTTTCGAAGGCATTGTCGTTGTCGACGAGGCATATATCGACTTTTCGTCGAAAGGTTCGATGTTGGAAATGCTCGACCGTTTCCCGAATCTGATTGTCATGCAGACTTTCTCGAAAGCCTGGGGAAGTGCGGCCGCCCGGCTGGGAATGGCGTTTGCCACACGGGAAATCATCGATATTTTCAACAAGGTGAAATACCCCTACAACATCAACATGCTGACACAGAACTACGCTCTCGAACTGCTGGACCGCTACGGCGACATCCGGGAATGGGTGCAGTCGCTGATTGCCGCACGCGACAATCTGATTGAACGCCTGTCGGAACTCGACTGCGTGGAGAAAATCTATCCGACGGATGCCAACTTCGTGCTGGTCAAGGTGACGGATGCCAACGCCATCTACCGCTACCTGTGCGACCGCGGAATTGTGGTGCGCAACCGCAATTCGGTGGAAATGTGCCTCAACTGCCTGCGTATCACCGCCGGCACGGAAGGCGAAAACGACCAACTCATTCAAACACTTGCCCAATATGGAAAATGACGGAAAGAAAAAACGCGTGCTGTTCATTGACCGCGACGGCACGCTCGTAGTCGAACCGCCCGTCGACTATCAGCTCGACTCACTCGAAAAACTGGAATTCATTCCGGGCGTGTTCCGCAACCTTCACTTCATTGCCCGCAACCTCGATTTCGAACGTGTCATCGTCACCAATCAGGACGGACTGGGCACGCCGTCGTTCCCGATGGAAACTTTTCTCCCGGCCCACGAAAAAATGCTCCGGGCATTCGAAAACGAAGGCATCACGTTCGACGACATCATCATCGACCGCACGTTTGAACACGAACACCAGCCTACCCGCAAGCCGGGAACTGCTCTTTTGGGCAAATACATGACCGGCGACTACGACCTGGAAAACTCGTTTGTCATCGGCGACCGCATCACCGACATGCAGCTGGCACGGAATCTCGGGGCGAAAGGCATCCTGCTCCAGCCGTATGAAACGGGACGGAAATGGGTGGACGATGCCGGATTGGGCGACACCTGTGTGCTTATCACCGACAGTTGGGACCGCATAGCGGAATTTCTGCGGGCAGGAAGTCGGAAAGTGACCGTAGTGCGCACTACCTCTGAAACCGATATCCGCATCACGCTCGACCTCGACGGAAACGGCATCACGAAGATTTCCACAGGACTGGGATTTTTCGATCACATGCTGGAACAGATAGGCCGCCATTCGGGCTTCGACTTGGAAATCAGCGTGAAAGGTGACCTCTACGTCGACGAACACCACACCATCGAGGACACCGCCCTCGCATTGGGCGAAGCGCTCCGCAAGGCGCTGGGCGACAAACGCGGCATTGAACGCTACGGCTTCATGCTGCCGATGGACGACTGCAACTGTACGGTGGCACTCGACTTCGGCGGACGCCCGTGGCTCGTTTGGGAAACGGAATTCCGGCGCGAACGCATCGGCGACGTACCCACAGAAATGCTTTTCCACTTCTTCAAAAGCCTCAGCGATGCAGCCCTGATGAACCTCTACATAAAGGCCGAGGGACAGAACGAGCACCACAAGATTGAAGGCATCTTCAAGGCACTCGCCCGCTCACTGAAAGCCGCCGTGCGCCGCGACATCTTCCGCTTCACGCTGCCATCCACAAAAGGAACGCTGTGATAGAGGGGTTAGAGGTTAAGGGTTAGGGGTTAGAGGTTAGCGGACATTCTGTAAACCGTAAACAGTAAACCACCAGTAAACCCTCAAACAGTCATGCTGCGTTTCAAAATGCCCCGGAAACAAAATTTAAATTTATTCATTTCGTTTCATTTTGTTTTTCTCTCGGCTTTTCCTATCTTTGCAAAAGATAGGATGCGTCTTAGCAGAAAATTCAAACAAGTTTGGTTTTCTGTCTTGGACTTTCACTATCTTTGCAACGATTAAATATAAGCCTTTTCACTAAAGAAAAAAACGATCATGTCTATTAACTGTATTGGAATTTTAACCTCCGGAGGTGATGCACCGGGCATGAATGCAGCAATTCGTGCGGTCACACGTTCTGCCATTTTCAACGGAATGCGCGTGAAAGGTATTTACCGTGGATACAAAGGATTGGTAACTGGGGAAATCCAGGAATTCCGCACACAAAACGTCTCGAACATTATCCAAATGGGCGGCACGATTCTGAAAACAGCCAGATGTATGGAGTTCAAGACTTCAGAAGGCCGCAAGCAAGCTTACGAAAACATGGTGAAGGAAGGTATCGACGCCCTCGTGGTTATCGGCGGTGACGGTTCTCTGACGGGTGCCCGTATCTTTGCTACTGAATACAATATTCCTATCGTAGGTCTTCCCGGAACAATCGACAACGACTTGTTCGGAACAGATACTACAATCGGCTACGACACAGCCTTGAACACGATTATGCAATGTGTCGACAAAATCCGCGACACGGCCACCTCTCACGAGCGCCTCTTCTTCATTGAAGTCATGGGCCGCGATGCCGGCTTCCTTGCCCTCAACGGAGCGATTGCCGCAGGTGCTGAAGCCGCCATTATCCCGGAAATCTCCACGGAAGTCGACCAGTTGGAAGAACTTATCAACAACGGTTTCCGCAAGAGCAAGAACTCGTCCATCGTGCTGGTAGCCGAAAGCCCGGTAACCGGTGGTGCAATGGCGCTTGCCGAACGTGTGAAGAACGAATATCCGCAATACGAAGTGCGTGTGTCCATCCTTGGCCACTTGCAGCGAGGCGGTTCGCCGACAGCACACGACCGTATCCTTGCTTCGCGCATGGGTGCTGCCGCTATCGACGCCCTTCTCGAAGACCAGCGCAACGTAATGATTGGTGTTGCCAACGATGAAATCGTTTATGTGCCTTTCACCAAGGCCATCAAGAAGGACAAGCCAATCAACCGCGAACTCCTCGACACACTCCGTCGTCTGTCTATCTAAAAAAAGAAAGATACGATACAAAAAACGCTACGCGAAGGTGAAACCACTCATCTTCGCGTATTTTTTATTTAAGAATATTCTATATGGAATATCTAAGATAAGGAAGCCGCCGCTGGCGACTGAAGGGCATGAGCCTTATCCAAGACGTACGGTTTACTGATGGTTTACAGTTTACAGAAAGTCCGCTAACCGCTAACCTATAACCCCTAATCCATAACCTCTAACCCCATTTATTCAAACAAGGCGCTGAGAATTTCCGGCGAGCGGAGCGTGCCGAGTGTGGAGCTGTGAAGACGATAGTAATCGAGCATCAGCGACAGCAATCGGCTTCGCTGCTGACGGTTGAAACGGAACAGGTGCATATTGGCATAATTCATACGGGCAATTTTCACCAACACGGCACTCTCCTCACTTTCCACAAAATGAGGATGAAGCGGATGGGAAGGACGGAAAACCCCTTCAAGCATATCGAAGCAGTAGCCTTCGCGATAGGTTTCCGTGTTGGGTTCAATTCCGAGCAGTACGCCCAAATTATAAAGAAAACAGATGTGAAAATTTGCCACACCACGGTCCAGCTTGTCCAACAGCTGCACGGAACTGGAAATAAACGAGAATAGCGGCGCATTGCGTTCCTGCTCCACGATGACGTGCGACAGCAGTTCCGTTACGAACAGTGCGATGGCATTCTTCACCGGGTCGGCATGCAGCGTTGTCAACGGCACCAGGCACCGAGCTTCCTTTATACGAAAAATGTCGCGCGAAGGAAGAATATCCGACTCAATCTCCACCAGCGACAACGGCTGAAAAAGCGCGCGCCTCACCCTCGCCACCTTGCCATTGCTTTGCGGCAGCAGGAACGACAGCAACCCCTGCGTGTCAGTGTAGACACGCACCACTGAATTCTTGTCGTTATAGCTGACCGTGCGGAGCACCACACCTCTCAATCGTTCGTACATCGTAACAGCTTTTTTATATCTACAAACTTACACAAATTTCACCAATCGCAAAAATCCTCCGCACAAACCACTCAACTGAAACACGCCATTATTAATTACCACAATCTGCGCACAAAAAGCCTTTTTTTCATTTTCATCGTTTTGATATTAACAAATCAAAACCAAATTATAATAAAAATATTTGCAATTTTAAAAATAAAAATGCTGAATTCAACTTGCAAATGCAACAGAATTCTGAT
>ULSN01025039.1_pt1 | contig 16888 bp, 13 predicted proteins | sample 1956771 | NCBI WGS metagenome assembly ULSN01 (sample SAMEA4835709, study PRJEB28245) | human gut metagenome | biome: gut microbiome; material: fecal sample | place: Denmark | collected 2008
ATTGGTGCACTTTTTTTAATGACATTAAATGTCGTACACACTATAATTCAGAAATTTGATAATATTATCACTTTGTTAGGATATGATACATATTTAGAGGGAAACACAGATGAAATGATTTCCCATAACGTAGACATCGGTATCGGTTTTTTTGTACTGTTAAGCATCAATATCATTCTTATCATATATAGTAATAAAACGAAAGAATATTTCAGACATACATGGTTACCATATGCATATAATTTATATTATATCGGTGTCCTCTGGCAATATGTTTTCATTACAAGCCAATTATTCAATAGAATAAATTATTACTTATACGGATTCCAATATATTATAGCAGCATTCACATTAGCCTATTTCTGGAATACGAAACAAAAAAAAATATTTTGGATATTAACAGGTCTACATTTACTCCTTTTCATAGGATACATATCTAATATTGAATCCTCCTCGATTGGATATATTTTTTATTGGCAACGTGATTGGTACTATCTAAAAAATCATCTTTAGCCTTAATGTCCTCTCTATATTTTAAACTTTGAGTATTATTTCTCGTGATAAAATAATTAAAGAAACTATATTTACAACAAATTAACTTCTATTATACATTATGAACATTGCTATTGTTGGTACCGGCTATGTTGGACTCGTATCCGGTACATGTTTCGCAGAATTAGGCTCCAACGTCACATGTGTTGATGTCAATGAAGATAAAATAAACAGCTTAAAAAAGGGAGAGATTCCAATTTATGAACCCGGATTGGATTCGATGGTGACTCGAAATGTAAAATCAGGACGCCTTCATTTCACGACAAACCTCGCGGAGGTTCTTAATTCTGTAGATATTGTATTTTCTGCAGTGGGAACACCTCCAGACGAAGATGGTTCAGCAGACCTTCGCTATGTCATGGAAGTAGCAAAAACAATTGGACAAAATATGACAAAATATCTAGTTGTCGTAACAAAATCGACAGTGCCAGTTGGAACAGCAAAAAAAGTAAAAGCAACAATTCAAGCCGAATTGGACAAGCGTGGAGTTGATATTCCCTTTGATGTTGCATCAAACCCTGAATTTCTGAAAGAAGGGAATGCCATAGACGATTTTATGAAACCAGACAGAGTAGTTGTAGGCATTGAATCGGAAAAGGCAAAAGAACTGATGACACGTCTCTACAAACCAATGCTTATCAATAACTTCAGAGTTATTTTTATGGACATACCATCTGCTGAAATGACCAAATATGCAGCAAACAGTATGCTGGCAACACGTATCAGCTTCATGAACGACATTGCAAATCTTTGTGAATTAGTTGGAGCAGATGTCAATATGGTAAGAAAAGGCATTGGTAGCGACTCTCGTATTGGCAGTAAATTTCTCTACCCGGGTTGCGGATATGGAGGCAGCTGTTTTCCTAAAGACGTAAAGGCATTGATTAAAACAGCAGCGTTAAATGGGTACAATATGCGTGTTTTAAATGCCGTTGAAGAAGTAAATGAAACCCAAAAAAACATTTTATTTAAAAAATTCAAGGACTATTACAAGGGTAATATTGCAGGGAAAAAAGTTGCACTTTGGGGACTGGCCTTTAAACCAGAAACAGATGACATGAGAGAAGCTCCTGCGTTGGTTCTAATAGAGAGCTTAATCAAAGCAGGTTGCTCGGTAGTTGCATATGATCCAGTCGCAATGAACGAATGCAAGCGCCGCATTGGCGACAAAATAAGTTATGCGAACAATCTATATGATACTGTCATTGACGCTGATGCCATTTTTCATGTCACAGAATGGAAAGAGTTTCGTATGCCAAGTTGGGAAGTAATAAAACGATCCATGAAAAAGGATGCGGTCTTAATTGATGGCAGAAATGTCTTTGATAAAGACGATCTCCATGGAATAAATTATTTAAAAATAGGGTAATGACGAAAAATATTTTATTATTAACTCCTATATATCCGGCAGAAGATATCCCAAAAACATTTACACCGGTTGTCCACTATTTTGCAAAAGAATGGGTCAAATTAGGATATAATGTAACTGTTATTCACTTTGTAGTCAATTTTCCTAAGTGGATAAACGCTCTATGCAAACCCTTTTCAAAAAAAATAGCATCAATCATCGGTATACCCATTAGAACAAATCAATTAAACGAGAAACTATATCATATTGATAATGTGACAGTATACCGGATTCCACTAAAAAAAATCCGTCCACACAGTCGTTATAGAAAAGAAGAGATCGATAATGCGTTCCATAAAAGCATAAAGTTCTTAAATGAAATAAATTTTACTCCTGACTGCATAATTGGTCATTGGGTAAATCCACAAATAGAGTTCATAGCAAAATTTAAAACGATTTATAATGTTCCAAGTGCACTCGTTCTACATGACAATGGGCAAGATTTTAAAACTATCTATCGAAAAGATGCCGAACGATTATTTTCTAGTATTGACTTAATAGGCTTTAGATCAATTCCTCTCAGAAAAGAATTTGAACAAACCTTCAAACTAAACAAAATATATTTCAACTGTTTTTCAGGGATTCCATCTGAACTAATAGTATCCTCACCCTCTCGGGATTTCTCATCCATAAAAAGTTTTCTATTCGTAGGGACTTTATACAAACGTAAATACCCGTCTATAATTATTACAGCGGTAGATACTGTATTCAAAAACAATGACTATAAAATAACATTCATTGGGACAGGAGAAGAATACAAAAAGATCCAATCCTATGCAAAGAAACTGCACAAAGAAAAACAGATCCAACTACTGGGACGAAAAAACCGAACAGAAGTTTCACAACAAATGTTAAAACATGATATATTTATCATGATTTCAAAAAATGAGGCTTTTGGCTTGGTTTATTTAGAAGCTATGGCATCAGGTTGTATCACTATAGCTTCTAGGAATGAGGGATTTGATGGAATAATTATTGATGGGGAGAATGGATTCTTATGTGAAGCTGGAAATTCTGAAGAATTATCCCATATTATAAGAAAAATCCTATCACTCCCCAAAAGTGAATTACAAAGAATCTCCCACAATGCAATTAATACGGCTCAAAATATGACCGACACAATAGTTGCACAAAAGTACATCAACACAATAAAAGAATACAAAGAAACAAATAGCCATGTCAGTATTTAAAGACAAAGTATTATTGATTACCGGTGGCACAGGCTCATTCGGTAATGCAGTGTTAAGAAGATTTTTGGATTCCGACATCAAGGAAATCCGCATCTTCAGTCGTGATGAAAAGAAGCAGGACGACATGCGCCATGCTCTACAGAATCCGAAAGTGAAATTCTATATCGGTAATGTTCGCGACAAATCGTCGGTCGACGTTGCCATGCGTGGAGTTGACTATGTTTTTTCGGCTGCGGCATTGAAACAAGTACCGAGCTGCGAATTTTTCCCAATGGAAGCTACCCGCACAAATGTTATCGGTACAAGTAATGTACTGGAATCGGCCATAGAACATAGTGTTAAAAATGTGGTCGTACTGTCGACCGACAAGGCAGCCTACCCCATCAACGCAATGGGAATCAGCAAGGCTTTGATGGAGAAAGTAGCCATCGCAAAAGGAAGAGAATTAGGAGAAAACGCTACTACAACCATCTGTTGCACACGCTATGGCAACGTGATGGCAAGCCGTGGTTCCGTCATTCCTTTGTGGGTGGAACAAATGCAACAAGGCAAGCCAATCACAATCACTGACCCCAACATGACACGCTTCATGATGACGCTTGACGACGCTGTCGATTTGGTGGTTTACGCCTTCACCCACGGTCACAACGGTGACTTGTTTGTCCAAAAAGCACCGGCAGCAACTCTCGACACCTTGGCCAAAGCATTGAAAGAAACGTATGCAAGAATCGATCCTAAATATGGAGAAGCAGAAGTTCGTATCATAGGAACACGCCACGGTGAAAAGCTCTATGAAACACTGGTTACTCGCGAGGAAATGGCAAAGGCCATAGACATGGGCGATTATTTCCGTATTCCTTGCGACAACCGTGATTTGAACTATGACAAATACTTCACAGAAGGCAACGAAAAAGTGTCAAAAATTGAAGACTATCACAGTCACAACACTCGCCGTTTGGATGTTGAGGGTATGAAAGAACAGCTTTTACGTCTTCGCTTTATCCAAGAAGACCTTGGCTTGATTGAACGTGCAAAGCCACGTGAAATACGTTCTGAATAGTTTAATCCTTTCAAAGAAACAACAGCAATGATTAAAGTTGGAATTACCGGCCAGCCGGGTTTTGTAGGGACTTGTCTTTTCAACACATTAGGCTTGTATCCCGAAGAATTTGAAAGAATCCCTTTTGAAGATGCATTCTTCCAGAGTGAAGATACACTTCGAGAATTTGTCAAAAAATGCGATGTTGTTGTCCACTTGGCTGCAATGAACCGTCACCCGGACCCAAAAGTTCTGCACGACACTAACATTCGCTTGGTCCAACAACTCATCGATGCAATGGAGGCTGAAAAAGTAACGCCTCATGTTCTGTTTTCGTCCTCGACACAAGAGGAGCGAGACAATGAATATGGAGCAAGCAAGCGTGAAGGCCGTGCCATGCTTGAAGAATGGGCAAAACGTAATGGTGCATCATTCACAGGAATGGTCGTTCCTAATGTTTATGGACCTTTCGGACGCCCAAACTACAACAGTTTTATTGCCACATTCTGTTACAAACTGACTCATGGAGAAACGCCTCAGGTGCTTCAAGATGCGCCGGTGAACTTAATTTATGTAGGAAATCTATGTAACCACATCATTGAAAAAATCCGAGAAAAAGAAGGTAAATGCAAAGTTGAACGCGACCTTGTTCCATGGGATTTTGAGAAGAAAGTTACCGAGATTCTTCACCTGTTCGAATATTTTAAAGAACTTTACTTTGATCAAGGCATTATTCCTGAACTCAAAGATCGAAATGAACTGAATCTCTTTAATACTTTCCGATGCTACATCGATTTTACCTCACACTATCCTGTTAAGCTCGTCAAGCATGCCGATCCTAGAGGTATTTTCGTGGAAACAGTAAAACTCGGAATTGGGGGACAAGTATCATTCTCGACAACTGTTCCGGGCATAACGAGAGGAAACCACTATCATACACGCAAAATCGAACGCTTTGTCATACTTCGAGGCAAGGCTTTGGTTCAACTGCGTAAAGTAGGAACAAATGAGATTCTGAACTTCGAAATGAACGGAGAAGAACCAAGTTTCATCGATACACCAATATGGTATACACATAATTTAAAGAATATTGGTACCGATGAATTGATCATGCAGTTCTGGATTAATGAGTGGTATAATCCGGAAGACGGCGATACATTCTTCGAAACAGTTTAATAATCCGGGGCAAGAGCAAACTTGCCCCATAAAATTATTAATTATGTCCAAATTAAAATTGATGACAATAATCGGCACTCGTCCTGAAATAATCAGACTTGCTGCCGTCATTAAACGTTGCGACCAATATTTTGAGCAAATCCTTGTTCATACGGGTCAAAACTATGACTATTCTCTTAATCAAATATTCTTTGAAGACCTGGGGCTTAGAGAACCCAATTATTACCTAAATGCCGTCGGGAAAGACTTAGGAGAAACTATTGGCAATATCATTGCAAAATCCTACCAATTGATGGTTGATGTTAAACCTGACGCAGTATTAGTTTTAGGTGATACAAACTCATGTTTATCGGTAATCGGAGCCAAACGACTACATATTCCTATTTTCCATATGGAGGCTGGAAATCGCTGCTTTGATGAATGTCTGCCAGAAGAAACAAACAGAAGAATTGTCGACGTTACAGCAGATGTCAATCTTTGCTATTCTGAACATGCCCGCCGATACCTAAATGCAGCAGGAACTCCAAGAGAACGAACTTATGTTGTCGGTTCACCAATGGCAGAAGTTTTACACAACAATCTTGAAAAAATCAAGGCTAGCAATATATTGGAACGTTTAGGACTAGAAAAAGGCAAATACATTCTTTTATCAGCACATAGAGAAGAAAATATTGATACTGAGAAAAATTTCTTCAATCTGATGAATGCTGTAAATGCAATGGCAGAAAAATATGACATGCCAATACTCTATTCATGCCATCCACGTTCTAAAAAATTTATCGAGCAAAGGGGGTTCCAATTTGACAAACGTGTCATCCAACACCAACCACTTGGTTTTCATGACTACAACAACCTACAAATGAACGCATTTGCAGTTGTTTCAGATTCAGGAACTCTTCCAGAAGAAAGTAGTTTCTTCCTTTCTATTGGCAACCCGATTCCAGCCATATGCATTAGAACCAGTACAGAAAGACCAGAGGCTTTAGACAAAGGTAATTTCATTCTTGCCGGCATTACCACAGAACAAGTACTGCAAGCTGTCGATACCGCTGTTGAAATGAACAAAGACGGAGCCCTTGGAATTCCTGTGCCCAATTATGTAGACGAAAATGTTTCTGTAAAAGTTGTAAAACTCATCCAAAGTTATACAGGCATCGTAAACAAAATGGTTTGGAGAAAATATTAACAATGCAATGAAAATACTACTTGTTACACAGTATTTTTATCCAGAGAACTTTAAAAGTAACGACGTAGCCTTTGAATTAGCAAAAAAAGGCTACGATGTTACTGTTCTTACAGGATTACCCAATTATCCTAAAGGAAAAATATATAAAGGGTATGGCCTTTTTAAAAAACAAAGAGAAGTTCTCAATGGAGTTAAAATTATTAGGACTTTAGTAATACCACGTGGAAAAGGAGGAGGAATTAGATTAGCGTTAAACTATTTCAGTTGGGCAATCATAGCTTCAATCAAAGCAATATCTCTTGCTTTGACAAAAAAATTTGATGCAATCATTGTTCATGAGACATCCCCGATTACACAAGGATTTCCTGCTTTAGTCGTAAAAAAAATCCAATCAATCCCAATGTATTTTTGGGTTCTTGATTTATGGCCTGAGAGCCTGCAATCTGCAGGGAATATTAATAATAAGCACGTTCTTGGTTTTTTCACATCCATTACAAAACTAATGTATAACAAATCAGAACGTATTCTCATCAGTTCAAAAGGGTTCAAAAAATCAATTCTAGAAAAAGGTGATTATGAGAAAAAATTAATATATTTTCCCAACTGGGCTGAAAACATATTCGAAAATACAACTGAAGCTACAACCCCACAACTTCCCAAAGGATTTAAAGTCATGTTTGCCGGAAACATTGGTGAAGCACAAGACTTTGAAAACGTAATGAAGGCAGCTTTAATATTAACTGAGCATAAAGATATTCAGTTTATATTTATAGGTGACGGAAGAAAAAAAGCATGGGTAGATTCTTTTATTGAAAATAATCATTTACAGGAGACAGTTCATACACTCGGACGATATCCTATTGAAATGATGCCATCATTTTTTAAGCAAGCAGATGTAATGTTATTGTCTTTGAAAGATGATTTTATTTTTAGTCTGACTGCACCAGCTAAACTCCAAGCATATATGGCAGCTATGAAACCAGTAGTAGCTATGATAGATGGTGAAGCCCAAAACTTAATAAAAGAAAGTAAATGTGGATTGTCATCAGCTGCAACTGACGCGAAAGGCCTTGCTGAAAACATCCTAAAATTGAAACAGCTATCAAAAGAAGAACTTTCCCAACTCGGAACAAACGGCTATAATTTTTATAAAAAATTCTTCACACTTGATATCTGCATAAACAATCTTTGTCATATTTTAAAAAAAAGCAGCAATGAAAATAATTAATACACAACTTTTAAACCAAGTAACTCAAGAAGCACAAAAAAGTCCTAGATTAAGAATGAATCTAAATTTTCATGATTCACTTGATGCTAAGGCTCAACGTCTATTAAATGCATTGGAACCAGGGACAGTTCTACCCATACACAGACACAGACATACAGCAGAAACGTACATTCTACTTCGAGGTAAAATAAAAGTTTTGTTTTACAACGACGATAAAACCATTTCGGAAGAAACCATACTAGATCCCAATAACGGGATTTATGGTATTCATATACCTGCCAATCAATGGCACACTTTAGATGTTTTAGAAAGCGGTTCAGTCATATTGGAAGTAAAAGATGGTCCATATACACCACTAACACCTGAAGATATTTTGGATAAAGACAAAGAGTTATAATTATTTGTTTTATCTTTGCACAAAATATACCAATTATATGAAGCGTTTATTTTTAATTATATGCCTGCTTGTATGCCTGACGGGATGCAAGACTCAGGAGAAAATCAACTACCTTCAGGATGTTGAGCCGGGAGTGCCACAACAGATTGAGAGTCGGCAAAGTATCATCATACAGCCGAAGGACATGCTGTCAATCATTGTTTCGACAAAGGATCCTGAGTTGGCAGCAATGTTCAACATGTCGGTGCAAGCCAACCGCGCAGGTGTTCCGACTGAGTCTTACAACAGCAACCAATATCTTTCGGGTTACGTGGTGGACAACAACGGCGACATCGACTTTCCGGTGTTGGGAAAAATTCATGCTGCCGGATTGAGCCGCTGGGCTTTGCAGGAAAAAATTGCCCAAGAGCTGACCGAACGCGACTTGCTGAAGGACATGGTAGTGACCGTCGAGTTTATGAACTTCAAGGTTTCGGTGCTCGGCGAAGTGAAAAATCCGGGGACTTACAGCATTCAGGGCGACAAGGTGACGATCCTGGAAGCGATAGCCATGGCCGGCGACCTGACGATTTACGGACTTCGCGATGAGGTGTACGTCATCCGTGAGGAAAACGGCGAACGCCAGAATTTCAGGCTCGACCTCCGCTCAAAGGACATTTTCAATTCGCCCGCCTACTACCTGCGCCAAAACGACATTATCTATGTGCAGCCCAACGAGGTGCGCGCCGGACAGTCGACCATCAACCAGAACAGTGTACGCTCCATCAGCCTGTGGCTGTCGATCACCTCATTACTCACATCAATTGCAATTCTTGTGGTCAATCTGGTGAAATAATAAGTTGCATTTAAAACAATTAATGAAAAACGAATCGAGTGACTATGCCGCCAATAACAAATCTTCGACAGAATTAAATTTATCGGCATATATGGAATGGTGGAGAAACCACCTGAAAATCATTACAATTTGTACGGTGATGTGCCTGATTGGGGGCATCGCCGTATTGCTCTATTTACCCCAATCAAATACTTTAACATCACAATTTACCTTAAAATATACAGACACTGGACTACCCATGAGCTATGATATCGCTACACTCATGAACTTCTCTGAAATAAAGATGAACACTTCTTTCGAGAATGAAATAAAATATATCAATTCAAATCGTCTGTTAGGAGAAGTCGCCGACTCTTTGCACCTCCAGTACCGGTATTATATGAAATCTGGCATAGGCAGAGCAAACGACTTATACCGCGAATCGCCAATAAAAGTTACTCTCCTTGAAGCAGAAAACAATGACGTGGAAACGGCATCCATAAAAATTCGATTGGTAACCCCGGACCAGTTCTTCATTACAGAACTACGTGCCAATGATAATCGCATTAAAACCGAAACTATCAAAGCTACGGCAGGCGTTCCGTTTTCAACACCTATTGGGAGAATAACAATTGATACGACTGATTTCATGAAGAATTATATCGGTAAAACGATAGACGTAACATATATGTCTACACTTCTGACAGTAAACGAATTGCGTAAGCGATTATCATCGATGATGGAGAGTCAATATTCAAAAGTGTTTGTATTTACTTTTACCGACGAATCAAAACAAAGAGCTGAAGACTTCTTAAATACACTGCCCATTATCTACAACCGTCATTGGAGAGAAGAACTTAACACCAGTGCCCGTAAGGCTATGCCTATATTGGCAAAACGAATGGAAAAAGTGGAAGGAGATATGCTAGTTGCTGAAATGAAGATAGCAAATTTCATGCAACAGAATAAAATAATCTCGGTTGATACTGACAATAAAGAAGCATTAAAGGAAATACTGAAATATGAGCAGGCTGCATTTGAATTGGAAACACAATTAAAAGCGACAGCGAAAATACTATCAAAATTGAACGGGAAAAATATTCAACCTATTTCCATTCCAGGTGGAATGACAAACAGGTTTTTGCTGAAAATGATTGACAGCTATAACCGCCAGTTATTTGAATACAAGAGACTGAAAAGAATATCCGGTAACAGTAATCCGGAAGTAAAAGAGCTGTACCAACTTTTATCCGAACAGAAAAAAAACATCACCACATCGGTAAACCGCCAAAAAGCCAATATTACGGCTGAATTAAACAACTTACAAGCAAAGCTAAAACAACTAAAGTCAAAGATTCCCGAATCCAACAGAAACGAACTTGTTCTGACAGAATTGACCCGTCTACAACAAGCTAAGGAACAAGAATATCTGGAAATACTGAAAAAAAGAGAAACACTATTAATGGTCATCAATACTGATGCAGACATTGTACGAATAATAGCGCATGCCAACGAGGAAAAGTCAAAAGATTTTCCAATTCCGTTACTTCTCGTCTTATGTATTTTGGTCGGTATGTTCGGAATACCTATGGCATTTTATATTCTCCAAAACACATTTGACAAAACCGTCAAATCAAAACAGGATTTTAAAAATTGCCTTCTGCAACCTATAGCAGTCATTCCACAAGCCGACAAGGACAAGCCAACATCAATCGAAGCAATCCGCAATATGCTTCATATCGCTCCTAAAAAAGCTTCACGGCCCAAAATTGTTGCTGGACTAAACACAGAGAAAATCATACCCGTCAACGAATCGTTTCGCAGTTTATGTACCAGTGTCAATTTTATGACCCGAGGAAAAACAGAGACAATACTTGTCACATCATTCGCCCCAAGAAGCGGAAAGACTTTCTTTTGCCTGAATCTAGGCGCATCTTTAGCTTTGGGAAAGAAGAAAGTGTTGTTAATCGACCTTGACCTACGATACGGCACGCTAAGTAAAATTGTGAATTCACCAGCCATCGGCATCAGCGAATATCTCAACAATCTGAATGAAACTGACGACATCATATATCAAATTCCAGGAATAAAGAACCTTGACATAATAGTAGCTGGCTTCACCCCGCCCAATCCAACGGAACTACTCGAAAGCAATCGTTTGGAAACGCTCATCGGACTGATGCGAAAACATTACGACATTATTATTATTGACAGTACACCAATAAACATTATCAGTGATACTAAACAAATAGCGAGAATAGCCGACAGAACATTCTTTATCGCACGCGCAAACTTATTCGAGAAAAGTCAGGTTGCAGAGTTGGAAGAGCTATATACAAGCAAAGCCCTTCCCAACCTGTCAATCATCCTCAACGGAACCGACAGGCCGCACATCAATATGTTTCTAAAACGGTAAGCGACACACACGCTTACAGCATTTATATACGAAAACGAGCCATCTGCATGCCGCAGACAGTTCGTTTTTGTTTTATTCAAATCCGTCCTGTCAGTGAATGTACGGAGATGTAAAGCCCAGCAGTTTCAAGCCACGCTGCACATCCTCGTTCTGCATGAACAAGTTCCAAAGCAGCTGCGAACGGTAGTTTTCAATCATCACTACAATCGGGCCCTGGTCGATGGCGAGATATGATTTCACCACCTTCTCGCCCGTTCCCAAGTTGAGAGCGTCATAGAAGCCATATTCTCCGAAGGCAATATCGCCCAAGTCACGGTAGAGATATTTCAACACAGCCATACATTCTTCCGGAGCATAAGGCATTGACGACAAGGCGGCAGTAGGAGCTACCGTACCGTTATCATTGTTGCCCGGAGCATGGGCCAGGTAACCGGCTATCGGACAATCGGAAGCTGTCAAGCCCCAGAAATTCTCGGAATAACCCGTAAATTTCTTCGGATTCTCAATACAGTAGGCACGGTTAATCAGCGTGTGTGCCTTATTCTGTTCAAAATAGTTTTCGCAAACATCATCCTTCAATCCACGCGGATCCAGTCCGAGGAATGAATAATGACAGAAGAACAACGGACCGCCCATCTCGCTGTCGCTGCCCAACGGCAAAACAATGTTATAATAAGTGCGGCCGTTCTTGATACCCCCGTTGCTTGTATAGCCTTCCACATACACATCCTTCGTAATCGGATATGTCGGAGACGCAGCGGCCAGCACATAAGCAATGAGGCCCTCGTTCCAACCGCGAATGTCGAGATTCATTTCAAAGCCATAGTTCTTCGACCAATGCCATGTCAAGCAATTTCGTCCTTGTGTGTAATACGACCATTCGACACCTTCCCAGATATCTTCAATATCGTCGGCGAGTTTCTTTTCTTCCGCACTTCCTGTTCCAAAATATTCCTTGGCGGTCAGCAGTCCCTGCATCAGGAATGCAGTTTCAATCAAATCACCACCGTCATCTTTCTGACTAAAAGAATTCACCTTACCGGTTGCCGCGTTATACCAGTGAGCATAAGCACCGTGGAAACGCTCCACCGACTGAAGGAAATTGACAATCGAACGAATATTCTCATAAGCCTGTTCGCGGGTAATGAAATTACGCTCAGCACCGGCTATCAACGCCATGATTCCAAAACCCGTACCGCCGGTTGTCACCACATCACCGCTCGTATTGCGTTCACGTATCATCTTTGTTGTCGGATGTGCAAAGTCGTAGAAATACTTCAGCGTAGCAGCCTGCACCACATCAAGCAGTTCATCGTCCGACAACAGTCCGATACGAACCGACTGTTCCTTCATTTTCACTTCCTGGCTATAAGGATAGCCACCGGTTTCCACCATGCGGTAAGTCACCTCCGTATTGTCGGCAACGTCCAATGTTTCCACATAAGGGCTTTCCTTAACGCCTTCCGCCACTTTCTCGAAAATCACAGCATCGTAGGCACGCCAAATGTCATAAGCCTTTCCGTCAGCTGTCCACTCCAGCGTCACCTTGGCACCGTCGGCCTTCACCGTAAAATCGACAGTTCCAACCGGTGTAGCCGGCTCCTCTTCAGAACATGCAAAAAGAAAAACACTCATTGCAAACACAGACAAAAAACACATTAAATTTTTCATAACACCAAATGTAAACTAATTTGGAGACAAAGATAATGCAAAGAGGTCAAATAAGTCATCAACTTTATGACAATATAACACTAAAAGCAGACATAAAAGTACCGTTTTTAAACATAATTTCCCGGAAAACCATCAAAACATCCAACTTTCCACTAATTCTAAAACCAACGGAGGTTCATGGCGTGGAGGAAGGTTTTGTCGAGGGGGAGACCGGAGGCGTCGCCGATGACGGCGTCGGTGTAGCAATACGGACAAAGGGCCGTTTTCCCGTCGGCATCGTCCACCCAGTCCACTATTTCAGTGGGCGCGAAAGTTCGGCAACACGAAAAGCAGCCGCAGGTTTCCGACGCTTTGATTTCTTCCTCGTTTTCAAACGAATGCCGGTGGGCTTCCTTCATCCGCTCGTCGGAAAGCATCTGGCAAACCAGCTGCACGGCCTCTTCCGATATGTGGTGATGCGACGGAACAATTCCCCCGAGAATACCTAAATCGTCCGCCATCATGTCCCTGTATTTCAGTCCCAACAGTTCGTCGGAGTCGCCAAAGAGAGCTGTAATGTTTTTCCGGTCAGCTTCGGGCAACCGCTTCAGCCGCCATTCCTGAGCCGTATAAGTGGCTATCAGTTCCGGCGAAGGTGCCGGAAATCCTTCAAAAGGCTTCAGTTTTGGCAGTTCGACTGAAGGCAGATAGCACGGATTGACCACAAAGCGACGCACGCCCGTAGTGAGCAACGTCAGGAATCCGCCCAACGAGCAGCCTACAACCACATCAATCCCCTCACGTTCAATCGTTTCACGAATCTGGCGCAACGCCAGCTCACAGTCATCCTGACAATAGTCCATGCCGATGACCTCCCAGTTCTCCGGCTTATGTTTCTTGAACAGCCTACAGCTTCCGCCGTCGGGAGAACCGTTATACCCATGCACATACAATAGCTTTTTCATACTCCTAAAATAGTAATTTTCCCTCAGAATTTCAAGAACGGAAGCCATTTTCCGACAACTTCCGTCAAGGAATCTGCAAACGGAAAGTTTTCGTGTAATGCCTGTAGGGTGAGGGTTGAAATAATCGGAGCGTGCCCTCATGAAGGTTCAGAATACGCCGCGCCACCGACAACCCTATTCCCGACCCTTCCGGCTTGGTAGTAAAAAACGGTACGAAAATCTGTTGCAGGCATTCGTCATCGACAGCCGGCGCATCGTCGCTCACATCTATAATCACCGACTCGTCCCTGTCGGTTTCCGCACTGATTCGCAATTTCTTCGCACCCGCCTCAACGGCGTTTTTCAGCAGGTTCGACAACACCTGATACAGCTGTGTTTCATCGGCATTCACGATCAAGTCGTCGGTGGCAATGGCAAGTTCCACCGCCATGCCCTCCAACTCGCGCTTCTGCATGCTAAGCACATATCTGGCAACATCCGCCACATAAAGCAACTGCTTTTTAGGCTCGGGTATGGCTGAGAAACTGCGGTACGACCGGATGAAGCGCATCAGCCCGTCGGATGTGGAACGAATCACGCCCAGCCCCTCCCGAATATCGTCCATCTCTGCCGAAGTCTTATGCAGCAGGCTGTCGCTCAGCGAATTGATGGGAGCAATGCCGTTCATAATCTCATGTGTCAGCACCCGTGTCAGTTTCATCCACGCATCCACTTCCTGACGGTCGATAACGGAATAGATATTGTTCAGAATATAGATATTGATACGGTGGCCGTCGTTTGCCGTAATCTGCGACAGGCCGACCGACACATTCGCCACACCTTCCGCCGACGGGAAAGTCACCAGCCGCACTTCCCCCACCGACATCGTGCGGAAAGCATGCCGAAGTCCTTCCGAAACCCTGTCGAGTTGCACCTCGTTGGTCAGTACACTCACTCCCAACAGCGACAATGCCTGACGGTTGCAAAGCCGCACGTTTCCGTTCTCCTCCACGGCTATCACCCCGGCATTCACCGAATCCAGAATCAGCCCGTAGAAATATTCGTTTGCCTTCAGTTTCATTTTTTCGGTCTTGAAAATGGCGGCCAGTTCCTCCAGCGCACGGTTGTAGTCGGCTTTACCGCGGTCGAAGAACCGCATCGAGAAATCGCTGTTGCGCAATGCCTCCACCATCATGCCCAACTTCGACAATGACCGGCGGACATCATGGACAAACACCAGACACACGGCGACAAAACCCGCACACGCCCCCACGGCAAACGACAACAGCACGTCGCCCGACATCCAAAAGCATCCGCCACCTGCCACAACGGCCAGCAACAGCGCCATCGCTATCTGAACCAAAGCAAACTTCATCAGAACTTAATGTTATACCGTTTGATTTTATTGTAAAGTGTCTGTCGGGTAATTCCCAGCGATGAAGCCACCATCGACAGATTGTTGTCGCAACGCCGCAACGCTTCCTGAATCATGCTGCGCTCCATCTCCTCCAGCGTGCCGCCCGTAGCCGGCTCCGACGTGACACCTCTCGAAATCTGCAATTCTTCTTTTCCCACAATATCGGCATCGGCAATAATCACAGCCTTTTCCACCGTGTGCCGCAACTCCCGGATATTTCCCGGCCAGGCATAGCTTTCCATTGCCGCCAAAGCGTCGGGAGCGAACGCCCCAACCGTTTTTCCGTACACTTCCGAAAAATGAGCCAAAAAGCGCTCTGCCAGAGGGCGTATATCCTCCTTGCGCTCACGCAGCGGAGGCAGCTCCAGGTGTATCGTGTTGATACGGTAAAGCAGATCTTCCCTGAATTCCTCGTCAGCCACCATTTTCGGCAAATTCTTGTTGGTGGCACAAATCAGCCGGATGTCGACGGCAACGGGATTGTTGCTTCCTACCCGTGTCACACAGCGGCGCTGCAACACATTCAGCAGCTTCGACTGCTGTCGCAACGGCAGATTGCCTATTTCATCGAGAAACAGCGTACCCCCGTCGGCCTCCTCCACATATCCTTTCCGGTCAGTCCTGGCATCGGTAAATGCCCCCTTCACATGGCCGAACAGTTCGCTTTCAAACAGGCTTTCGGTAATCGCCCCCATATCGACACACACCATCTTCTGCCCGCTTCGCGAAGAGAGCCGGTGCAGTTCCTTTGCCAACAAGTCCTTGCCGGTTCCGTTTTCTCCGGTTATCAGCACATTGGCATCAGTTGCCGCCACTTTCTCCACCATGAAACGAAGATGTTTCATCGCGGCCGATTCGCCCCAGTACATTGCATCTTCACGCCGTCCGGCCGCTTTCGGCATACGGCTCCGGCGATAGTCGTATGCATTGCAGAGCACCTCCGTCAGTTTACGGTTGTCCCACGGCTTTTCCACAAAGTCAAACGCGCCGTCCTTCATGGCCTGCACGGCCAACCGAATGTCGGCATAGGCAGTAAACAGCACCACCGGCACCTGCGGAAACCGGCGAAGAAGCTCCCGAAGCCAAAACAGTCCCTCGTTGCCGTTGTTGACACCCGACACAAAGTTCATGTCCAGCAGCACCACATCAATCGCGCTGTCGGCCACCGTCTGCAACATCCGCTTCGGAGAATTCAGAGTCTCCACCTCTTCAAAAACCGAAGAAAGCAGCATCTTCACCGAAACCAGTACATTCCGATTGTCGTCGACCACCAATAGTTTGCCTTTTTTTCTCACTGTCATTAGCGTTTTCAATGTTCAAGTTGATATTTGACAGAAGAACCAAAGAATAGACTTTCCATGCTTATTAATTCAAAATCTGTTCTTGCGTTCTTCTATACTATATAGCTACGCATCCTATATTCTACAAATATAGCGAAAGGTGAGTGGAGAGACAAACGAAAACAAAGTTT
>ULSN01073599.1_pt1 | contig 16801 bp, 17 predicted proteins | sample 1956771 | NCBI WGS metagenome assembly ULSN01 (sample SAMEA4835709, study PRJEB28245) | human gut metagenome | biome: gut microbiome; material: fecal sample | place: Denmark | collected 2008
AATCACGCTTGTGAATTTTCACTTGCGAAACTTTAGTTATTTACTTAATTATCAATTCTTTTATGATATTTACTATTTATCTTTCCCTTGAAAAAGGTGACGCGCAGAATCAAGTATTTCCAGGGAGAGACAGTACCTCGCCTCGTATCATTCAGGTGGTACTGGAGTTTCAGTCTACTGGTACTACGGTTCCAGTCAGCTGACACCAGAGTAACACTTATACGGTACAGACTAGGCACTCCAATTGATGCATTCCTCATATTTATCTAAGACCATATTGGAGGTTACTGGTGGTTGCCGTTACCAATTCTCCAAAACACGACTTTAATCGTTGTAAATCAACAACTTGCAAATTCTTGTCTCGTGACACAAAATCAGCGAGGGACAAAAATGGGACAAAAACGGGACAAAACCACGGAAAAATAAAGTCAAGAACACTTTGCCCGAAATATCCCTTGTGGAATACCTCTGTTTCGTTTGCAAAGGTACAAATTTGTCCCTTGAAAAACGAGGGAAACGTAATTGTTTAGTGGTTCGAGATTATTATTTCATTTTTACCGCAAAATATGCGGCATTTAGAGCCTTCTATGGCCGCACTTCGGGTATTGTGCCCATCATCGAAGTCTTCGTGGCCAAAGGCATCCCTCTTGGCACCGCCATTGCCTTCATGATGGGCATCGTGGGGTTGTCGCTACCAGAAGCCACACTACTCAAGAAGGTTATGACATGGCGCCTCATTGGTGTGTTTTTTGGCACCATCACACTGTTCATCGTCTTACTGGGTTATCTTTTCAACTTCATCTTATGAGAGTGCTTGCGGGAGGTACTGGCATTAGTCGCCCGTACCTTCGCAACACAGGCACGCCCAACCAGGGTGATAGATAGTCTCGAAAAAATCCCCCAAACGGTCATTAGGGCGACGGATTGCCTTAAGGCCTTTTGGGGGATGAGGGAAAATCACCATTCACACTGGTGGCAAAAGCGGACGAAGGCTACTTCTTCTCCCCTGGTTTCTGTTCGAAATCAATGAGAACCTTCATGCTTGTCTCGCGATGCTTATCAATAAATTGGTAGGCGTCGTCGTATTCTTCGAAGGCGAAGCGGTTGCTGACAAGTGGCTTGAGGTTAACAATGCCCTTGCTGACATAATCGATGGCCGTGAGATAGTCCTCGTGGCGATACATCATCGAGCCGATCAGTCGCAACTCATGCTCGCCCAAATAGAACATGCTGAGGGCTGGGTCCTTGGCAAAGACTGCCACGACCACGATGTCGCTGCCTTTCTCGATGGTCTCCATTAGAGACCGGATGGAGACCTCGACGCCTGCCACCTCAAATCCCACCTGATAGCCTTCCTCGCCAAAGAGTTCGTGTGCAGCCTCCTTCAAGGGTTTCTTGGTGATATTGAGGGTATACTGAATGCCACACTCGCGTGCTTTCGCCAGACGGAGATCGCTGACATCGGTGATCAATACATTCTTGGCGCCACGCGCGATACAAAACTGGGCTATAAGATTGCCAATGGTGCCCGCACCGCTCACGACCACATTTTTGTCCTTCACATCGGTGCGATTGCTGGCATGGGCGCCAACGGCAGAAGGTTCTATCATCGCTCCATAGTCGAGACTCATGCCTTCCGGCAACTTTGCCACGCGGTCGTCATCCACAACGAAGAAGTCCTGGGCCGCACCATCCGCCTGGAAAGCCTGCACACGCAAATGCTCACAGACATTATACTGTCCACGCTTACAAGGATTGCACTTGCCGCAGACCAGCTGTGGACGAGCCGTGATGTGGTCGCCAGGCTTGCAGACGCTCACAGCGCAGCCTACAGCCACTACCACACCCGAATACTCATGGCCCTGGACCACTGGATAGAAGGTGGCGGGGTGAAGACCGTGGTAAGAGTGGATCTCGCTTCCACAGATACCGATGCGCTTGATGTGGACGAGGACCTGGTGAGCAGTTAGATCTGCTGCCTTGGGTTCTGCTACTTCCTTGAATTCGATGTGCTTGGGTTCTACCAAAATTGCTTGTCTCATAATTGTATGATTTTAGATTGTTGTTGTGATGCTTGTGAGATAAAAAATCCCGTTGGTTTTACATGACGCCCTTTCCCGTCATGGCATGACTGAAGTAAGCTCCGATCTACTCATTTAGCTTAACGAAAAGGTTCTACTTCTTTTTGTTCTCCAAATCAGCCACGATCTGGTTGTATTGTCTTTTATTGAGCTTATAGAAACAGAGGCAGCCCGCGGTGATGATCCATAAGACTCCAGGGATGGTGCTAAAAGCATGGTGCATGATGCGCAGCACATCCGGGTTTTGTACAGCATTGCTGACGTAGCCTGCGCTGCCGAGGGCAATGGCGAGAAGCGAAGTGCCGAGGGCCATGCCGATCTTGTTGCCCAAAGAGATGAAGGCATACTGGAATCCGTCGTTTCTGATACCCGTCTTCCACTCGCCATACTCCACGCAGTCGGGGATAATGGCATAGATGGCCGTATTGAACCCCGAGAAGAAGAACCACGACAATGCCGAGAACAGATAGAACATGATGGCGCTGCCGTTGGGACTGAAGAAGTAGAGCCCAATCATCGTGATGCCAGTAAGGAAGGCAAAGATGGCAGCCGTGAAGCCCTTGTTGCCCGTTTTTCCAAATACCAGAGGGAAGCAGGCCGCACCTATGATGCTCGGCACGATGATGGCCATGGAATAGTAGGAGAAGAGCGTAGCCGAACCTTCCACGTAGGTAAAATAGTAGAGCATGTCGGCGTTGCGTCCGTAGTGGATAAAGCCGAAGAGCAACTGTCCCAGGAGAGCCAGCAGATAGGGTTTGTTCTGTATCACGGCCCGTAACTGCACACCCCAAGGGAGTTTCTGGCCAACGTGGACTTCCACTACCTCCCTCGTCTTGTGGAAGCAGAGCAGATGGCAAGCGGCAAAGATGATGCCGTAGAGCACCGCCACGGCAAAATAGCCATATTTGGTGTCGCCTGCACCAAACCAACTGATCAGCGGCACGGTCACGACGTTGATCACGCCGATAGCCATCATGGCGCTCACCGAACGACTGGTGTTGAGTTTGGCCCGCTCGTCAATATCCTGTGTCATAGCACCGCAGAGCGTGCCGTAAGGCAGGTTGACGCAAGTATATCCCAGCACCAGGATGCAGTAGGTCACAGCCATATAGATGATCTTGGCAGTCTGGCTCCATTCGGGATGAGCCCAGAAGGTGAGTATTAACACCAATGCCGTGACAGGAGCTCCGAAGAGCAGCCAAGGGCGGAATCGACCCCAGCGGGTGTGGGTCTTGTCGGTGAGCGTGCCGATGATGGGATCGTTGATCGCATCCCAAAATCGAGAGACAAGCATCAAGGTTGCCACGGCACTCATACTGATGCCAAACACGTCGGTGTAGAAAATCATGAGAAAGTTGCCGACGAACATCCAGCTGAAGTTGCAGCCCACATCACCCATGCCATAGGCGAGTTTGCTGACGAAGGGGACCTTCCCCTGTGAATTGCTCTCTTGCGAGTGATCTTTCTGTGACCGACTCGCATGAAGGTAGGTTTCTTGTTTCATATTTCTTTCTTAGTCTTGTTGGTAACTCTTCACGTCGTTAATCTTACGATTGCCAAGGAACAACACCCTTTGTTAGGTCATTTCCTCTTTCCACGGTGTAAAGATAGAATGATTTAACAGAACAATGATCAAAAAAAATGGACTATTTTTTCGCAACCGTTCCCGCAACCGTTCCCATTTTTCGCAACCGTTCCCAAAACAATCTCCAGTTTTTTTTGCTGCTTTCATAGATAATATGTATCTTTACAGGCACATTTACCAAGATACGCAAGCTGCATGGCAAAATACGTCACCATCATGGATATAGCACGGGAGTTGGGTATCTCCAAGTCCACAGTCTCCCGAGCCCTTTCGGGAGATACAGGCAACGTGAAGGCAGAGACCCTGCAGAAGATCATGAAAACCGCCCATCGAATGGGGTATCATCGCAACGAGCTGGCCGTGCACCTGCGGCAGCAGCACACCCACAACATCGGCATTATCATACCCGAAATCATCACCACCTTCTATATGACTTTCATCAACGAGGTGCAAGCCATCCTGCGCAAGCAAGGCTACAAGGTGATGATAGCCATATCCAGCGAGAATCCAAAACAGGAACGGGAAAACCTCCTGATGATGGAGCAACTGCGGGTGGATGGCATCCTGATGAGTGTCTGCGACAAGGATCAGAATGTGGACCTATATAATAAGGTGATTTATCCCAACTTTAGTTTTATCCCAACTTTTTCCCTCAAAAATGCTAATAGCTTAGTCGCCTGATGGATATTTTCTAAGAATATCATAAAAGTTGTGATAAAAGTCTGTATATTGCAGGCGTTTTTAATATTAATATAATATGGACGTTAGCAATTTATTACAGAATCATCAGAAACTCCTTGAATATTTGAAGGAGAATGGGTATAGCAAATCGCATATCCAATGGATTAAGAAATGTATCAAGGCCGTTCTCACTGACGGTGTCAAGCCAGAAATACATTCTTATGAGCAGTTGTATTGGTTTGAGGTAAAGAATTGGGGTTGGAAAGAAGGTGCTCCGTGTAGAAAAGCTTTCAAATCCACTCTTTGTTGTGTTAAGCAGTTTGACCAAGAAGGTAAGTTGCCTAATTGGAAACGCCAGTCATACCTCTTCGAATCACCAGAGAAATATGAGCTTCTTAGTGATTCATTCAAAAACATGGTTGACCATTATGTAGAATGGGCGTTAACCACATCTAAACGCCCTCATACAATTCATACGGAGAAGCGTGCTGCAATATGTTTCTTTACCCATTTTCAGTCACGTGAGAAATTGTCTATTTCCGAAGTAAACAGATGGGATGTTCTCAGTTTCTTTTACGATGGCGAAAGACTCATTCGTGGACGTGCTTATGCCAGTAAGATTATGCCGATTCTCAAATATTCGGCTGCAAATGGCAATGGCGATACAGTCAAAGTTATCGAATACATTCCAAGAATTCCGCAATCATACCCTAATTATCAGTACTTGAAGAAGGAGGAAGCTTCTAAGATTGTAGATGTCTTGCATGATGACAATGCTAAGACCAATCTACTTGACAAGGCCATCACTTCAATCGCCTATTATACAGGAATGAGAGGAACGGATATTACTTCTCTTACTGTAGACAGCATTGATTGGGAGAAAGAAACCATCAACATAGTTCAGTCCAAGACAGGTGTAGATCTATCCCTTCCCCTAACAGCTAATGTTGGCAATGCTATATGGAAATACGTTACATCTTTCCGTCCTAAAGGACAGGGCAAGGAAATACTTCTCAGTAACCGACGACCTTTTGAGAAAATCAATGGATTGTGGGGGCACATCAAAAATGTATTCAACGAAGCACAGGTAAGAACAGATGGAACAAGAACAGGTGTTAGAATATTCAGACATCATTTGGCTACAACATTGTTGGCCAACGAGGTTGCATCTCCTGTAATTAGTTCCATTCTTGGACATAGTTCACCAGAATCACTCAACCCGTATATAGATGCGGATATTGAGCACTTGCGTGATTGCTCGTTGAGTATATCCGACTATCCGGTAAGAAAGGAGGTGTTTGAGTTATGAAACATCCCTTTCGTTCTGCCATAGCAAGTCAATTTGAAACTTATGTACTGAGTCGTAAGGCGGCTTGCAGATGGTGTAAGGTATATGATGATAATCTGCATTTTTTCGATAATTATTGCGCAGAGCATTACCCTGGTCAAGCTACCCTTTGCGAAGGTATGCTTGAATGGTGTAAGGAACGCCCAACGGAGAAAGGTAATTCTTGCAAGTATCGAATAAGTGTCGTCATTGGTTTTGTGAAGTTTGCAAACAGTGAAGGTTGGACTGATATAGCTCCACCTCAAACACCAACACAAAAACCTTGTTTGTATATACCTCATGCATTTACACCGTTGGAAATTTCCCAATTGTTCACAGAGTGTGACAAATATGTAATAAACTCTCGAATTAAGGGAAAGACCATGTGCAGACAGCTCAACCTACTGGAATTGCCTGTCTATTTCCGACTTTTGTATAGCACTGGGATGCGTACAAATGAAGCGAGACTACTCAAATGTTCTGATGTCGACTTGTCCTGTGGAGTAATCAATATAAACCAAACCAAGGGATTTGACCAACATCGAGTGGTTTTGCATGAAAGTATGAGAGTGTTGCTTGAGCAATATGACAAGCGAATAGCTCATATTATGCCCCGACGCATTATGTTTTTCCCTGACAAGAACGATGCTCCACATACACCTCATTGGGCAGAGTATTATTTTCGTCAAATATGGTCCAAAATTAGCAATGAACCAGCCCGGCCCTATGACTTAAGAAGTCATTATGCAGTATCTAACATCACACAGTGGAAAGGTTTGGGATATGGCATCCATGATAAGCTTCTATACCTAAGTCGTTCGATGGGGCATCGCTCCATAGCAAGTACATACTGGTATTTTAATCTCTCTCCAGGACTAGCAGACAAACTGAGGCAATTAACAGAGACTTCCTTCAACAGTCTCCTACCAAAAATAGAAGATTATGAAGAAGACTAACAATGCCATCAGAGAAATATCCAGATATACATATGACTGGATAACATCGTATGTCCCAACATTACGAACCAATAGTGATCATACAACTCGCAACTACAAGATTGCAGTCAATCTGTATATCGCCTATATAGAGGAACTTGGGTATGACGAGACAAACTTCAACACAAGCTGCTTTGCTGCCAATATAGTGACACAGTGGCTGACCTGGTTAAAGGAAAGCCGTAAGTGTTCCAACAAGACGTGCAATTGCCGTTTGGCTTCTATCAAGAGCCTTCTCAAGTACTTTGGTATCAGAAATCCGACTTACAGGTATCTGTATCAAGATGTTGCAAACAGTGTAAAGCATCTGAAAGAAGCAAAAAGTAAAGTTTCAGGCATGACTAGAAAAGCTGTAAAAGCAATCTTTTCCATTCCTGATACGAAAACTAGAAAAGGCCTGAGAGACTTAACTCTTATGGAACTTGAATACGGAACGGCAACTCGTATTGACGAAGTCCTTTCACTTAAAATCAAACAGATAAATTTGAAGGCAGATAAGCCATATATCACAGTTATTGGCAAGGGTAGCAAAATCAGAAGTGCCTATTTGATGTCGGGCTTAGTTACCACTCTGAAAAAGTACATCGGTATATTTCATGGGGAGGAACCAAATCCAGATGACTATCTCTTTTACTCATCCTGGCATGGTGAAAAAGCCAAATTATCGCAAGAAGCAGTAAGAAAGAGACTGAAGGTATATGCTGCCAAGGCTCATGAGATATGTCCAGACGTTCCATTGAATCTGCATAGCCGCATGTGGAGACATGCCAAAGCCACTCATTGGTTGGAAGATGGAATCAACATTGTGGAAATCAGCAAACTGTTGGGGCATGAGAGTTTAGAGACAACTATGAAGTATCAAGATATTACAACCAAGCAACAATTGGCGGCATTAGCGACGATTGAAGAAGAGAAAAGTTCTTCCACCGTAAAGCTATGGAAACTACCAGGTGCAGGAAATATCCGTGACTATTTCAATTTCATCTAATATTTATCCCAACTTTTTGACTATATCTAAGCATAAGCCAAGGTCTTAAGTTGGAAAGTTGGGATAAAACTAAAGTTGGGATAACAGCAGTTATCCAAAAGTTGTGATAATGCGAGAGAGAGAGGCATTCCCATCGTCTTTTTCGACAGAACCGTGGAGGGAGTGCAGGCGTCACAGGTACGCATGGACGATTACATCATGGCATTCTTTATGGTGGAGGCCTTGTTGCGCAAGGGCTACAAGCATATTCTTCACATTCCCGGCCCCGCCTATATCCGAAACAGTCGTGAACGCCAAAGGGGATATCAAGACGCGCTGGAAAAGTTTCATGTAGCATATCAAGCACAAGACATTCTGCAGCCAGCCCTGTCGGCCGAGGAAGGCAGCAGGGTGATGGAGCAGTACTTGGAAAAGAATATTCCTTTCGACGCGGTCTTTGGCTTTACGGAGACTGCCGTGCTGGGAGCCAAGAGCACGCTCCAAAAACACAACATGCGCATTCCAGACGACGTAGCCCTCTGCTGCATGTCGGGCACCGCCCTGACCACCTTGGTTCATCCCCAGTTGACGGCAGTAGAACAACCCATCGGAGAGATGGCAAAGGAAAGCTGCCGACTGCTGATGGAGCATCTCGCCGACAACAATAAGAAGACAGAGGAAATCGCATTGCGCGGCGAAACCGTGGTCAGAGAATCGACATAACGAAAGGGGTGGAGAAGACTATGACGAGAGAGCTTGATGGACGGAAAGGAGACACCTGACTGCGGAGAGAAGTATCCACAGGACGCTTACTGCCTGAGGGTCAAAGAAAAAGGAGTGACAGGCAAAGGGATGTGGTCAACTGGAAAGTGATGATAAATGGTTAGCGAATTGACGGAAAACGCGTTTTATAGCCATTACAACTCCTCCCCCACCCTGTTTTTCTCCCGATTATATAACAGATTGTAAGGAAAAACAAATGTAACCAAAGTTATCATTTGATATACACTTTGCCCCCCGAAACAGAAAAAAGAGGTGCACGATGAAAGATTTTCAGTCTAATATTTGCACGCTCCGAATATTAGTGCTACATTTGCAAACCAAATCAATGCACTAGACCTATAAAAATGGTGACAATCCGAAAGGTGGTTGCCATTGGACAAGGGATGAAACAATCGAATTTTTAAATCATAAAAACGACAACTGCATGAAAACTGCTTGGAGAGGTTTCAAAGGAAACAAGTGGAAGTCTGAGGTCAATCTTCGCGACTTCATCCAGAACAACTACACTCCCTATGAGGGCGACGAGAAGTTCCTCGTAGGCGCAACCGACGCTACCAACACGCTTTGGGGCGAGTTGCAGAAGCTGCAAAAGGAAGAGCGTGCCAAAGGTGGTGTGCTCGACATGGAGACCGAGGTGGTATCAAGCCTGACTGCCTACGGCCCGGGTTATATCTCTGAGAGCGCAAAGGACTTGGAGAAGGTGGTCGGCCTGCAGACTGACAAGCCTTTGAAGCGTGCCTTCATGCCCTACGGAGGTATCAAGATGGCTGAGCAGGCCTGCACGACCTACGGTTATCAGCCCTCTGAGAAACTGCATGAGATCTTCTCTAAATATTGCAAGACGCACAACGACGGTGTGTTCGACGCTTATACGCCGGAGATGAAGCTGGTGCGCCACAACCACATCCTCACGGGTCTGCCCGACACCTATGGCCGTGGACGTATCGTGGGTGACTACCGCCGTGTGGCACTCTATGGTATCGACTACCTGATCGAGCAGAAGCAGCACGACCTGGCTACCATGGGCGACCGCGAGATGATCGACGAGGTGATCCGCCTGCGCGAGGAGGTCTCTGAGCAGATCAAGGCGCTGAAGGGTCTCAAAGAGATGGCACAGCTCTATGGCTTCGACATCAGCAAGCCCGCACAGAACGCACGCGAGGCCGTGCAGTGGCTCTACTTCGGCTACCTCGGCGCAGTGAAGACGCAGAACGGTGCCGCCATGTCCGTGGGCCGTATCTCGACCTTCCTCGACATCTACTTCAAGCGCGACTTGGACGAGGGTGTGCTGACGGAGACCGACGTACAGGAGCTGGTCGACCACCTGACGATGAAGTTCCGCATGGTGAAGTTTGCCCGCATCCCGTCTTACAACCAGCTCTTCAGCGGCGACCCGGTATGGGCTACGCTTGAGGTAGGTGGTATGGGTATGGACGGTCGCTCCATGGTGACGATGACGGACTACCGCTTCCTCCACACCTTGATCAACATGGGGCCGTCTCCCGAGCCCAACCTCACGGTGCTCTATAGCCCGCGTCTGCCGGAGGCCTTCAAGCGCTACGCTGCCTGGATCTCCGTCAAGACCAGCTCTATCCAGTATGAGAACGACGACGTGATGCGTCCTATCTGGGGCGACGACTATAGCATCTGCTGCTGTGTCTCCGCTACGCAGACGGGTAAGGAGCTGCAGTTCTTCGGCGCTCGTGCCAACCTCGCCAAGTGTCTCCTCTACGCTATCTCTGGTGGCGTGGACGAGAAGACGCGCGAGCAGTGTGGACCCAACTACCGTCCGATCGACGGCGACGTGCTGAAGTATGAGGAGTTTATGCCGCGCTTCCTCGCCATGATGGAGTGGCTGGCTGGTGTCTATGTCAAGACGCTGAACCTCATCCACTACATGCACGACAAGTACTTCTATGAGGCCGAGGAGCTCTCCCTCATCGATACCAACGTGCGCCGTACCTTCGCTACGGGTATCGCCGGCTTCAGCCATGTGGTTGACTCTATCTCCGCCATCAAGTATGCTACGGTCAAGATTGAGCGCGACGAGAACGGATTCCCCATCGGCTACAAGGCTGAGGGCGACTTCCCCTGCTATGGCAACGACGACGAGCGTGCTGACGAGATCGCAGTATGGTTGCTGAAGACCTTCATGAACATGATCCGCAAGCACCACACCTATCGCAACTCTGAGCCGACCTGCTCTATCCTGACAATCACCTCCAACGTGGTCTATGGTAAGGCTACGGGCATGATGCCAGACGGACGTCCCGCACAGGCTCCGCTGTCTCCGGGTGCCAACCCGAGCTACGGCGCAGAGAAGAACGGTCTGCTCGCTTCGCTCAACTCAGTGGCTAAGTTGCCGTACGAGTACGCTCTCGACGGAATCTCCAACACGCAGACCATCAACCCGGGTGCTCTCGGCCACGACGACACAGAGCGTGCCAACACGCTGGTGAACGTCATGGACGGCTACTTCGGACAGGGTGCGCACCACTTGAACGTGAACGTCTTCGGTGTGGAGAAACTCAAGGATGCCATGGAGCACCCGGAGAAGGAGGAGTATCAGAACTTCACCATCCGTGTCTCTGGCTACGCCGTGAAGTTTATCGACCTCACCCGTGAGCAGCAGCTCGACGTGATCGCACGTCAGTCGCACGAGCGTCTGTAAGCACACTGGTCCTCTGATTCCTGCCGAAAGGGGTAAGGAAAAGGAGGCATGAGAAACAAAACTGGGCCGTCTGTCTAATCGAATCGTGTTGGGCAGACGGCCTTTCATTATAAAAAGCAAGATGATGAATCAACCAACAAGCGTCAACGACGACATGCTCCACATCCACTCAACGGAGACTTTCGGATCGGTCGATGGACCGGGCATTCGCTATGTGATATTCCTGCAAGGCTGCCAGATGCGCTGTCAGTACTGCCACAATCCAGACTCATGGAAGACGGGCGTGGGAGAGACCGTTTCGGTCGATGACCTGATCGACAAGGCGGCACGATACCGCACCTACTGGGGGGACAAGGGTGGCATCACGGTGAGTGGTGGAGAGGCGTTGCTCCAGATGGGCGCACTGACCCAGCTTTTCCGCAAGGCTCACGAGCGGGGCATCAACACCTGTCTCGACACGTCGGCACAACCGTTCACGAGAAGGGAACCGTGGTTTGGGAAGTTTGAGGAACTGATGCGCTACACCGACACGGTGCTGCTCGACATCAAGCATATCCGACCGGAGGGACATAAGCAACTGACGGGATATGACAACGAGAACATCCTCGACTGCGCACGCTACCTCTCCGACATTCGGAAACCGGTATGGATCCGCCACGTCCTCGTGCCTGGTATCACGGACGACGACGCCCTGCTGCAGGAACTGCGCCACTTTCTCGACACGCTGGACAACATCGAGCGCGTCGATGTATTGCCCTATCATACGCTGGGAATTTTCAAATATGAGAAACTGGGGATCTCCTACCCGCTTGATGGAGTCAACTCGCCCACGCAGGAACGAGTGGAGAACGCAAAGAAGATTCTAACTGGAAAATAATCGTAGGCCCGGGTACATGACAGATGGACTCGTGCCGAGGATACGCAAAAAGAGGAGACAAGCCCTATGATAGGAACCTGTCTCCTCTTAAAATTTCTTTAGAAAGAAGAAGCTTTATGCCTCAGCGGGTGCCTCCTCAGCAGCAGACTCCTCTGCAGCCTTAGCAGCCTCGGCCTCAGCCTGAGCAGCAGCGGCAGCAGCCTTCTTCTCTGCAACCTTCTGGGCAATAGCCTCGTTGGTTTTCTTCTCCTCCTCGAGGGCCTTCTGAGCAGCAGCCTTCTTGTCATCAGCGAGCTTCTTGGCGAAAGCCTCGGTACCAGCGACCTTGGCCTGCTTCCACTCGTCGAAACGCTTCTGGCAGGTAGCCTCGTCAAACGCACCCCTCTTCACACCTACACGGAGGTGCTTCATCAAGAGGACACCCTCACGGCTGAGGATGTTCTTCACAGTGTCGGTGGGCTGAGCGCCAACCTCCAACCAATAAAGGGCACGGTCGAAATTCAAATCTACCGTGGCGGGATTGGTGTTGGGATTGTACACACCAATCTTCTCAGTGAATTTGCCATCACGTGGCGCGCGCGAATCGGCGATGACGATGCGATAAACAGCATAGCCCTTGTGGCCACCGCGCTGAAGTCTGATCTTTGTTGCCATTACTTTTAAATATTACTTTAATGTGGATTGAATTTTATGCTGCCAACTCGTGACAGCGGCTGCAAAGGTACTAACTTTCTGTCGAATAGACAAATGGTTGGCATTTTTTCTCTTTGCGAGATGGATTTTTCTGCTCTTGCGGTTGGCTTTCTGCTTGTTTTTTCGTACTTTTGCGTCCGTTATGACCGAAATATCCGTACTGATTCCTACCTACAACGATTGTATCTTATCGCAGGTGAGCACCCTACAGAACCAACTGGAGGCTCTGTCGGTGGCTGAAGACCTATGCTATGAGGTCGTGGTGGCTGACGACTGCAGTACGGACGAGGCGGTCGTGCGCGAGAACGAAGAGATCCTGCGCCTCGACCATTGTCGCTTGGTGAGGGAACCGCACAACGTAGGCCGAGCTGCGATACGCAACCGGCTGGCCCAGGAGGCACGATACCGCTGGCTGCTCTATATCGACGCCCACCTCTTCATCCCAGATGGTTTCATCAGGGGCTACATCCATCAGGTCGGCAAGGCGCAGGTGGTCTGTGGCGGTTCGATGGTGGACGGCCTCTCCCAGCCCCAGGGCCTTCGCTACCAATATGAGTTGGACAGTCTGGCGCGCTTCTCGGCTGAAGCTCGAAGCAAGACCCCCTTCCGCTGCTTCAGAACCAACAATTTCATGATAGACCGCGACTTGATGCTGGCCCACCCCTTGCGTTCCGACATCAAGACCTACGGGTATGAGGATGTGCTCTTCGGCAAGACGCTGGAGGAGGCGGGCGCATCCATCCTCCATATTGACAATCCCGTCGGCTATCATACATTGGAGAGCAACCAACTATACATCAACAAGGTAGAGGAGAGCCTGCACACCCTCTTCGCCTACCGCGACGAGTTGGAGGGCTACAGTCCGCTGCTCGACGGAGTGGAGATACTTCGACGAAAGCACCTGCTTGGCGTGGCAAGACAACTCTATAGTCCCCTTGCCACGCTGGTAAGGCGCAATCTGACAGGAAAGAACCCTTCCCTCTTTCTTTTCAAAGTATTCAAGGTGGGTACTTACCTGCAAATCATGAAATAGAATCCCGCAGGCGCACTCCTACATGAAATAGCGTCCTACAGGATCCGTTCTATACAAAGTAGTCACAGCAGGATCAAGTCAACTGAGAATTGATAAAAGCCTTGATGGCTGGCATGGCCTCTTCGACACGCTTCACCAATTCAAACTGATTTTGAGCCCTGACAAGGTTGTGGGTGGGATACTGCACCTTCCAATAGCCGTCGCCATTGAGGTAGTCCCACAGGAAGCGCACACTCTGCATGTAGGGGAAGAGCACGACGGCGTAGGGAAGCATCTGGATCTCCAGCGGGGTGAGGAAGGATCGGGCCGAGGCAAGATAACCTTTCGTGAAGGCCTGGAAAACATCTTGGCGAAACTGGATCTTCGAGAAGTCGGGCTCGTCCTCGGCTGCGGTACTGGCTGCCGTGCGGAGGAAGTCGCCATAGTCGGAGAAGATAAACGAAGGCATGACGGTATCGAGGTCGATGACACACAACACCTCACTACCATCCTCGGAGAACAACATATTGTTCACTTTCGTGTCGCAATGGCAGACGCGCTTAGGGAGTTTGCCCTCGCGTCCAAGACGCTCCGCCTCGGTCATGGCCTCGGCACGCTTGCCAAGTTGCTCTAGCAACTCCTGGACGGCAGGTTCATCGAAACGGCCCGCACGGTCTTCGACGCAAGCCTGCTTCAACTGCTCAATACGAAATTCCATATTGTGGAAGTCCTTGATGGTCTCGCCCAACTGGCAGGGCACATCGGCCAGCATCGCTTGAAAATGGCCGAAGGATTGTCCGGCAGCATGGGCGCTCTCCGGATTGACCTCCTGTTTCGTGACGGCATGGTCGATAAATACCATCAGACGCCAATAATAGCCATCGACCTCCGCATACAACCGACTGGCATCCTCGACAGTGGGCAAAAACTCCAGGACATGGTGGCGCAAGTCGGTCTCGCCCTGCGCAATCAGTCGCTGGCGGATATGGCGGGTCACGATGGCAATGTTGCGCATGACCATCTCTATATCGGGAAACACCTCGTGGTTGATGCGCTGAAGCACATAGTCGGGCTGGTCCTTTTCTTCCGTCACGACCAGGTAGGTATCGTTAATCAGTCCTGACCCAAGGGGACGGATAGTGGAGACGGTAGCCGAGACGGCAAATTTTTCTACGATAGATTGTAATTGTGACTGTAGCATGATGATTTTGATTTTTCGTTCATAAAACTTGTCGGACGATCCCAGACTGCCCAGGAGCCACGGGAAAGGGGGTGGTATAAAGAAAAAGCGAAGAGCAATCGTACTCTTCGCCTTCTATGAGGTGCCTAGCAGAATCGAACTGCTCTACACGGTTTTGCAGACCGTTACCTAACCTCCCGGCCCAGGCACCATAGCGCTTCTTTTCAAAAGCGATGCAAAGGTACTGCTTTTATTTTATTCCACCAAACTTTTGAGCGTTTTTTATTTCCTCACACTGCTTTTTCCTCATTCTATGGCGTTCTCTTCCCGAAATCTTGCCTTTCAAGGCACACCCGGGACATCCTCGACAGGGATCGTGGATGGCCTCGAAAGCTCGCTTGACACGATAGCCCAAATAGGCGACGGCAGCGAGAACGGCCAGAAGGATGATGATATGGCCAGCAGTCATCAGATCAGACTGGGTTGTCCATCGGGTTGTTGGTGAACAAGTCGTCGGCAGCCTTGAGCTCCTCCTCGTCAAACCAAGTCTTGAGTTTCTCGTGGGCCTTCTGCTTCACGTCGTCGCCCACATTGTTCCACACCTTGTTGATCACATAGATGAGCACTGAGAGGTCGTCGGTGAGTCCGGCAATGGGGATCGCGTCTGGAATGACATCGATGGGGGAAATCAAATAGCCCAGTGCACCAACGATGATGGCCTTGTCCTTCAGCGAGACATTGTCGCTCTGCAAAGTGTAGTAGAGCACAAGGGCTGCATAGACCAACTTTGCTCCCGACCGCTTGGCGATGCGGGCGATTTTGTCGGTGAAAGCTTCCTGTGAGAATTTATCCTTGTATTGTTGTAAGTCGGGAATCTGCATGATAACGAATAGTAAAATTGAAATTAAAAGACTTTGACTTGATCAATGAATCGCTTGGCCTTCGGATAGGTCTTGTTCACCTTGCCTATGCGCACCTTGACAAGCAGCAGGGAGAAGAGATAGTAGAGGAGGAAGAGGCAGAAACCTATTCCAACCGCCAAGAGGCAGTTCCACGCCTCCTGCTCGAAAGGCAACTGTTCGATGGGAAAGGCCGACATGACGAGGACGGGCAAGATGATCAAGATGCCCGCCACGGTGTAGCGCTTGCGCTCGGAGCCCTTGCTATCGAGGGCAGCCTGATAGTCGAAGAGATAATCGCTCAACTCCTCTTCCGACAGGTCGCCCCGGTCGGGGAATCCCTGATCCGACTGATGGTTGCGAATCTTGGCCTCCATGCGATGCTGGAAGTCGTCGATCACCGTCGTATATTCTGATAAATCTTTCATTGCGTTGATCCATGTGTTGCCCCCTGGCGTTTCCTGAAGCGTCGGGAGGACAAAAAGAAAAGAAAGCAGTCGTTCCTATAAGCCGGGTTTTGTCCCGCACTCATCTTTCGATAATAGTGCGGTGCCTGTCATTTATCTACTCCGCCGGTCGCCCGACGGCTCAAGCATTCTACCCTCCACCGCATCCCCCGAAGGGGAACTCGGGCGGGTTTCCTGTATCGGTGGTTTACATGAATTTGCAGCCCCTGGTTAGCACAGCCCGCACGGTCTCCCGGCGGCTGGTGGTCTCTTACACCACCTTCTCACCCTTACCCCGGACTGGTTCCAGCTTTATCTTGAAACTCGATTAGGCGGGAAGCCAGCTGAGGCGGTTGTTTTCTTCTGCGTCGCCTACCGTCGCCGATAGCTTCTACTTTCGGAAGCAGGGTACCCTCACGCTGCCCGGACTTTCCTCCCGCACCCATAGGTGCCGGCGACAGAGCCGGAACACTGCCTTCTTGTTGATGCAAAGGTAGTACTTTTGGGCAAACCAGCCGTGGCAAGGCCACCTTTATTACGGATAATTAACTATTCACTGAAGGCTGGTAACTATTCAGCAATAGTGCAGGCATGCACCATCCTA
>ULSN01053511.1_pt1 | contig 16668 bp, 11 predicted proteins | sample 1956771 | NCBI WGS metagenome assembly ULSN01 (sample SAMEA4835709, study PRJEB28245) | human gut metagenome | biome: gut microbiome; material: fecal sample | place: Denmark | collected 2008
TTAAGCGAGTGCAAAGGTACGGAAAAAATTTGGTTCCACCAAATATTTCCGTACTTTTTTACATTTTTTTTATTTTGCAGGGCTGTTTGGCACTACAGGAGCTGCCTTTTCTGCTGCAGGTGCTGCTTTCTCTGCACCGGTTGCTGCTGGAGCTGCCTTCTGAGCACCGGCTGCTGCATCCTTGCTGGCACCTGGCATCAGGAAGAGCGGTCTGCTCCTGGGTAGCACCCTCCATTACGCTGCTCTCGCCCACAGCCTGTGGAGCTACGTAAGCGCAAGCTACGCTGATTACTACCATCAGACCGGCAAGGGTCCATGTAATCTTTTCTACTACATCGGTGGTCTTGCGAACACCCATGATAGAGTTGGTTGAAGAGAAGTTAGATGCCAATCCACCTCCCTTTGACTCCTGGATCAGAACGATGAGTACCATCAAGATGGATACCAGGACGATCAATACTACAAATAATGTGTAAATCATTTTTTAAAACTAGTTTTATTATTATTATTTATTTTCTTTTCTTCTCGTTAAGCATCAGTTTTTCGAGGAAGCGGAGCTGATCTATATAGAACGCACTCTTCTGTGGATGCTGCTTGTACAGGCGGTCGATAATCTGATAGGCTCGCTCGTATTTGCCCTGCTTGATGTAGATTCGGGCAAGGGTCTCCGTAAAGATACCACCGTTTTCTGAGGCAGCTTGGGCTTCGGAAGTATCTGCTTCTGCAGTTTCCTTCTTCTCTTCCTTCTCTTCCTTTTCTTCCTTCTTCTCCATTACCTCGCTCTCCTGATTCTCCTCCTCCTTATCCTTGTGGAGTTTGAATCCGCCTTCTTCTATGAAGTCGTCGATGAGGGCGATGGTTCTTGATGGCTGCTCGTGCTCGGTTTCCGTCTCCGTCTCCATCAGATAGGCCACGTAGTCAACGGCGGCATCGGCTGGCGTTGGCTTGCGCTTCTCTTCCGGTTCCTTCTCCCTTTCCTCTGCTTCGGTTGGGATGGAGTGGAGGAAGTGGTCGATGAGACTGCTGGTGCGGTCGCTCTTCGGCTTGCCTTCCACAGCTTCGTGGCGGTTTGAGTTCTGACTCTTGAGCTGATAGTGGGCTGCCTCTACCATCTGGAAGATGACCTTGCGGTCGGAGATGTAGATGGCGGCACGCCGCAGTTCCTCGTCGAAGCTCGGGTCGTGGAGCAGGTACAGGTTCTGCAACATCAGAAGGCGAGCCGTCTGATAGTACGGATAGAGGGCCAGGAGGGCGCGCAAATCATAGAGCGTCTCCCGGTTCATTTCCTCAGGATGTTGTATCAATCTGTTTAGTTCCACGATATTATTAACTTTAAACTATAAACTATTAACTCGAAATTCTACTACCAGTTTGCCACGGTGGCGTTGAAAATCTGGTCAACCAGGTCTTTTACCATCTGCGTTACCAACTCTTCCTGCACAGAGGCGAGGCTCTGGGTGGTATCGTAGGTCTTGGCAGAGGTGAACTGGCGCTCGAAATCCTCGTTGTGGTTCTTGGTGTTGGTGAAGCGTACGTTCACCGTGATGCTCAGCTCGGTCTGGGCTGAATATCCCTCGGCACTCACCGACTTGTTGCGCTGTGAGTATTGGGTAATCTCGCCCTCTATCTTCAGGTCGCCATTGCGGCTCACCTGGCGGAGCTGGGTGTTGCTGGCAAACTTATCCTTCAGTTCGTTGTTGAACATCGGACCCATCGGACCCCATACATAGGAGCTGCGGATAGGGAAGTCGGCCAACTGGATGGTCTTGGTCTTGGTGTAGTCGATGCTGGCACCGTTGAACTTGTAGCTCACGGAGCAGGCTGCTGTGACACCCATCACCAGGACGATGCCTATTATATATATGTACGCGCGTAGATGCTTCATAAATTGTATTTTTTAATTCTTCTGTAGAGCGTTCTGTCGGAGATGCCCAGTTCCTCGGCCGCCTTCTTGCGGTTGCCATTGTTGCGTTCCAGGGCACGCTCTATCATCTGTCGGCTCAGTTCACTGAGGTTGAGCGATTCGTTCTCGCTCTCATTCTCATTCTCCATGTCCTTGATTTCCTCTGCCTCGATATCCTCGGCATCCCGTCTTGGTTCGGCATAGATTCTGCCTTCCTGCAGATTGCCGAATTCGGAAGGGTAGTGGGGTTCAGACATTCCCGAAACCGATGGGGATGTGATTCCCGAAACCGATGCTGGCATTCCTGAAACCGATGGTACGCCTGAAACCGTGGCTGGAGGCATGCCTGAGATGTTTTTCGGATGGCTGAAGCCATTGGCTCCGCTGAGTCCCCGAGCTTCATCTAGCTGGTCGCGCAGCGATTTCATCTCTCTTCGCAGGTCGCTCACGTTGCCCCTGAGTTCGTAGAGAATCTTGTAGAGCATCTCCCGCTCGCTTTCGTAGCTATGCTGCTCGTTTCCGGCTTGCGGAATGGTGGCGAGCTGGGTAGTTTCCTCATCTCTTGGGATGAACTGCGAGAGGGTTTCGAGATTGATTTCCCTTTCCCGGCTCAACACCGACATCTGTTCGGTGATGTTCTTGAGCTGTCGCACGTTGCCTGGCCACTTATATTTCAGCATGAGCGCCTTGGCATCCTCGGTGAGTGAAATCTTAGGCAATCGATATTTCTCAGCCATCTGCATTGCAAAGAGGCGGAAGAGCAGGAGGATGTCGTTGCCACGTTCACGCAGCGGAGGCATCTGGATAGGGATGGTATTCAAGCGATAGTAGAGGTCTTCGCGGAATTTTCCCTCGCTCACAGCCTTGCGCATGTTCACGTTGGTGGCTGCCACAATTCTCACATCAGTCTTTCTGATTTCGGTGCCGCCCACACGGATGTATTCACCCGTTTCGAGCACACGAAGCAGCCGGGCCTGCGTCTGTATCGGCAGTTCACCCACCTCGTCGAGGAAGATGGTACCCTTGTTGGCGATGCCGAAATATCCTTCGCTTTCGCCGATGGCTCCGGTGAAGGAACCTTTCTCATGACCGAAGAGTTCGCTGTCGATGGTACCCTCCGGGATACTGCCGCAGTTGATGGCGAAATATCTTTCGCGTCTTCTCGGCGAGTTATCGTGAATGACTCGTGGGATGATTTCCTTACCCACACCGCTCTCTCCGATGATAAGCACGGAAAGGTCGGTCGGTGCCACCTGCAGGGCGACATCGAGAGCACGGTTCAATCCGTCGCTATTTCCGACGATATTGTAGCGTTGTTTTATTTTCTGTAGTTCAGAATTATCCATTTAGCTGCCAAAATTACACATTTTTTTTGAATTAACTGCCTTTTTTGCCCAAAAAGTGGGTATAATAAGGTAGAAAATAGGCGAAAATGTGATATTTCGCCTATTCTCTACGTATTTCGAGCCTATTCCGCTGGTTGTGGAGCAGGCTGTTCTGCTGGCTTCTGAGGAGCTGGCTGCGCCTGTTTTTCGGCAGGATTAGGCTGCTGTGTCAACTTTTTGTCAGTCTGCTGGGCAGGCTGAGGGGCGTTGTTGCCACCATTGTTGTTGGCTTTACCATTGTTGCCACCATTGTTGTTGCCGTTGCTTCCCTTAGGGGCATTCTGCTCGTTGTTTCCCTTGGTGCCGTTCTGCTTGTTTCCGCCCTTTGGAGGGAATGGGGAAGGAACGTGCTTCTTTGGGATGGAGAAGCGAACCTTCTCGCTCTCATCACGCTTCTCGTGGTAGAGCTTTGGCAGTGGGTTCTGGTAGGCCTCTTCGCTGGTTTCACGATGGCGGAAGGCATCGAGTGCCAGGAAGATGGCGTGGCGGAACGAGATGGCATCTGCCTCGTTGTAGCCTGCCATATAGTAGCATGGGGTGGTGTTGGCTGCTGTATGGATGATAGGGAGGCCGGCGGTATAGAGCACGCCATCCTCGTTGAAGAGGGAGTGGAATGGCACGGCTGCCTGGTCGTGGTACATCGCCATGACGCCATCGAACTCGTTGTAGTATCCGTTGCCGAAGAAATCGTCGGCTGGGTAAGGACCGAATGCCTGGATGCCCTTCTCGGCGAGTGCATCGATGGCTGGGATGATGATGTTGCGCTCCTCGGTGCCGCAGCTCTGTTCCTCGTTGATGCTTGGGTTGAGGGCGAGCACAGCGATGCGTGGGTTGGTGAGGAGGAAGTCGCGCTTCAGGGTGTGCCAGAGCAGGGTGGTTTTCTCCACGATGCTTTCCTGGGTGATTGACTTGGCCACCTGGGTGAGTGGTGTCTTGCTGGTGACGGAGGCAATGCGCAGGTCGTCGCCTACGAGCAGGCTCAGGGCATGGCTGCCGTCGCCCAGACAGGTTTCGATGTAGTCTTTGTGATCCACGAAGGTGTAGCCTTCAATCTTGATGTTCTGACTGCTTACCGGGGCAGTGACGAGCACATCATAGAGACCGTCGCGATAGTCGGTCATGGCACGGTCGAGTGCCTTGACTGCTGCTGCTCCTGATTCCGGAGTAGGCATACCCATATCCACCTTCACTTCCTCTTCTACGGCAGCGAGGAGGTTGATTCTTCCATCCTCAGCATCTTCAGCTTTCTGGATGATGGAGAACTGGGCTGGCAGGTTCATCGCCTTGCGATAGTAGGCTGCCACTTTTGGCGAGCCGTAGATGATAGGGGTGCAATACTCCAGCATCTCCGGTTCGTTGAATGCCTTAAAAATGAGTTCATATCCGATACCGTTGGTATCGCCGTGGGTGATAGCCACTTTGATTCTTTTGTTGTCCATGAAATTTTATTTTATAGTAGAAATCGCAGCTTCGAGCTGCTTGATTAATATTTTCTTTTTCATTTCGGGTGCATAGACAAAGGCGATGATGTAGAGGTTATTATGAATGCGACGCATCACATAAGGGCCTCCCATGGCATCCCCTTTCATCTCCCAGAGTCCTCTTTCTGAGAGATGAGGAATCACCATATACATGCTGTCGGTTTCACCCGGCATATTGGTTCGGAGAATGCTATCAATCAAAGCCTTGTCATTTACATGAAAAGCATTTGAATTCTTCATTCTTCGTTCTTCACTCTTCACTTTCCCTTTTCTTCGTTCTTCACTCTTCACTTTCATTACGAGCAGGTTCTGCATGCCCGAGCTGGCGTTGTTCGAGATCCAGATGAAGTCTTTCGCCTTTTTGCTGGCGTTCATCGCTGCAGGAATCTTCATGTCGATGCCGAACATCTTTTTGATTTCGTCTTGCATCTCCCTGTTTTGTTTGCTGGGGTTACCGGAGATGATATCTGCCAGATGTTTCAGTTCTACTTCATCCACGATGTGGCGGAGTTTCTCGCCATTGAGCCTTTCCCGCAACTGCTGTGCCGATTGGGCGGTTATGCGAATGATATTCTGTGGCGCTGCATTCTCGTCGTGGTGAAGTGTGACGGAGAAATCCCGCTCTCCTATATTCTGTTCTCCGAAATCCCGTTCTCCGATATTCACGACGATTCGGGTTCTGACGAGCAGATAGTTCCCCCGGGTCTTGCCCTTTTTCACCTGAATCAGTCGGCAGAGTGGTTCGGGTTGGGGCAGTCCTGTCACATCCTCCGTCAGCATCTTGGTTACGATGCTGTCGGTATCTCCCTCAAGCACCACCTCGTAAGGCATTCCCGTGCTTTTGGGCAGTTTCCCATTTCGCCCTCCTGTGCTGCAGCTTGCCAGGAAGAGTAACAGGAGGCAGCCAGCAAGAAGAGTCTTTAAAGATTCTCTAACCATTTCTTTCCTGGTTTTGTATAAAGCCAAGCTAGAAAGCTAACTGCAATTACTAAGTAACCAGTCATAGTCAACGCTAAGTATTCCATATCTTGGTAAATCTTATTGCTTTTCTAACCATTTTTTCCCAGATTTTGTATATAGCCAACTGACGAGGGAAACGGCGGCAATGGCAAAAACCATTAATGTAAATGTGAATGTATCCATATTCACCTCCTTTCTTATCCCTTGCCATGCTTCTGCTCCTCATCCTCGTGCTGTCGGATTTCTCCAATCTTCTTCGAGGTGCTGAGCAAGCCGCAGGCGGCGTAGATGTCCTGGCCGCGGCTGGCACGGATGGTGGTGAAAACACCATGCTGGGTGAGGTAATCACGGAACTGCTCCATCTTCTCGTCGTTCACACCCTGCAACGGGATGTCGGGAATCTGATGGAAACGGATGAGATTGAAACGGCAATCCAGACCCTTCACCAGTTTGATGATGGCCTTGGCATGCTGCATGCTATCGTTTACGCCCTTGAACACGATGTACTCGAAACTCAGGCGGCGCTGATGAGAGAAATCGTAGTTCTTCAGCAGCTCCACCACCTGCTCGATACTCATGCCCCTTTCGGCAGGCATCAGTTCGGCACGCTCCGATGGAATAGGGTCGTGCATCGAAATCGCTACATGGCACTCGCTCTCTTCCAGGAATCGCTTCAGCTTGTTCTTCACGCCCACAGAACTTACCGTGATGCGCTTCGGACTCCACGCCCAACCGTAATCGGCGGTGAGAATCTCGGTGGCACGAAGCACATTGTCGAGATTATCCATCGGCTCGCCCTGTCCCATGAACACGATGTTGGTGAGCTTATCCACCTCAGGCAGCGAGTAAATCTGGTTCAGGATGTCGCCGGCAGGCAAACTCCCCTCGAATCCCTGCTTTCCGGTCTGGCAAAAGAGACAGTTCATCTTGCAGCCCACCTGCGAAGAGACGCAGAGCGTGGCGCGGTCCTTATCAGGAATATACACCGTTTCCACGAACTTTCCGCTTCGGGTAGGGAAGAGATACTTGATGGTACCATCCACAGAATGTTGTGCGTCAGAATATTCTGCGCATCCTATTTCGTATTCGGCAGCGAGTTTGGCACGGTTGGCCTTCGAGATATTGGTCATCTCATCAATGCTCTTCACATGCTGCTCATAGAGCCACTTCGCCATCTGTCCGCCGGTGAAGGCAGGCATGCCTAAGTCCTTAGCCACCTGCTTCAATTCGGCAAGTGTAAGGCCCAAAAGATATTTTTTTTCATTATTCATACTGCAAAGATAGTGTTTTTTGCCGAAAAAGTGTTATCTTTGCCACATATTTTAAGATAATAAGTTGAAATAAAGATAAAAATCATGGTTTCGAGCCCCCAAAAGGGGCGAAAAACAGAAAATTAGAAACAAAGAAATGAGAGAAAAAATAGACCTTTTCTTGCCATGTGAAGACCTGGAGGTGGCCCAAGAAGCACTCGGAGAACTTCATGACAACAAGACTGTTCAGCATATCAACCTGATGGTGAGCGCCGATTTCGCTGCCCATCACCAGGTGCCAGACGGCTGTACCTTCGTGGTTATCGACCGACTGGAGAGTAGCAACACCGTGGAGAGCATCGCCGAAAATGCCGATGCCGACTTCGTGATGATCTGCACCAAGACCACCCCTATCAGATGGGGACTCTATGCCTTGGAGCGTTTCCTGCGCACGGCGGATGATACCGCGGCGGTGATGGTTTACTCCGACCACTATTCGCTGGTGAAGGATGATGCATCTTCTGAAAAAGCATCTTCTGAAGCGGATGCATCTGATTCAGAAAAAGCATCTGGTAAACTGGAAAAGCATCCTGTGATTGATTATCAGCAGGGTAGTTTGCGAGATGACTTCGATTTCGGAAGTCTCTGGCTCGTCAAGGCGCAGGCCCTGCGCAACTATATCGCCCAGCAGGATAGACAGGAATATCAGTTTGCCGGCCTCTACGACCTGCGTCTCTATCTGAGCCGTGTGGGAGAGATTTTCCATCTGAATGAGTTCCTCTATACCGAGAACGAACTGGATAACAGAAAGAGCGGCGAAAAGCAGTTTGACTATGTGAACCCTAGAAACCGTGAGGTGCAGATTGAGATGGAAAAGGCTTGTACCCAGCATCTTAACAAGGTGGGTGCTCTGGTGGATACCAGCTACTACCGTCTGCCTGATTTCGACGAACAGGAGTTTGAATACGAGGCTTCGGTGGTGATTCCGGTGTTTAACCGTGAGAAGACCATCGCCGATGCCGTGAAGAGTGCTTTGGCGCAGAAAACGGATTTCAAGTTTAACGTGATTGTGGTGAACAATCATTCTACGGATAAAACCGGAGAGATTCTTGATGAAATAGCAGATGACCGTTTGATTCAGATAGTTCCTGATAGAAAGGACCTGGGTATCGGCGGCTGCTGGAATGTAGCCATCAACAGCGACTATTGCGGAAAATTCGCCGTGCAGCTGGATAGCGACGACCTGTATTCATCTCCTGAAACCCTTCAGAAGATAGTGGATGCCTTCTACGAGCAGAAGGCGGCGATGATGATTGGCGCCTACCGCATGTGCGATTTCGACTTGAATACCCTGCCTCCTGGACTCATCGACCACAAAGAATGGACCGAGGATAACGGTTGTAACAACGCCTTGCGTATCAACGGTTTGGGAGCACCACGCGCCTTCTTTACCCCGTTGGTAAGACAGATGCAGTTCCCTAACACCAGCTATGGCGAGGACTACGCCCTGGGACTGGCTTTCTCTCGCCGCTACCGCATCGGCAGAATCTACGACGAGCTTTATCTCTGCCGTCGCTGGGGAGGCAATTCGGATGCCGCCCTGAGCATCGACAGGGTGAATGCCAACAATCTCTATAAAGACCGTCTGCGCACCATGGAACTGATGGCCCGCAAGCAGATGATGCAGGGCAAGGCGGATATCATGGAAGACAGCAGCATCTCCAGATTCTTCAACCGACAGTTGGAGAAATGGGCTGATGCCCGCCATCGCTTCCGCGACCTGAAGCATGTGGAAACCCGCCAGCTCTCGGAGTTAATCAAGCTGCAGTGGAACCCTGCCCGCATCGTGAGCACGGGAGCCAAGATAGACAAGAAGACCCTGGGCGAGCGCCCTTGTTTCCTTTGCGACCGCAACCGACCAAAGGAGCAGATGTCGCAGCAGATAGACGAAAACTTCCATCTGCTGGTGAATCCGTTCCCAATCCTTCCGGTGCATTTCACCATTCCGGCCCGCAAGCATCAGTATCAGGCCATCTATCAGAACTATGGCGAGATGCATCGCTTCCTCTCGCTTCACAGCGAACTGATGGTGTTCTATAATGGTCCGAAGTGTGGTGCCTCTGCCCCGGATCATCTTCATTTCCAGGCGGGTACGAGCGGCATCCTGCCGTTGCAGTCCAACTGGCAGCGTCTTTCGCGCAATCTTACTGACGTCATCACTCTGAACGATGAAGAGAAGATAGCTGTGGTTCACGACTTCGTGGTTCCAGCCTTCGTCATCATCTCGAAGAGTGAGGAGAGCGACGAGATGCTCTTCCACCGTCTTTACAGAGCCATGCCGCTGCGTGGCGGAGAGACCGAACCGATGATGAACATCGTGGCTTGGAGAAAGGGCGATGAATTCATCTCGGTGGTGATTCCGAGAGAGAAGCACCGTCCGGAGGCTTACTTTGCCGATGGCGATGCCCAACTGATGGTGTCGCCGGGTGCCCTGGATATGTCGGGACTCATCATCACCCCAAGAGAGGAGGATTTCAGAAAACTGACCGATGAGCGTGCCGAGGCACTGCTGCAGGAATGCGGTGTGAGCCAGGAGAAGATGAACAGTATCGTGAGCAAACTGAAGGTGGCAAAGGAGGCAGAAGATTCCATTCTGGCTACATCTGCCCTATATAATAATGAGGAGGAACCAGAGGTTACCGTGGGCATCGTGAGTGCCCAGAAGGTGCATTTCTCGCTGAACAAGCCTTATCTGGCGAAGGGCGAAATCGTGATTGGCGAGCAGGAGGTGGAGTTCTTCGAGGGAGGTATCATGTGGAACGGCAATCTTTACAGTAAGCTGACTTTCCATCCGCAGAGCGACGATGCCTCGTTCTCTATCAGCGACGTAACCATCGGCGTGAACTTCCACTGGGAGCGCAAGGAGACGCAGACCTTCCTGGGTGCCCTCCGCTTCGTGGTGGAATCGGATAAGATCTATGCTATCAACGAACTGCCGGTGGAGCGCTATCTGGAGAGTGTAATCAGCAGTGAGATGAGTGCTACATCGAGCCTAGAACTGCTGAAGGCACATGCCGTGATTTCGCGTTCGTGGCTGCTGGCGCAGATGCAGAAGCGCAGAGAGGTGGCTGAGAGCGGCAACAATTTCTTCTCGTTCACCAAGAAGGAGGATATGCTGATTCGCTGGTACGACCGTGAGGACCACACCCTCTTTGACGTGTGTGCCGATGACCACTGCCAGCGCTACCAGGGCATCACGAAGGAAACCTCGCCACATGTTGCCGAGGCTATCAGGTTGACCCGTGGCCAGGTGTTGCTGGATGGCGGCGAGATTTGCGATGCAAGATTCTCGAAATGCTGCGGCGGAGTAACTGAGGAATTCCAATACTGCTGGGAGAATACGCCGAAGAACTATCTCACGGCAGTGAGGGATATCGCCTTGGGAATATCGGGAGCAGAAAATGCTCCTCTTCCGAATCTTACCAATGAGGATGAGGCAGAGAAGTGGATCCGCTTCAATCCGCCTGCATTCTGCAACACGCAGGATAAGAAAATCCTCTCGGAGGTGCTGAACGATTACGACCAGGAGACCGTGGATTTCTATCGCTGGAAGGTGACCCTGACCCAGGAGAAGTTGCAGCAGCTTATCGCCGACAAGCTGAAGATGGACTTCGGTGCCATCCTCGACATGAAGGCGGTGGAAAGAGGAACGAGCGGCCGCATCAGCAAGCTGCAGATTATCGGAACCGAGAAGACCTTCACCATCGGTAAGGAACTGGAAATCCGCCGTGCCCTGAGCGATTCTCATCTTCTGAGCTCTGCCTTCGTGGTAGATAAATATGATGCAGATGAAAACGGTGTTCCGCAGCGCTTCGAACTGATTGGCGCCGGATGGGGACACGGAGTAGGACTCTGCCAGATTGGTGCTGCCGTGATGGGCGAGGAGGGCTATCTCTATGATGCCATCCTGCTGCACTACTATCAGGGAGCAGAAATCAAGAAACTCTATCAATAATAAGAAACTCTATCAATAATTTGAATGTTGAATGTGGGGTGTTAAAAGAGGCTACGCTTCTTTTGACACCTGATGTTCTGAACCTAATATTAAAAATGAAATGGTAACAAAGAAAAATAGCAGGAATCCATGGGCTTGGATTCCGACCCTCTATTTTGCAGAAGGACTGCCCAACGTCATTGTGACCGCCCTCTCTGTGGTGATGTATATGCAGTTGGGCCTCACCGATGCCGAGGTGGGTCTCTATACCGGATGGCTCGCCCTGCCTTGGGTAATCAAGCCCCTGTGGAGCCCGTTCATCGACCTGCTGAAGACCAAGCGCTGGTGGGTGCTCACCATGCAGGCGCTCATCGGAGCCGCCCTTGCCGGCATCGCCTTCTCGCTGCCTACTGCCTTCTGGTTCCAGGCAACGATGTGCTTCTTCTTCCTCATCGCCTTCTGCAGCGCCACCCACGATATTTCGGCGGATGGTTTTTATATGATAGAATTGGATGAGCATACGCAGACCAAGTTTGTGGGACTGCGAAACACGTTCTATCGCCTAGCCATCATCTTTGTGAATGGTTTCCTGGTGATGCTGGCAGGTGTTCTCCAGGTGATGTTCCGCAACCAGATACGCTTCTCGTGGGCACTTATCTTCTATGGATTGGCGGGCATCTTCATCGGACTGTGGCTCTATCATAGCCGGTTTATGCCGCGCCCTAAGGAGGATGTGCAGACGGATAGAACGGTGGGCGAAGTGGCGCACGAACTGAAGAACATGTTCCGCACCTTCTTCGTGAAATTCAGGGTGGGGGAAACCATCTGCGTGATGCTCTTCCTGCTGCTCTATCGCTTTCCGGAAGCACTCCTGAATACGATGACCAAGACCTTCGTCCTCCGTCCGAATTCGCAGGGCGGACTGGGCTTGTCGCCGCAGGAATATGGTTTTGCCAATGGCACCGTGGGATTGATAGGCTTGCTGCTGGGTGGCATCATCGGCGGTATCCTGGTGAGCCGCGACGGTATGAAGAAATGGCTCTGGCCGATGGTTTGCGCCATCACCCTGCCGGATGTGGTTTACATCTATCTGAGCTATTCGCTGAACAGCGATATTATCGTGGTATCGAGCTGTCTTTTCGTAGAGCAGTTTGGCTATGGCCTGGGCTTCACGGTTCTCACGCTCTACATGCTGTTCTACAGTCAGGGCAAGTTCAAGACCTCGCATTATTCCATCTGCACGGGCATCTCCTATCTGGGTTTGATGCTGCCAGGTATGGTATCGGGCTATCTGAAAGATATGGTAGGTTACCGCATGTTCTTCATCATCGTAATGGCATGCTGCGCCATCACCTTCCTGGTTACTGCCTTCCTGAAAATAAATCCGGAGTTCGGAAAGAAGGAGAAGATAGTAAAGGATGAAAAGGATGAAAAGGATGAAACCGTGGTGATAGAAGAGGAAGAAATGGAAACGATAGAATAAGAAAAAGGCTGCATCGATTAAAATGCAGCCTTTTTTCGATTTCATCATCTTATTCCATCACTATGAAATGGTACTCGCCAGATAGAAGTTCCATCTTGTGCAATCCGTTCACCTTGCCTAGATATTGAATGCCAGGATTCTTCTTTCCTATTTTCTTTCCCATCTTTCTTCCCGTCTTCTTGTCGCTTTCAAGAATATCCTTCCGGCTCTTGGCTGGCAAGAAGAGGGTGGCGGAGGTGTTGGCAGGTACCGTAAAGCAATATTCGGTTCTACCTTCTAACTTCTGCCAACTGCTGTTGATTCTTCCATACATCGAATCGTAATGGCCTTTGGCGTGGGTGATGCCGCCCGTGGAATCCGTTTCCGGTTGCAGGATGAAATGCTTGAAACCTGGGGAATTCTCATCTCTTCTGATGCCCAGTGAGTAATTGTACATCCATGCCACCACGGCACCAAACGAATAATGATTGAATGAATTCATGCTGTTGTTGTTGCCAAATCCATCTTCCTTGGTATAGGAATTGAGACGTTCCCAGATGGTGGTGGCTCCGTTCTTGATAGGATAGATCCACGATGGGAAACTGTCTTGCTGGAGCAGACGGTAGGCGAGGTTGCTGCAATCGTAATCTGAAAGTGCCTTGCTGATCCATGCTGTGCCTATGAATCCCGTAAGCAGAGAGTAGGCAGGGTATTTCCCGGTGCTTCGCTGGATGGATTCGGCAAAATTCTTCACCATCTTGGCTCGGTTGCTGCTGTCGGCTACGCCGAATGCCAGGGCTAAGGCGTATGATGTCTGGGTATCTACCAGCTGACCCTTTCGCTTTTCGTTGTATGCCGACCAGATGGTTTTGCCTGATTCTGAATCAACATAGGTCTTGTTGAACAAGGCCCTTCTTTCTGCGGCTAGGTTGGCGTATTGCTTGGCATCTTCCTCTCTGCCCAGAACTTTTGCCATCTTCTGCATGATGTCAAGATCGTAGATGAGATAGCATTCCCAAATCAGCGACTTGTCGTTGTTGCCGTCTTCCAGACTGAGCCAGTCGCCGAGGTCGCCCCATTGATAGTGCTGCACCAGAAGCTGGTTCTTCTTGCTGATGTAGTCATCGCATACAAAGTTGATGTAGCGTTTCATCGACTCGTAGTGCTCTGTCAGGAGTGCGGTGTCGGCATACTGCTGGTAAAGTTCCCAAGGCACGGTGATTCCTGCCGATCCCCAAAGGAATCCGCCAAATCCACAGCCTGTTGGGGCTACGTCGGGATACCTTCCCGCAGGACTCTGAAGATCTCTTACGGAGATGAGATAGCGGCGCAGGAACTGAGGAACTTCTGATAGGAAAGTGGCTGAACGGCTGAATACGGAGATGTCGCCCATCCAGCCCAGGCGCTCATTGCGTTGCGGACAGTCGGTCGGCACCGACATGAAGTTGGAACGCATAGACCAGAGCGTGTTCTTCCAGAGTTGGTTCACCATACTGTTGGAAGTTTCGTAGCTCGAACTATTTTTTGTTATCGAACTGAGTGCGATGGTCTTTACATCTTCGATGCTTGGTGCCTGTTTTACGCCTGTAATCTCTAGGTAGCGGTAACCGTGAGAGGTGAATCTCGGCGAGAATGTCTCTTCTGCTTCTCCCTTGGCTATGTAAATGTCTTGCGACATTGCTACTCGCAGATTCTCGGTCATAATCATCCCCTCGTTGCCCTTGTAGCGAGGTAGGTTGGGGTATTTGATTTCGGCGGTTCTTATCTTGACTTCGGTACCGGCGGTCAGACCTTTGAAATGAAGCAGGGGAACACCTGCCAGGTTTTGTCCCAAGTCATACACGAATACGCCGGGGCGCACTTCCTCCATACTTTGGGCGGTGAGGGTATCTATTGCCATGATAGGTTCTGCCATATCGGCAAGCAGTTGGTAGTCGTTGCCTGTGCTGAAGCCATCTTCCTGTATTTCGGCAGCTTGCTTCCAGTGGGTGTCACGATAGTTGGGTGTACTCCATTCCCTGATGGCCTCTTCCTTTCGGGCATCATATACTTCGCCCTGGAAGAAACTGCCATAGATTACGGGGCTATCATCGTAGCTCTTCCATTTGGTAGGGTCGGTTACGATTGTCTGTTGGGTTCCATCCTCGTATGTAATCTCCATTTTGGCAAGCAGGGCTTGTCGGTTGCCGAAGAAATTCCAGTTGCTTCCCACAAAGGTGGCGCCTCCGCTCCACCAGCCTTCAGCTAATTCTGCTCCCCAGGCATTCTTGGTGCCCGACAGGATGAACGGGGTGACATCAAAGGTTTGGTACACCTGCGTCTTGTCGTATTGGGTGATGCCAGGGTTGAAATAGGCGTTGCTCACACGGCTGCCATTCACATAGAGTTCGTAGATGCCATGAGCCGTGGCATAGATCCTGGCCTTGGCTATCTTCTTGTTGGCAGTTTCGAAAGTGGTGCGCAGCATCGGTGCTGCATTCGATTGTGGCGTATGGATGCTCTGCAAGCCTTTCTTTCCGCCATCGAGTGATAGTGGTGTGGACTGGAAGGAGGTGATGAGCTGGTGGGAGCGTCTGAAATCTCTTACTTCCACTTGTTCAAAGATGGCTTTCTGGCGTGGGGATACGGCGAAGCCCATGTCGCCTACCACTGGATAGGCGATGTAGTCGCCACCGCTCTTTCCTATAGGGTTCAGATTCACCTTGGCAAGATGCTTCTCGCAGTTGTCGATATGGAAATAGGTATCGCCCAAGTCGGTGTTGATGGTTACCTGATGGGGGGCATACTGGTTGCTCCTGTTGATGAGGCTTGTAGGAATCCTGATAGAACTGATGAGTGTTTCCTGGCTTTCGCTCTTCTTGTATCCCCTTCGGTAGATGTTGAGCAGGGCCTCCTGGTTCTTCTGGAGAGGGGCGATGTCGAGTTCCACCTTTATATAGGATGAGTCGCGCTGGTTGTTGATGCCTAGCAGATTCTTGTTTGAATCCATGAGTCGTGGATCGTTGGCTCCATAGATAAAGGCAGCCTTGGTAGTCTTTGATGCCTTGTCGAGCGTCACCTTATAGGTAAGTTCAAACATGGGCAGATAGGGTGCGTAAAACATGATGGCGTTTTCGCCTTTTCCTATCCATTTTGCCTGGTTCCACTCTTTCTCTATGTTGCCTGAAATGCTGGGATTGGAATGGTTGTAGTTGTCAACCAGCGTCATGGCTGTCTCGAAGTGTGATGTGGCAGTTGCCATTTCCTTTTGATTGTCCCATATGGTAAGATGCCACTGGTAACGGGTGGATGGCTTGAGTGATTCACCCGTATATCGGATGTTGAGCGACTGGTCGCTGGTCACCTTGCCCGTATTCCATACCTCCTTGCCGTGTTCATCGGTTAGGATGATGGTGTAGCTTGTTTGTTTCAAGCCTCTTGTTGCCGGGGCATTGGTTATCTGCCAACTGAAGCGTGGTTGCTTCGTTGCGATGGCTATCGGCTCTGAGCCGTATTCCACTTTCATGTTCTTGATGTCCGTCTTTCCAAACATTTGGTTTGGTAGGATGAACAAACCGAAGAATACCGGCAAATTTTTGATGTTCATGATGTTTCTGATGTTCATGATGTTTCTGATGTTGTTTTGTTAATTGTCTTTGATTTTTTTGAAGGAAATGTTTTCAGCATATCCCTGGTTGTTACGAATGGATGGGCCGAATTACTTATTCTTAGCTATTTTTTATCCTTCTTATTTACGAATTGCAAAGATATATGTTTTGTTTGAAAACAAACATTATTTTGCGTTAAACTAGTTTAAAATAATCGCTGTTTTTATTGTGATATCATTTTAATATCGTATATTTGCGATATCAAAATGATATCAACAATATTAACGTAATAAATAGAGTAAGATTATGGAGAATAAGGAATTTACGTATCAGGGAAAGACCTTGAATGGCATCCTGATGTTAGTGTTAAACATCATCGGCTTCCTGGCAGGAGTTGGCTTGTTTATATTTGCCTGCGTTTCGCAAGAAGACTGGCTGGCAAATGTCAGTGGTGTTTGCGGCGTACTGCTTCTCATCCTGAGCATCATCTGCGCTTGCGGTTTCATCCTGGTGGAGCCGGGTCAGGCTCGCGTATTGCTTTTCTTCGGTAAATATCGTGGCACTTTTACAGCACCGGGTTACTATTGGCTGAATCCGTTTATCACTCAGAAGAAGCTTTCGCTTCGTGTGCGCAACCTCGATGCCG
>ULSN01072032.1_pt1 | contig 16555 bp, 14 predicted proteins | sample 1956771 | NCBI WGS metagenome assembly ULSN01 (sample SAMEA4835709, study PRJEB28245) | human gut metagenome | biome: gut microbiome; material: fecal sample | place: Denmark | collected 2008
AATGATAGTTAAGTTCTGGTTCTTTCTTAGAGGAAATGTATGAAATAACCAAAACCTTCCAAGCAAGATAAGTCTATTTAATATTTGTTTACATAAATTCAGAATATAATATTACTTCTCTAAAACGGCACACCACAAAATCTACTTCAACCGTTCGCCCAACGTAACCAACAGCGAAACGCCTGTCGGATCATCGGTTTCATACATCACACTGACTGTATTGTTCCCCTGATAACCACGATAGCCGGCAAAGATATCCCACTTATGCTTTTTCATCTCAATTCCCAGCGCTTCCAAATCCTTGCACATCTGTTTCGCCACATCCTTCACGGATTTTGACGGAACTTTGACATGAAACGTCAAATCCCGAACAGAAGCCGTCGTCTCGTCGACACACGTCACTGACACATAGTCAATCGTATAATCTTTGTAGGGGAACCGTACGTTTGCGAACAGTGACGGACGATTCATAAAATTCTTTTTAATCTGGACATTGGAAAACATGTCAGGATTTGTCCGAACAATGCCACACAAGTCAGGGTAAGTTATCTCGCAGGTATTCACCATGCCCAACGGACGCTCCAACATTCTCTGCGTAGTCAACGGAAAGGACTTCTCCATATATTTGGCATATTCAGCTTTGCGGACAACCGCCAAGTCGGCATCGTCATAATAGACAATCACCCGGCTCTCCTTTTTAGAAGGAACATCATCAGATGTATCGGACTTACTGTCATCACTGAGAAACACCACCTCCCGTTCTACCCAATTGCCTTTATCGTCATAACGAAGAATCCGATAGTATTCATGCCCCAACGAAAACATACCGTTAAACGCCAGTTGACTGATTCGCACTCCCTTAGAATTATATTCGTAGGTGTAATAGGTTGCCCCCAACAACGTATCGTATATTTCCATAACCAGTTTATTCCCCTCGTATTCATACGTGATGCATTGCTCTAAACACCGTTCCAACGGATAACCGTCATCGCTGTATTCCGTAGTTTCCGCCACACGCTTGCCGTTGATAGACACCAGACGACCCTCGACATCATATAAATATTCCTCATCAGCAGTTTTAATCATTTTCACAGGCCCATAGGCATCTTGAACAACTGCATCATGATACTTCTGCTGAGCCCCGACTGAAGCACTGCCTAACAATAAAACTGCCACTACGAAAATTTGTCTGTTTTTCATTTCTGTCCGTAACTTTTAAATTGCAATTCAACACTTAACTTACTGCCTACCGCATGACGGAATGCCTTCGGAAAGTTATAAATCTTTTTCCTCTCCACAAAGTTTTTCCGCCATAAATTCCATCCAAAAACAACGCGGACAGCCCCAACGGACCATCCGCGCATATTTCAAGAATTTATTTCCATTCGGCATTACCAAGCACCATAACTGACAACCGCCTGTTTGCTTCCTTTTTCGATATGAATATCAAACATCATATCCTCTTCTTCGCTCTCTCCCTGTGGAGCAGGGAAACCATTTCCCCAAATCGCACTGAACGAATATACGTTATCATGCAGAAACCAAACATCGGTCGCTACCAGGCTGTCTAACGACTGATAGAATGCCGCCGACGGCATTTCCTTGAATTCTATCGTCAATTCGTCGTGATAATCCCCCAAAAACGACTCCTCTCCTTTCGTATATTTTACGACTTCAAAGTCAGGATATGTCACTCCCGTTATTCTCTCCAGCACTTCCTTGTCAGCGAACCGATGCTCACGGCGATAATCATAATATACACCCGACACCAACAAGTATAAAATAAAATATACAATCAGAAACAGTGGAGAAATCAACATCAGGCACACCCTCAACTTCTTACCCATCAGCTTCCATCGCCCTGCCAAATAACAGAACAACGGAGATACGGTCAGCCAACAAAACAGGCTGACCAGCCACTGCCATATTGTTGTAAACACTTTCTGTTTCATCTCTATTTCTACAAATACATTTCCAACTGCAAATATAAACGTGTTTTTCAGATTCCCTGACAACTGCCACACCGAAAAACAAAAATCCCCATAACTCATGGAGCTACAGGGATTCTTTATCGTGAATAAGTATCGATTACTTGTTCAAAGCTGTTGCAACGTCAACGGCGCAAGCTACTGTACATCCTACCATCGGGTTGTTACCGATACCGAGGAAGCCCATCATTTCTACGTGAGCAGGAACTGATGAAGAACCAGCGAACTGAGCGTCGGAGTGCATACGGCCCATAGTGTCAGTCATACCGTAAGAAGCAGGACCGGCAGCCATGTTATCCGGGTGAAGTGTACGGCCTGTACCACCACCGGAAGCTACTGAGAAGTAAGGCTTACCAGCGAGTGTACGTTCTTTCTTGTATGTACCTGCAACCGGGTGTTGGAAACGAGTCGGGTTTGTTGAGTTACCTGTGATAGAAACGTCAACGCCTTCTTTCCACATGATAGCGACACCTTCGCGAACATCGTCAGCGCCGTAGCATTTTACTTTTGAACGAGGACCGTCAGAGTAAGGGATTTCACGAACAACTTTCAATTCACCTGTGAAGTAGTCGAATTCAGTTTGAACGTAAGTAAAGCCGTTGATACGAGAGATGATCATAGCGGCATCCTTACCAAGACCGTTAAGGATTACACGCAACGGTTCTTTACGTACTTTGTCAGCCTTAGCGGCGATTTTGATAGCGCCTTCAGCAGCAGCGAAAGACTCGTGACCTGCCAAGAATGCGAAACATTTAGTTTCTTCGCGGAGCAGACGAGCAGCAAGGTTACCGTGACCAAGACCTACTTTACGGTCATCAGCTACAGAACCCGGAATACAGAATGACTGCAAACCTTCGCCGATAGCTTCAGCAGCGTCAGCAGCTGTCTTGCATTGTTTCTTAAGAGCGATAGCGCAACCTACAACGTAAGCCCACTTAGCGTTTTCGAAACAGATTGGTTGAGTTTCCTCACAAGTCTTGTAAGGATCGATACCTGCAGCGTCGCAAATAGCGTTAGCTTCTTCAATATCTTTAATTCCGTATTGATTCAAAACAGCAAGGATCTGTTTGATACGACGGTCTTGACTTTCAAATTTTACTTCTCTAATCATTGTGAGGTCCTCCTATTATTCTTTACGTGGGTCAATATATTTAACTGCTTCAGCAAAACGGCCATAAGTACCTTTTGCTTTTTCGAGGGCTTCTGCAGGAGCTACGCCATTCTTGATCATTTCCATCATCTTGCCGAGGTGGATGAATTCGTAGCCGATAACCTGATTTTCAGCATCAAGAGCCATACGAGTGCAATAGCCTTCAGCCATTTCGAGGTAACGAGTACCGGTCTTGATTGTACCGAACATTGTACCTACCTGGCTGCGGAGACCCTTACCGAGGTCTTCCAAAGAAGCACCGATAGCCAGACCGCCTTCAGAGAAAGCAGACTGTGTACGTCCGTAAACGATTTGCAAGAACAATTCGCGCATTGCTGTGTTGATAGCGTCGCAAACCAAGTCAGTGTTCAAAGCTTCCAGCAAAGTCTTGCCCGGGAGGATTTCAGATGCCATAGCAGCTGAGTGAGTCATACCTGAGCAACCGATTGTTTCAACCATAGCTTCTTGGATGATACCATCCTTCACGTTAAGTGTCAATTTGCAGGCACCTTGTTGAGGAGCACACCAGCCAATACCGTGAGTAAGGCCGCTGATATCCTTGATTTCTTTAGAGCGTACCCATTTTCCTTCTTCTGGAATTGGAGCTGAAGGGTGGTTCGCACCTTTCTTTACACAGCACATTTGCTGCACTTCATGAGTGTAAATCATAACGCGTAAATATTTAAGTTCTATTAAAAGATATTACTTATTGTCAATCAATCGCATTGACTGATTTTACCAAGGCAAAGTTACGAATTTTCTCCGCAAAAAACAAATAAATGGCGGGCTCATTTTTTGCCTCCTTTTTCCCTGTATTGCAGGACATAAACGGCCTGACGACTACGGCTATGCCGTTTTTCCGACATTGGACAACAGCGACTTGCGCACGTCGTCGTAAAGGCGCGACATCCGGGCTCCGGGAGTAGGAAGCAACGTAAACCACGCCCTCACTACGGGGTGACGGCGTTTCTGCCACAGATAGTAGGGGAACGACTGCGCGCGGGCGTCGCCACGGTCAAATTCCGTGAAGAACAGCAACCGGTTGTTTTCAAAGAAGGCCGAAAGGGCTTTCGGGGTTCTTGCCTTCAGTCCCACGAGCATGGCCGAGAACAGAATCTGCCGGCAACCTGTACGGAAAATAGGGTCCTGAAGTTCCGGCAAACTGCCGAAGAAGGCATTGAAGAACCGGTTGTTCTTTTCTTCGCCCAAAACAGTGCGATAGCTGCCTCTTATTGTGCGGAGAGCATCCCGCTCCTTTTCCAGTTCGGAAAGGCACTGTTTCAACCCGTCGATGTCGAGCATCTGCGCATTGTCGGTCAAATCGGTGTTCCTGCACAACTTCTCCACCGTGCTGTCGAGCAGCCGTCCCTGCAGGAACGGACTGGAGTCTATCGTCTCCTTCAGCAGACGGATGGAATTGGAGGGAAGTTCCGTTTTCCGGCTTCCCGACTTGACGCGGCGTTCCACCACGTTTTCTACGATACCGATTTTACGGTCGAGCTCGTCGCCGTTTTCAAGAATGAAACGTACGCCTTGAAGATATTCTTCGGCCGAGGCCGTGAAATGAGCCACATAGCGGCGCAGAATGTCGGAATCCGACGGACGGAAAAGGTCATCCGAATAGATGACGGCGTTTGTCAGACAGTCGTACAGACCCGAAAGCAGCTTCCGGCTCTGCTCATATTCCGCCTGCTGCCCCTCATACAGCATGCCCTGCCGCCCCTCGACACTGCGCCGGATTTCGCCCAAAGCCGTCAGAAAATCGTTCATCCAGCCGACGAGCTTCAAACGGTCGGCCACCAGTGTTTTCAACCGTTCTTTCTGTTTCAGATAGACTATCTTGTGCGACTTGTCGGCATCAATCAGTTTGAAGTGTTCCTTATACTCTTCCAGTGTCCATTCCAGATATTTTTCCTTGTCGTCCACCATTTCCACCACTCCGACACGACGGACAAAGTCAAGCAGTTCGCGTTCCTGCTGCGTCGGGATAAACCGGTAACGGCATTCCGCCTCAATCGACTCTTCCATTTCCCGCACATGTCCGTAACCCGTCATGGCAAGGAATTTCGACTTGTGGGCGGCATAGTTGTCGGCGTCGAACGTCAGCATGTTCAGCTTGCGGTAGGTCTTGATGGCAAACGCCCATTTTTCAAACGTGGCATCATCCTGCGGTCCGCCCTGCGTCATCCGGCGTTCGAGCAGCGAGCGGTCAGCCGCCAGCAGCGAACGCATCGGCGAATCCTCCATTTCGTCGACCGTACGGCCGTAAGATTCGAGCATCATCCGACGCGCGGTCACCAGATTCCATTCCTGCTTCAATGCGGCTAACTGCCGTTCAAAATCATCCGATGAAACATCCAGCGCCCTCACCTGCTCCACGAAACGCTGCACGGTGTCGGCAAACACCGGCGGCAAGGAAGCCTGACGAAGTTCCGACTCGAACGAGGTCAGCGCCAAGGCATTTTCAAGCACCGACAAAGCGGCCTGATATCCGGCTTCATCGGCTTGCGACACCGCCTGCTTGACGGCTTCTTTTTCCGCTGTCAGGCTGTATTCGCTGCCTTTCGTCAGCCGTCGCCAGTCGCGGCAATGCGCCACCCATTCGCCCCAACGCGCTTCCGTTTCGTTCAACCGCGTTCTGAATTTACGGGCAAAAAGCAGATGCAGACCTGCCTGCCGTTCAAACCGCTGCAACGGCAATTCGGAATAGCGCAGCACGTCGCGGCGGAAACGACGCAAAAGTTCCACCCGTTTGTGATATCGTGCGAGCAATACCAGCAGGAACAGCAGCAAAGCCGCAGAAACGACACTCCACACGACTGTCGACAGCGGAAGCGTTCCGGCCCTCAAGTCCAATTGACGGAGGGTATAGCTTCCATTCTCCGGCGAAAGCAGGAAAAGCCCGTAACGGGAACTGCAAAACACGGCGTCCCCGACTTTGAGCGATGACTGAAAATACAGATTTTTCCCAAATTCCCGACGAATCTCCAGCAGGCTGTCGGCATCGGAATAATGCAGCAGCGACACGCCCTTTCCCGTTGTGGCAATCATCAGCGAATCCGACAGGAACGACAGGCTGTTGGCATAAAGTCCTATCGGAGCCGCCAAACTTCGGCACGTTCCGCCGGTTTCCGCACGGTATAGGTAGACGGAATCCTGAGCGGCGGCAAGCATCATCCGCCCGTCGGGCGAAAAAGCCACCGAACGGACATTTTTATAGATATCCGATTTTCCGCCAACGCCTTCCAACCGGTTCTGACGGATTTCCTTGCCGTCACAGTAGCCCGTCAGCCAGTTCAGCGTACCCACCTCCACGCCGTTTCCATAACGGCATATATCCGTGATATAGGTGCTTTCATAAAGTTCGGCCAATGTCCTCCCGTCCGTCAGACGGAACGGAATTTCCTGCCGACCGCCCTTTTCACACCGGTACAGACATTTTCGCGTGCCTACCCACAGCCCTTCGCCTTCAGCGGCGACAAACGCCGTTATCTCGTGGTCGTTTTCCTGCGAAAAGTCCTCCGCAAACAACGGATGGGCTTTTCGGCCTACACTGAACAGATAGTCGGCAGCCGACACTTCATATATGTTTCTCCGCGTAGCCAGCAACAGGCGGCCGTCGGCATATTCCAGCCCCACAATCGGCGACATATCGGCATCCTCTATCTCTCCCAGACATTTCATGCCCGTTCCGTCAGCATTGCAACGGAAAAGCCTGCGATAGCTGTCCACCACGTAAATCCGGCCGTCATCGCCAAGACAGCAGCCTCCAATCGTAGCCTGCTCGCCGAAATTCAGCTGAAGCCAGTCGAAATCCAGATACATCAGCCGTCGGCCGGAAATCAGATAGACTCCCTCGTCGCTCATCTGAAACGACGATTTCCAGGACTTTGTCAGCTGCAACCCACGATAGGTTTTCCCCTCGACGTGCAATTCATCGGAAGCGCATATCGAATATTGGAACCGCCTGCCCGTTTCCTCGTCGACATGGAAGAAAATCGCCTGCGCCTTCTCCGTATTCGGCGAAGTGGCTATCATCCGGCGGTTTGCCATGTCGAACTTCAGCATGCGGTCGGCACTTAAAGCATACAGCGTGTCGCCCCACACCTCGGTATGGAAATAATGGCCGCCGTCTTCGCTGATACGGCGAAGTCCGGGATTGGCCGCCGACATATCGGAATACCAAAGTCCGTCCTGACTGGCAAAATAGAGGTCTTTTCCGCGCAGTTCGATGGACTCTATCGTGTACTGGTATTTTTTGTCCACCTTCTCTACCAGAGCTTTCGTCGAAAACAGCGCGACAGAATCGACCGCAACAGTCCTGTCGGGCGGCAAGACCACATAATGTTCAAGCACTTCCGGACGCAACATCCACAAACCGTTGCTGGTGGCAAGATAGCGGCAGCCGTCATCGCCTTTCACCCAGTGATAGGCCGAATAGGAATCCCCTTTCTGAGGAAGTACCGTCGAATCGGGCACACAGCTGAAAACGACATCCTGCACCAACCGGCCGTCGCGCAGGCGCATCAGATGCAGTCCGCGGTTGCGCACGGAAACCAACAGATTGTCGGTGCCTCCGGCATGCCCCAAATCTTCAATATAGTAAATGCGGTTCGACGGATTGGTAACACGATACTGTTCCAAACTTCCCGGAGCATACCTGTAAATGATGCCCTCCTCCGTACCAATCAAGAAATTTCCGGCAGAATCAGGACAGACACACGACAATTCACTCTCAAACACGACAGGCTGCGTATCCATTGTTTCCGTCCCCTGACGGGAACTGCAAGCGGAAACAGCATACAGACAAAAAATCAACAGGAGTAAACGAACGTACAACATCAGGAATCTTCTTTAGATTTTTGGTATTTTCACAAAACTATAAATTTTATTTCTGATAATGAACAGATTGAGCCTAAAAACGCAATTTATGTTCCTGAAAATTTTTTCATCCGACAAATGCACTTCCCCCTCATTTCAATTTTTTCCTGCATCTTTTACCATATATTTGCAACAGACTAAAACAATACTACTATGAAAATTTCCACTATTATTTCTGCCGCGCTGCTCACTTTCGCAGGTACAACTTTTGCGGCAACGGTTACGACTCCTGAAGAAATGCTGGAACGGTTTGTCAGCTACGTGAAAATCAATTCCCAGTCCTATGTCCCGGAAGATCCCAACGAGTTTCCGATGACCGAGGGACAGATTGAAATGGCCAAATTCCTTGAGAATGAGGTATTGAAACTGAACGACAAAAACATCACCTGCTACCGCTCCGAGGATGCTTATGTCTATGTAGACATTGCCTCCAACATTCCCGACAAGAACGTAAAGACACTCGGCTTTTCCTGCCACCTCGACGTGACACCCGACGTGACGGGAGGCGATGTGCACCCGAGCGTAATCCGCAACTATAAAGGCGGCGACATTCGCCTGAACGACAGCACGTATATCCGTGTCGACAGCGAAATCGGCGCTTATCTGAAAGAATGCATCGGAAAAACCATCATTCATACCGACGGTACCACCATACTTGGCGGTGACGACAAAAACGGCTGCGCCATTGCCATGTCGGTCATCGAATCGCTGTCGAGAAGCGGCGACAAAATCAAGCATGGAAAAGTACAGGTAGTGTTCTGTCCGAATGAAGACGTGGGCAAAGCTGCCATGAGAGTTGACCCGTCACGCTTCAATCCTGACATACTGATTGACATTGACGGAGAAGGGAACGAAGACATTCTGGCTTCCAACTTCACCGCCAGCGACCAGATTATACGCTTCACGGGACACAGCGTACACCCCAGCGAAGCGAAACGGCTGAAATACGGCGACGCCCTCGGAGCTGCCGCCTACTATATCGGACAGATTCCGGTGGAAATGCGGCCGGAAAACTCGGAAGGAACGTCAGGCTATCTGCATCCGTGGAACATGGACAAGGTCAATGCCGACGAATATCTCGTGCACGTAAGGCTCCGTTATTTCTCCAAAGAAGAAGGCAATCTGTTTGAACGCATACTCGACCGCAATCTGAAAAACACTGCCGCCAATTTCCCGAATGTGAAAGTGGAACTGATAAGCAACATCCGCACCTACGAAAATGTGGAATACAACATGGACCCCGACTCGAAAAAGGTCATCACAAGTGCGATGGAAGCGCTCGGCAGGACTCCGAAATTCACGCCGGTCAGAGCCGGGACAACGGCTGCCATGTTCTGCGCCAACGGATTGAAAGGCGGCGTTTGCCTGTTCTCCGGCCAGAATGCCGTCCACTCCATCTACGAATATTCTGTTCTTGAGGACATGTACGGCACTTTTGAAATTGCGATGAAAATCGTAGAAGAAACAGCACGACTGTAAGACCCTGGTAACCGCTATACAAATTAGGGGCAGCCCGAACGGACCGCCCCTAACACTTTTTTTATCGTATGTATTCTCAAAAATCTTATGCCATTGCCTTTTTCAAGCGTTCCACGAACTCGTCGGCAAGCGCTTCGGTGAGTACCAGCGGCGGAAGCAGACGGATGACATTCGTGCCCGACGCGCCCGTAAACACTTTCTGTTCGAACAGCAGTTTGCTGCGGAGTTCCTTTACGGGATAGTCAAATTCGAGTCCAATCATGAGACCCTGTCCCCTGACTTCCTTGATACCGGGAAGTTCACGCAGCCGGTTCAGCAAATGTTCGCCGACACGGCGGGCATTTTCCACCAGATTCTCCTGCTCAAAAATATCAAGCACGGCGATAGCTGCCGCACAAGCCAGATGGTTGCCTCCGAATGTGGTTCCGAGCATTCCGTAGACCGGCTTGAATTTCGGAGAAATCAGCACACCGCTCATCGGAAATCCGTTGGCAATGCCTTTGGCCACGGTGATCATGTCGGGACGCACGCCACTGTACTGGTGGGCGAAGAATTTGCCGCTACGGCCGTAACCCGACTGAATTTCGTCGGCAATCAGCACAACATCATGCTTGTCGCATGCGGCACGCAAAGCCTTCCAGAATTCAACGGACGGGATATTGATACCGCCCACACCCTGTATGCCTTCGATAATCACTGCCGCCACATCGCCCTTCGCCAATTCCGCCTCAACGGCTGCAATATCGCCGAAAGGTACGAACGTGATTCGGTGGTTGGCATTGATGGGTGCCACGATTTTCGGATTGTCGGTAGCCTCAACAGCCAGCGAAGTACGACCATGAAAAGCCTTGCTGAACGAAATCACCCGCGCCTTTCCCGTGTGAAACGAAGCGAGTTTCATCGCATTCTCGTTGGCTTCCGCTCCGGAATTGACCAGAAACAGCTGATAGTCGTCGTAACCGCTCTGCCGTCCCAGCTTCTCGGCAAGTTTCACCTGCAAGGAATTATGCACGGAGTTGGAATAGAACACCAGCTTTTCAGCCTGGCGCTTCAACGCCTCCACATAATGCGGATGGCTGTGGCCCACGGAAATCACGGCATGACCCCCGTACAGGTCAATATATTCAGTTCCCTCGGCATCGTAGACGTAACAGCCCTTGCCGCTTACAATCTCGATGTCGAAAAGAGGATATACATCAAAGAGTTTCATTTTCTTGTCTTTTTTGTTGTTAAAAAGCCGAAGCCTTCAGTTGCAGGCCCACACGCTCATGAAGCCCGAACAGGAGATTCATGTTGTGGACAGCCTGTCCGGAAGCGCCCTTGAGCAGATTGTCGATAACCGACACGATGAGCAGCTTGCCATTTTCCTTTGTCAGATAAAGCAGACACTTGTTCGTGTTGACAACATCCTTCAAATCGGGTATCCGGTCAATGACGAAGGTGAAATTATGGTCGGCATAGTAGTCTTCATACAGTTTCTTGATTTCGTCGAGCTCCACCGGACAGTCCATATAGACCGTTGCATAGATGCCGCGCGAAAAACAGCCTCTCATGGGGATGAAATTGATTTCACTATTGAAGCTGCGCTGCAAAGTGCAGAGCGTCTGACGAATTTCTGCCAGATGCTGGTGCTTGAACGGCTTGTAAATCGATATGTTGTCGTTGCGCCAGGAGAAATGGGAAGAAGCCGACGGCTTCACGCCCGCACCCGTACTGCCCGTAATGGCCGTAACGTGGATGTCGCTGTTGAGCAGCAAGTTTTTGGCCAACGGCAGCAAAGCCAGCTGAATGGCCGTGGCAAAACAGCCCGGATTGGCCACACGCTTGCCGTGATTGATATATTTGCGGTTCACTTCCGGAAGACCGTATACGAAATCGTGGTCGCCGGCAATGCGGTAGTCCTGCGACAAGTCGACGATTTTCAGGTCCTCAGGAACATCGTGCGACTCCATAAACTTACGCGATTCACCGTGAGGGGTGCAGAAAAACACCACGTCGATGGCATCGAAATCGGTTTCCGAAGTGAAATGCAGGTCCGTTTCGCCCACCAGTCCCTGATGCACGCTGCTGACAGCGTTTCCGGCGTTGCTCGTACTGTTGACCCATACCAGTTCCACATCGGGATGGTTCAGCAGCAACCGTATCAGTTCACCGGCAGTATAGCCTGCCCCACCAATTATTCCAGCTTTTATCATAGTGTTATAGTATCAGTTAATTTAATATTCTGAAGGGATCAGCATCCACAGTACCAGGTAGAATGCGAACGAACCGCCGCACAGCAGCAGCCATGCCAGGCGTACGCCCGTACGGCTCAAACCGAAATAATCGGCTATTCCGGACATACTCCGGCTATCGCCCGTCCTTCCACAGGACGCACAAGACCATGGTTGATCATCGTTCCCTCCGTATCTGTCTTGAAGGACTACAAGTCGATGTCGTCCTTATGGTTGGCGTAATAAACGCGAAGCGGCGTAGAAAGCACCTTGATAAAGCCTTTGGCATCTTCGGCTGTCCAGCCTTTCTGCATTTCTCCATATTCGCCGAACTTGGTCTTCACCAAATCGTCGGCCGACTCTACGCCGACCATGAAGAAGGAAAGCGGACGCAGTTCGACGATAACCGTACCGTTGACATGACGCTGCGAAGTTTCGAGCATGGCTTCGATGTCGCGCATCACCGGTTCAAGGTACTGGCTTTCATGAAGGAACATTCCGTACCAGTTGGCCACCTGGTCCTTCCAGTACTGCTGCCACTTGCTGAGCGTATATTTTTCAAGGAACTTGTGCGCGTTGATAATCACCATCGGGGCGGCAGCCTCGAAGCCGACACGGCCCTTGATGCCGATAATCGTATCGCCCACGTGCATGTCACGTCCGATGCCGTAAGGCGAGGCAATCTCTTCCACGCGCTTGATGGCGGCAATCTTGTCGGAGAAGCGTTCGCCGTTGACTGCCACAATCTCGCCCTTTTCAAACTCAATGCGCAGCTCTTCGCGGCCAGTTTTTTCCACCTGTTTCAGATAGGCGCTTTCAGGCAGTCCTTTCGAAGAGTCAAGAATCTCGCCGCCGCAAATCGACGTTCCCCAGATACCCACGTTGTAGGAATATTTCATCTTCGCAAAATCGGCCACGAAACCGTTCTTGCGCAGGTATTCGATTTCCTCGTCGCGCGAGAGGGCATTGTCGCGGGTAAGCGTAATGATTTCCACATTAGGAGCCATGACAAGGAATGTCATGTCGAAGCGCACCTGGTCGTTGCCGGCGCCGGTAGAACCGTGGGCAATCGCATCCGCACCGATTTCATTGGCATAGCGCGCAATGGCAAGTGCCTGAAATATGCGTTCCGAACTTACGGAAATAGGATATGTACCGTTGCGAAGCACATTGCCATACACCATATAGCGCAGGCTCTTCTCGTAATATTCCTGTGTAACATCAAGTGTCACATATTTTGTAGCGCCCAGCTTGTAGGCGTTTTCCTCGTTTGTCTTCAGTTGCTTGTCGCTGAAACCTCCGGTATTGGCACAAGCGGCATATACTTCGTAGCCTTTTTCTTTGGCAAGATACATTACCGTGTATGAAGTGTCAAGACCGCCGCTGTAGGCTACCACTACTTTCTTTTTTGCTCCCATTTTTATTTGTTTTCAGGTTTGTCAATATTGTTGTCTTTATGTTCTTCCGGATCATAGAGCATGCCCGTACAAAGGCACATTCTACGGCCGTTTCGTTGCAGAATGTCGAAATTCACACAACTTTCGCAGCCTTTCCAGAAAGCATCGTCGTCGGTCAGCTGGTTGAACGTCACCGGACGGTAGCCCAGTTCACTGTTCATTTTCATCACAGCCGCACCCGTAGTCAGACTGAAAATCTTTGCCGACGGGAACATTTCACGCGAAAGGCTGAAAATTCGTCGCTTGATGCGCTTAGCCAGTCCAATACCTCGGAACTCATCGGCAACGATAAGTCCGGAATTAGCCACAAACTGCTTGTTGCTCCAGCTTTCAATATAGCTGAATCCGGCAAAACGCCCATGATAGAGCGCAACTACAGCTTTATGTTCAAGCATTTTCTGCTTGACATACTCGGGCGAACGCTTGGCGATGCCCGTTCCGCGTACTTTAGCGGCGCGAGTTATGGTGTCGAGAATCTCGTCGACATAGCAGACGTGCTCCTCACCGGCCACCACAACTTCAATCTCTTCTGGTTCAATCATCTCTTACTCAGAACACCTTAAAAAATTATTTTTATATATATGTTAATACTAAAGTATCACACTGTTAATCGGGATAAACCGCTGAAGCACCGACATGGCCTGCTCGCGGGTGACATCCTCGCGCAGCACGGCGAACACCGTATCTGCTCCGGCAATCGTTCCCAAAATTTCCGGCGGACGACTCATGTCTATGTCGTACGCCAGACCGCTGGCATAACCGTTGCGCGTCTTGATGACGGCCATCGGCCCTGAAAAGCTCAGCGATACGAAACCCACCGAACTGTTGGGGTTGGTAGGTCCCTGATTAACGGTCAGCATGGTATCCTTTACATCGTTGCTGTTCGGCACAATGTAGATGTAATTTCCCTTGTCGGTCGCAACTTTCGTCACACGCAGCTTCTTCAAGTCGCGCGACAGCGTAGCTTGTGTTACCTTATAACCTTTTTCAGCCAGTAGTTTCACAAGCTCTTCCTGACTTCCGACACTTTGTGTGTGAATAATGTCAAGAATTAACTGCAATCGAGATTTCTTATTCTTCATAACACTTCTTTTTTAATTTACTTTACTTTAAGTTACGCAACATCAAAAGTTTCACAATCTTCACGAATTTTTATGCAAATGTAAAAATTTTTTCGTATCCAAATAGTTAATATAAAGAAAATCACACTTTTCAAAGAAAAATATCTCAAAAAAGCCAACATTTTATAACAATCAGATACGCAAAACCTCATCTATGTTTCAAAACAACATATTCACTGCCAGCCTTCAAACGACAGAAAACAGCAAAAAAATACGCCGGCTGCCGTCGGAAACGATTCGTCCTCTTGCAACCAGCGTATTTTTATCTATACTTCTATGTAGAAGAGTCTGTCTTTATTCGAACCGCCAAACAATTGTCCCGACTTTCTCGCCGGTCGTGTTTTTGGGTACCGAAAAACGCGACTGAAGAGAAGCCTGCTCACAGGATCGTCGGACAGACTGCATGGATGCAGCCGCCCCCGTGCCCCGCAAATATTTGGCTTCGATAACATTTCCCTGTGCGTCGACACGCACACGGATGGTGATTTCTCCGTTATAACCGCTTGACGGACGTCCCCAGTGGGCCAACGTATAGCCACCCAGCGTATGTCCGGGCTGTCCGGCCAGCGCCCCCTGCTTGGAGTTGCCGTTAGGCGAACCGCTCTGACCGCTCGATTTGCCCGTCTTTCCGAAAGCATTCTTCACGCTGCTGCTGATTTTCTTGCTTTCCTGGGCCTGCTTCTCGCGCTCACGCTTGACACGCTGCTGTTCCGCCAGTTCTTCCTTTGTCGGGCCCTGCTGCTTCTTCTCGGTCTTCATGGCCGATTCCGCCTTGGTCGAAACCAGAGCCGCACCGTCGCCTGCCACTCCTTCGTCAGCCACGTCGTCGCCCGACGGAGCCTCATCGCCCGTATTCACGTCGGGAGCTGCATCCCCCGTACGGTCGGGCAAAGGAATGTCGCCAAGCATGACATATTCGCCGCCGAACGTAATGTCGGTCTTTGCCGGCTGCGGTTCCACTTCTTCCGGATTGATGTAAGAGAGGTAGCTCATATACATGAGCACGCCCACCCCGATATGTACTATCAGAGCAATGGCAGCGGCCAACAGTTTGTATCTCTTATCCTCTCCTGTCATATATTGTTTTTATCCAAGTAGGTTCTCATTTATTGCTGTTCGGATGTCACTTCCGCAGCGGCGGCCTCCTGCGCAGCTGCATTCATGCGTCCGTCGTTCACGCTTGCCGGTTTCGTGGCAAGCACCATTTTCAGATTGTGGCGGGCCGTAAGGTCGAGCACTTCCACAATCTTGCCGTAAGGCACCGACTCATCAGCATACAGGGCGATAAACTGCGTCGAATCCTGTTGCTGTGCCAGTTGCAGAAACGTGAGGAGCTGTTCCTCCGGTATGGCTTGCGGTTCGGTTTCGCCGAACGAAGCATAGAGGTTCATATCCTTGTCTATATATACGCGCGTGCCGGGCTTGATTGCTGTCTGCTCCGAACTTTGCGGCAAGTTCACTTCGAGCGCCGTCGGGAACACGAAAGTGGAGGTCACCATAAAGAAGATGAGCAGCAGGAAGATGACGTCGGTCATCGACGCCATGCTGTAAGTGGCAAGCAGTTCGTTCTGTCGTTTTAATGCCATAATCCCTCCGAATTAGTTAGTCTTTATTTGGAAGCCGGCTCATTGAGCAGGTCCATAAATTCCATTGTCTTGCTTTCGAGCTGGTTCATCACGTGGTTGACGCGTGCCGACAGGTAGTTGTAGGCAAACAGGGCGATGATGCCCACAATCAGACCGGCAACCGTAGTGACGAGTGCTTCATAGATACCGTTGGCAAGGATGCTGATGTTGGCATTGTTGCCGGCACTTGCCAAAGCAAAGAAGGCGCGCACCATACCGGTAACCGTACCCAGGAAGCCGAGCATCGGAGCGCCGGCTGCTGTCGTGGCGAGCCAGGTAAAGCCTTTTCCAAGACGTGCCACCTCGATATTGCCCACGTTTTCAATGGCAACGAGCACGTCGTTCATCGGACGGCCGATGCGGGAAATACCTTTCTGAATCAGACGGGCATAGGGAGTGTCGGTCTTTTTGCAAAGCATTTCCGCACTTTCGATTTCTCCGTCGTGGATATAATCCTTGATACGCTGCATGAAGGTTGAATCGTCGGATGCGGCCTTACGGAGAGCAAACCAGCGTTCAATAAAGATGTAGATGCTCACCAGCGACAAAATCAGCAGCGGAATCATGAGGATACCGCCTTTCAGACACAAATCCCACACCGAGAGTTCAGGGGCGGGAGCCGGAGCTGGAGTGGCAGCGGG
>ULSN01010579.1_pt1 | contig 16545 bp, 12 predicted proteins | sample 1956771 | NCBI WGS metagenome assembly ULSN01 (sample SAMEA4835709, study PRJEB28245) | human gut metagenome | biome: gut microbiome; material: fecal sample | place: Denmark | collected 2008
CGTGCCACACAGTTGGCTAACCCTAACTTGAAATGGGAGGCTGCTACCCAGTATAACGTAGGTTTGGATTACACCCTGTTTGGCAACACCCTCTATGGTACAGTGGATGCCTATATTAAGAATGTAAAGGATATGTTGATTAATCCTGCTTATCTGGGTGCAACTGGTGAAGGTGGAAATTCATGGCAGAATGGTCCTTCGCTCCGCAACTGGGGTATGGAGTTCACCGTGGGCTATCGCAAGACCTTGGCTAATGGACTTGGCATCGACGTGAACGGCAATTTGGATTTCTTCCGCAACAAGGTTACTTATTTGCCAGCATCAACAACAGGTGCTTACGCTCACACATCTAAGGAAAACCTGGTACAGAGTGGCAAGTCTTATGGTTCTATCGTAGGTTATGTAGCCGATGGAATTTTCCAGAATCAGGAAGAAGTAGATAAGTCTGGACAGCCAAACGCACGTGTCGGTGGATTGAAATACAAGGACTTAGATGGTAAAAATGGTATTACTTCAGATGACCAGACTTGGATTTTCGACCCTGTGCCAGCCTTCTCTTATGGTTTGAATATTGCTCTCAACTACAAGGGCTTTGATTTCAGTATGTTCTGGCAGGGTGTCTATGACCAGGATGTGTATAACAACCAAAAGTTCCAGACCGACTTCTGGGCTATTACTGATGGTGGTTCTAACAAGGGAACCCGTTTGCTCGATGCCTGGAATACCAACAACACTGGTTCTTCCATCCCACGCTTGAGCACCATGAATACAGCTGATGAAGGTCGAGCATCTTCTTACTTTGTGGAGAATGGATCTTACTTGAAGTTGCGCACCTTGCAGGTGGGTTACACTATCCCAAGCAGCATCCTCTCTAAGTTGAAGATGACCAGTGCCCGTGTCTATCTCTCAGGTCAGAATCTTTTGACCATCAAGAGCAATAGCCTGACCTGTTCAGACCCAGAGAATCCAAACTGGAACTATCCACTTTCAACATCCGTATCATTCGGACTTCAGGTAGGTTTCTAAAATGTTTCATATTTTTAAAGAGAATTCTAAGATGAAAAAGTTATATACAATGGTGCTTGCAGCAGCACTGGTAGGAACATTCACCAGTTGTGATGATTTCCTGGATTACAAGCCAACAGCTGTGGTTGATGAAGACAAGGCTTTCAGCGAGCCAGACAAGATGGTAAACAGTGCCTATGCGATGTTGGGCGACTGTTGGTATTCTTACCCATTCAACCTTTGGCCATACGGTGACCTTTCTTCAGATGATTGCTTGAAGGGTGGCGGTGGCACCGGTGACACCGGTTATCACGATGTGGAGATCTGGAGTACCTTGACCTCTACTAAGGGCGAACTCGACGAGTTATGGTATCGTCTCTATTGTGCCGTTTCCCGTTGCAACCGTGCCTTGGTTTCTTTGCAGCAGAATGGTGAGAGCACACTGGGTGCTGAGGTAACCAAGCAGCGTGAGGCTGAGGTTCGCTTTCTCCGTGCTCATTTCTATTTCAAGTTACTTACCATGTATCGTCAGATTCCTTGGATAGACGAGAAGGTTTATGAGGATAAAGCAACAGAGAGCACATCAAACACTCAGTTTACTTACGAGGAATTGTGGCAGAAGGTGATAGCTGACTTCCAGACTGCATACGATGTACTTCCTGCTAAGCAGAAGGATGGCGGTCGTGTCAACAAGATTGCTGCCGCAGGTTATCTGGCTAAGTGTTATCTTACCATTGCCTGGGGTGATGGCTATGAGGCAACCGATGGTGTTGACCATATTAATAAGGAGTATATGCAGAAGGTTGTCGACTATACTGATGTGGTGAAGAATTCAGACTATGGTTACATGGCAGACTTCGGCGACATCTTCCTGCCTGACAATAAGAACAGCAAGGAGTCAGTTTTTGCTGTCCAGGCTTCCGACTATAGCGAGGACCATACCACCTTCGGACGTGGCAACTGGTCTAACGTGCTGAATGGCTGTTGGGGTATGTGGTCTTGCGGATGGGATTTCCACAAGCCTTCACAGGACCTGGTGAATGCCTTCAAGACCAAGAACGGACTTCCTGAGTTTGATGACTACAACAGGACTTGTGATTATCCTGTAAACGGTAAGCCTAATAGTCAGAAATGGGATCCACGTTTGTTCCATACAGTAGGAATGCCTACCTTCCCATATAAATATGAGTCAGAATACAAGATGACTACGGCCAACTCTCGTACACCAAACGTTTACGGTTACTATACCTCTCTGAAGGAAGTACCACAGCGTTCAAAGGGTGAAACTTTCAATGGCTCTTGGCAGGCGTTTGCGATGAACGACTACGTGCTCCGTTATAGCGACATCATGTTGATGCGTGCTGAGGCTTTGATAGAGTTGGACCGTCTGGCTGAGGCTCGTACCATCATCAACGATATCCGTCAGAGAGCCAAGAATTCTGTGGATAAGCATATTGAATATGCCAAGGATCAATGTGATATAGCCCTCTATCCGGAGTCATATTTCCAGGATAAGGAGACTGCAAGAAAGTGCCTGCGCTGGGAGCGTCGTCTGGAAATGGCTATGGAGAACGGCCGCTTCTTCGACTTGCGTCGCTGGGGCATTGCTTCTGAGACACTGAACAAGTATTTCGAATCTGAGCAGAAAGATCAGTATGGAGAGCAAACATACGCTCAATACTTGAAGGATGCCAAGTTCACACCGGGCAAGAACGAGTTCTATCCGGTTCCATATAACCAGCTGTATTACATTCCTGGTCTTTATAAGCAGAATAAGGGATACGAGTAATTACCATCGGTATTTTTAGATAATTAGATCATTAGACAATGAAAAAGATATTTATTTCAGCGCTTGTCGCTCTTTGCGGTTTCACCGCCAGTTATGCCCAGCAGGCTTCCTTCTTGAGCAATAACCACTGTCTCTATCGCATCAGCCAGGAGAGTCAGAACCAGAAGTGTCTCTTGCTCCCTGTGCAGGAGAGTGCGGAGATTGCCAACATCAAGGTGATTGCCGACAACAAGCAGGTGAAAGCCTTCAATGTGAAGTTGGCTAAAGACCACGTAGATTATTACGTGCCTCTCTATATGAATGAGTTTGCCGGTTTGAAGGGCCTGGCTCTCGATATCCATGTAAACGGCGATTATAGCAAGGAGGGTTTGAACGCCCTCACTTGCTGGGAGAATATGAAGTTCTCTGATGCTTTCGATACGAAGAATCGCGAGCAGTATCGTTCGGATTTCCATCACACTCCTGCTTACGGATGGATGAACGACCCTAACGGTATGTTTTATAAGGATGGTGTCTGGAATCTCTATTTCCAGTATAATCCTTATGGATCACAGTGGGAGAATATGACCTGGGGACATTCTACTTCCACCGACTTGGTACATTGGAAGTTCCAGGGTACTCCTATACAGCCTGATGCTGTAGGTACTATCTTCAGTGGTTCTGCCGTGGTTGACAAGAACAATACCTCGGGTTTCGGAAAGGACGCTGTGGTTGCACTTTATACTTCGGCTGGTGAAAACCAGACCCAGAGCATGGCTTACAGCACAGATAATGGCAAGACCTTTACCAAATATGAGGGAAATCCAATCATCACCAGCAATGTGCCTGATTTCCGTGACCCTCACATGTTCTGGAACGAGGACATCAAGAAATGGAATATGATCATGGCGGTTGGTCAGCACATGGAAATCTATTCTTCAGATAACTTGAAGGACTGGAAATACGAAAGCTCTTTTGGTGAGAAGTATGGCAACCATGGCGGTGTCTGGGAATGCCCAGACTTGATGAAGATGAAGGTTCGTGGCACCGGTAAGGAGAAGTGGATGCTTATCTGCAACATCAATCCTGGTGGACCTTCCGGAGGTTCTGCTACCCAGTATTTCATCGGTGATTTCGACGGTCATAAGTTTACTTGCGACAGCAAGCCTGAGGTAACCAAGTGGATGGATTACGGAAAGGATCATTACGCTACAGTTACTTTTGATAACGCACCAGAAGGTCGCCGCGTGGCTATCGCCTGGATGAGCAACTGGCAGTATGCCAACCAGGTTCCTACCCAGCAGTACCGTTCAGGCAACTCTATTCCTCGCGACTTAGGTCTCTTTGAATATAAGGGTGAAACTTATTGCAGCGTGGTTCCTTCTCCAGAGATGACAGCAGCAAGAAGCAAGAAGGCAGGCAAGAAACTTACAGCATCTTGCGAGATGGTAGTGAACCTGAAGGGAAATGCTACTATCACTTTGAGCAACGACAAGGGCGAGAAGGTAGTGATGAACTACGATGCCAAGGCAGAGACTTTCTCAATGGATAGAACCAAGAGCGGTAAGATGGATTTCAGCAAGGATTTCGCTGCAGTCACCAAGGCTCCAACCTACGGCAATATCAGCCAGCTGCGCATCTTCATCGACAAGAGCAGCATCGAGGCTCTTGATGCTGACGGCAAGATGTCTATGACCAATCTCGTGTTCCCAAGCAAGCCTTACAACAAGGTTACTGTAAAGGGGGGTAAGTATCAGATTTACGACATCAAGTAACCTCACTTGTTAAGAACTGAATCTATAAGATAATTGTTTCTAAGAGTGTTACTGATGTAACAGTGCAACATAAATGGTAGCCGATGAACGATATTTTATGATATATTGTATCGTTTATCGCTACCTTTGCACCAGCAAAAATAGAAACAATAACGCTAACAAATATGAATAAATCATCAAAATTATCAATTATCCCGGTGATGCTCTGTTTCTTCGCCATGGGATTTGTAGATTTGGTAGGCATCGCCTCCAACTACGTAAAGGAAGATCTCAACCTCAATGATTCGACAGCCAATCTGTTTCCATCCCTGGTATTCTTCTGGTTTCTCATCTTCTCGGTTCCTACGGGAATCCTGATGAATAAGATAGGTAGAAAGAAGACGGTACTTCTGTCTTTGCTTGTTACCGTTATCTCCCTCCTTTTGCCTATCTTTGGCGAAAACTTTGAACTGATGCTCGTGTCGTTCTCATTGCTCGGCATCGGAAATGCCTTGATGCAGACATCCCTGAACCCTCTGGTTTCAGTGGTGACATCAGGTCAGAACCTGGCATCCACATTGACCTTCGGTCAGTTTGTCAAGGCGATAGCTTCCTTCCTGGCACCATACATTGCCATGTGGGGCGCCATTGCAAGCATTCCTACCTTCGGTCTGGGCTGGCGCATTCTCTTCCCAATCTATATGATTATCGGAATTGCAGCTACCTTCTTCCTGGCAGGAACTCCTATCGAAGAAGAGAAGGATAGTGGTAATGCATCTGGTTTCAGCGATTGCTTCAAGTTGCTCGGCAAACCTATCGTGTTGCTTTCATTCATCGGTATTATGTGCCATGTGGGTATCGATGTAGGTACCAACACCACAGCTCCAAAACTTCTGATGGAGCGTTTGGGATGGACCCTGAATGATGCTGCCTTCGCCACATCGCTTTACTTCATCTTCCGTACCATCGGATGTTTCACAGGTACTGCTTTCCTTCGCATGATGAAGACCCGCACTTTCTTTGTCATCAGCGTTGTGATGATGGCTTTGAGTATGGTATGTATGTTTATAGGTACGAGCAGGGAAATGCTTTATATCGCCATCGCTTTGGTAGGATATGGCAACTCTAATGTCTTCTCTATGATTTTCTCTCAGGCTCTGCTTGCTTTGCCAGAGAAGAAGAATGAGGTGAGTGGATTGATGATCATGGGTCTTTTCGGTGGTACCATCTTCCCATTGTTCATGGGATTCGCCAGCGATACCTTCGGTCAGGTAGGTGCCGTGGCAGTCATGGCAGTAGGAGTTGTTTATCTCTTCACTTATATCCGTAAGTTATAATAAGATCATTCACAAGCGTTTATATCATATATATTTAATAAAGTATATATTTAATAAGGTGTAATTATGGAAACAAAGAATTTAAATACAAAATATTGCGTAGGTTTGGGTGAGATTCTTTTTGATGTTCTCCCTACAGGTTCTCAATTAGGTGGTGCTCCTGCCAATTTCGCCTATCACGCTGGCCAGCATGGTCTGCATTCTGTAGCCGTCAGTGCGATAGGTAAGGATGCCTTGGGCGATACAGCCCTTCGTATTCTCGATGAGAAGAAGTTGAAGTATGTGATGCCAGTGGTAGATTATCCTACAGGCACTGTTCAGGTGCAGCTCGATAAAGAGGGTGTTCCTACATACGATATCAAGACGGGTGTGGCTTGGGATAACATCCCATTCACCGATGATATCAAGGAAATTGCTGCCAATGCTGGTGCTGTTTGCTGGGGCTCTCTGGCTCAGCGCAGTGAAGTTAGCCGCAAGACCATCTATACATTCCTTGATCATACTCCAGAGGATTGCTTGAAGATCTTCGATATCAATCTCCGTCAGAACTTCTATACTCCAGAGGTGATTACCGAGAGCCTGAAGCGCTGCAATGTGCTGAAGATTAACGATGAGGAGTTGATTACCATCGGCCGTCTCTTCGGTTATCCAGGTTTGGATATCGAAAACAAGTGCTGGTTGATTCTCGGCAAGTACAATCTCGATATGCTCGTGTTGACCTGCGGTGTAAACGGCAGCTATGTATTCGCTCCAGGTGTGAAGTCATTCCAGGAGACTCCAAAGGTAGAGGTGGCTGATACCGTAGGTGCAGGTGATAGCTTCACCGGTACTTTCTGTGCCAGCATCCTGAAGGGCAAGAGCATCCAGGAGGCACACGAACTTGCCGTTAAGGTAAGTGCCTACGTTTGCACCCAGAATGGTGCAATGCCGGTCATCCCTGAGGAATATACTAAGTAATCCCCCTCTATTGGTATGGCATAAAAAGTGCAAAAAGAGTTATATTGGTTTTTAGAGAATAGTTGATATTAAGTTTATGTTATTAGGAAAGCTGCCACCTGTTTGAGAAGAATGGGTGGCAGTTTCTTTTTTTTATTGTGAAATAAAACAAAAAAAGTCGGTTGTTTGGAATTAAAATGATACCTTTGCTTATTGTTATTGATATGACAGTTGAATAGTTAAGGAAAGCAGTTTGATTTTGAAACAGGTAATCATCATAATATTATTGTGTTTGGCAGGTATCGCAGATATTTGCCAGGCTCAGGTGCGTCCTGATAATTGGGAAAATTCTGTCATTCCTGTGAGTTTTGACAGTTCTGAGATTCCGAATTTCGAGAAATGCTTCCGGCTCCTGGAAGAAAATCGCCGTACCTACAACCGGTACAACGACAGCATCTTCCTGATCAAGGACCATGTGGCTTGGATCAACTTCTTCAAGCATCGGGCATTGAAGAATGCACAGCTCTTTACGGTCAACAAGAAAATCATATCCTCCATGACCGATTATTTCAAGCAGGATAAGAAACTGATTCCCCACGAGGCGTATCGGAATTTGTGCAGCGGTTTGCAGAAACTGTATGCTGATGGAAAGATAGACCCCTTTCTGGGCAACCAGCTCTGCGATATCCTCCTGGAATATTATGGCAGCGGAAGATGCCCGGATTCGAAGAACTATGCCGGACTGGTAGATGTCTTCAAGGGTGAATTCCTGTATGAAATCTTTACTCTTGGTAAGGATTCCCTGGTTCTGCACCAGTCTTATCACTATCTGAAGCGTTCTATTCGGGAAGACCGGTTCCGCTCGCCTAATTACGTGGAGTCTTGTCTTGTGGCGTTGGATAACTTGACGGTTACCAACTGGCTATATTACAAGATGCAGACCGTAGCGGAGTTCCGTGCTCTGGTAGAAGAACACAAAATTCTGCTCCGCTTGCCCCATACCTATCTGATTATGCGCGAAAAAGATTACCAGCGTCAGCAGGAAAAGGTAGAGCATGCCGAAGAAAGCCTGGTGCGCAATGTGTATCTTGCCGATACCACCATCCTGGAAAAGCAGCATGCCGACTCCCTGATGCAGATCATCGTGGCCCGGAATCTTGCCGACCCACATCTGTCGGGTCTCTCTTACTCCCGCACCCTGGTGATGCAGATGATGCTGGGACAGATTACGGCGAAGGAGGCCATGAATATGGTGAGAAGGAAATACAACAGGGAAGTGATGAAGAATATCTATGACAAGCGCTATGATAGCAAGGAACTGCAGAAGGTGCTGTTGCCTTTTATGAATTACTTCTATCTGAATGACGTGGCGGATGTTCCTTATCGCAAGAAGCGGGCTGCGGTGAAGAAGATGTGCGAGGCTATTGTCACCATCTATCATCTTCGCCAGGACCAGCAGGCTGATAATACGTATGTGAAGTATCTGAATATTCTTGCTACCTATCCACGTGCCATTAAATATCTCACGGAGAAGGAACGTATCTATTATCTCAACGAGTTGAATGTGGCTACCCAGGTTACCACCTATGCCCATTCGGTGCATGTGGCGATGATTGCCCAGAAATTGATGGAGGGTATCCTGGCCTATCAACCCGAACTGGTGAAAGGCGCGCTGGGTGAAAGGAGAAATGGAAAGGTGTTTTTGGATACCAAGAAGTGCATGGACTTTATCTTTGAGGCTGCGATGTATCACGACATCGGCAAGAACGCCATCATCTCGGTGGTGAACAACGATTTTCGACCGCTTACTGATGAGGAGTTTGCCATCATCAAGAAGCATCCTGCTTTGGGTGCCGAACTGTTGAAGATAGCCCCTTCGCTTTATGAGAAGTTTCGTGATACCACTCTGGGTCACCATAAATGGTATAATGGCAAGGGCGGTTATCCGAAGGATTTCGACAACACAAAGTCGCCTAAGCGAATCCTGATAGACATAATCACCCTGAGCGACTGCATGCAGGCTGCCACCGAACGCATTGGTCGCAACTACAAGAGCGGAAAGAACTTTGATAGGGTGATGGAAGAATTCAGAAGGGATGCCGGAACCCGATATAATCCCGACCTGGTGAATTTCATAGATGCCCACCAGGATGTGGCACGTGATTTGGCGGCGCTTATCAACGAGGGGTGGGTGGATATCTACTTTGATATCTATAGTAGGTTTATGAGATGATGTTCCAATGACATCTACATATTATATATATACGAATGATATATATACGAAAAAAGCTCAAGGCTGATAGCCCTGAGCTTTTTTATGTGTGTCGGGCATGATTCTTTGGCTTCAGATAGTTGGCTGCCACCATGGTTACGAAAGCAGCTTTTACCTCATCGTTTGGAAAATCCAAAAGATAGGAATCGGTATCCATATTCCAATCCTTAATGGTGAGATAACCACTCTGGTAAATCATTGGTAGGGGAGCCTCTGTATCAGCCTTGTAGTCGATAAAGCTGCTGGTAGGATAAAATTTCCCTGTCAGTTCATTGAGGTTTTCGTCGAAGTGAGCTAGTAAGCGGACCAGATAGGTAGGCGAACCTGTACGGAACCAGAAATCACTCAGAATTTTCTTGCTCAGTGAGTTCAATATACTGAAAGGATTGTAGATGTCGAGCATGCTTGGACTGAAATGGTAACCATCATATTTGCGCTTGAGCCGATATTTCATCTCATCCTTAGATACTTTATATCTTTCAGCCATTGCTTTGATTTGCTCATCAAAAACAGAATATAGCTCTTCTTCCGTGATGCCGCAAAGAGCCTCGTAGCGGTCATCCATGCTGATGTCGTCAGGCTGGTTGAAACCGCTGAATACGCTTACTTGCGAGAACTTGGTGACACCAGTTAATAGCACGAATTTCAAATCTCTGTCAGCAGCCTTGAAGACACTGTAGAAACCTTTCATGATTTCGCGATGCCGGTCTTCCAGCAAACGTTCGTTGCCTTCAGAATCGAAGGTCTTTAACCCTGTGTCCAAAACATCCAGTAAAGGCTTGTCATATTCATCGATCAGGACAACGGCACCCAGTCCTGTCTTTTCGTGAGCAGCTTTCAGAACAGCCATGAAACGGTCTCCCAAGGTGTTGGCCAAAGGGGCTCTACCATAAATTAGTTCGTGGGTTTCAACAAAAGTCTGCAAGGTCTTTTCCAATTCGCCTGCTTGTGTGAAATCCTTGCCGTTGAAATCTATATGGAACACAGGATATTGTTTCCATTCTTTTTCTAACTGTTCGATGGCAAGTCCTTTAAACAGTTCTTTCTTTCCTTGGAAGTAGCATTCCAGGGTAGAAATCAACAATGACTTTCCGAATCGTCTTGGACGACTCAGAAAATATATATTCCCATTGTGTACTAAATCATAAATCAATTCTGTCTTGTCAAGATAGACATAATTGTCATTTCTGATTTTTCCAAAATCTTGTATTCCTATAGGATATTTCATGTTGTTGCTTTTTTATTGAATTTTTGGCAAAGTTACGAAAAAAAATGGTATCAGCAAAATAATGCGGTATAAATATGTCTTTATTTTCAGATAAAAACACCCTACTTTACCAAAAGAGCAAGTCCGGGTTCGGTAAGTCCAGTGGAGAGGTAGTGACTAAAAAAATAGTTAAAGTGATAGCACCCATAAAAACTTTTGGGTTTTTATGAGTGCTCTCGTTATGTTGTGTTTTAGACTGATTTTTTAAATTCAGCAGGAGACATTCCTGCATTTCGCTTAAACAACTTTATAAAATAAGAAGTATCATCAAAGCCTAACTTGAAGGATATTTGCTTTATACGTAAGTTGCTATAGCGTATCAAACGTTTTGCCTCCAAAATGATACGATTATTGATTATTTTTAATGGTGTTGTTTTTGCATACTGCTTGGTATAAAGATTTAGCGTGGTTTGTGATACGCCTATAATCTCCAGGTAATCTTTTACAGCATGGAATCTTGTAAAATTATTTTCAACTTCATCAATGAACTTTGTATATACTAGATATGAGTCGTAGGAAACGTTGGTTAAAGAAAAATCACTCCATTCTCCAAGTCTTATCGTATCAATTAAAAATAAGGATAGTAATGAAGCTAAATAACTTGCTTGTAAAGATTTGTCTTCGCATGGCAAACTATAGGTTTCTTTTAGAAGTTTTATAATAGTATTCAACTTATCTTTTGCTGTTAATGGTATTTTGCAATATGAAAAACCGTTTGCAGTGTAAAATAATTTAGCATTAATTCTACCTTGTAACTCATTATCTAACCTCAACAAAAAATCTTCTGTAAAACAAATAGCAACACCTTCTGTATTTTTAATGTTACGATATGAATGTAAATGCTTAGGAGATAAGAAAAACATTGTTTCTTGTTCAATATCATATTCATTAAAATCGACTACATGGATTCCTTTTCCTGAATGAAACCAAAAAATGCAGTAAAAATTATGGCAATGTAAATTTTGCAAAGCTTCTGGGTATATCTTATCAATTGTATTGAGACTTGATATATCAAAGAAAGATGTGATGGCTTGCTCTTTATGCAAGTCATATTGCAAGTAACTGATATTGTTACGCTCTATTTTTTTTGTTTCTAAAGTTTGTTTATCCATATTTCTTAAATTGTAATTTAGTGCAAAAGTAATCAAATTTGTGGTAAATTCCAAAAATAAAAGAGTATAATTTAATTAAATGTGATAATTTACCATTTATATGTTGAAATTTCCATTGTAATATCTATTTTTGCGTATATATTTGCAGAAAAAAATAGTATAAACTAACACTTTTGAATATGAATAAACTTTTAAACTTAATTGTGATGTTGCTTGTGCCATTACAGATGTGCCTTGCTGGCAACGTCAAAAAAATCAGTGTGACATTCAATAAGAATGATTTCACGCTGTCCATGAATTCTAGAGGTTTGTTAGATATAATCTCTAACAAACAAGTAGCGAGTTATGGTGAAGATATTTCAGAACCAGGTCTACCGCTGATACCGGTAAACGTGCTAATACCAGAAGGTAAGTCTTTTGCCGGATTAACGGTTTTGGCATCTAAAAGCCTTATTCGCGAGAACGTGGTTATTGCTTCCAATCCTAAAATGATGCCTACTAACGTGGCAATACAAGAAGTTTTTGAAGATTTACCAAAATACGCAAACAAGGTTTTTCCTGCTTCCTCTGGAGTATATAAATGTACGTCTTGTATGGATGGATACACCTTGTTAAGCTTCTTGGTATCTCCTTTTGAATATGATGCAGGTGCTAAAAAACTTTATATAAATGAAAGTGTGACTTTATCCATCAATTTGGATGATTCCATAGAAAGGACTGCTGCCTTCTCTATGGGTGGAAGTAATGTCCGTGGTATCTTGAAAAGTTTGGTATGTAACAGCGAAGATGTTGATGTACAGAGTATTTCCACGCGGAATATATCAGCTGATAATGCTAGTGAAAAAATTGAATATCTCATTATTACTTCTAGAGCCTTATCATCCTATTTTCAGCCGATTGCTCAATGGAAGAAAATGAAAGGTGTGTCTTCTAAAATTATCACAATCGAAGATATAGAGGCTAACTATACTGGGGTAACTATTCCTCATAAGATAAAGGCATGTCTTTATGACTTATATCAAAACAATGGTTTGAAGTATGTTCTATTGGGCGGAGATGATACAATAGTTCCTAAGGCTAGTTGTTATGTATCAGCAGTAGAATATACGGAGGAGGAAATGCCCACAGATCTTTTCTTTGCATGTTTTGGAGGTGTTTTTGATTGGGATGGTAATAAAAATGGAGTCTATGGTGAGACAAGGGATGGCATAGATATGTCTCCTTCTATATATGTAACAAGAATTCCTGTCCGTACATCAACTGATGTTAGTGCTTTTTCCACAAAGTTACTTGCCTATGAGAAAACACCTTTGAAAGGGAGTTGGGGCAACAATATATTGATGTCAGGAACACGTCTTTGGGCGAATTTTTCTGCTGCGCAAAGTGACGCAGAGGCTAAAGGGGATAATCTTTATACACATTTTATTAAACCATATTGGGCTGGTATTAGAAAGAAATTCTATGATACCTATACTGATTTTACAGGAGGAGCAGACTATGTTTTGAACAAAGCAAATCTACAGAATCAATTTGCTAATGGTTATAACTTCTTCGATATGGCAACTCATGGTAGCCCAAATTTATGGGCTTTAGAGTCTGGAATATATAACGTTTCAGATGCTACAAACATGAAAAGTAACGGATTTACTATCATAACGACAATGGCTTGCCAAACTAATCAATTCGATTCGCCAACATATGAGCCATGCCTTAGTGAGGCTTTTATGAGAAATGCAAATAATGGTGTTGTTGCCTATCTTGGCTGTTCAAGATTTGGGTGGGGATATTCTAGAGGCACTGATGAACTCGGACCATCTCTTCAATATGAGGCAAGATTCTATCAAAACCTCTTCTCTTCATCTATCGAAAATAAAAATTTTGGAGTAATTGTTGCAGCAGCAAAGGCTGCAATGATAAGTAACTGCACATATAATGGCCCATTTAGATGGGTTCAGTTTGGCTTGAATCCGATTGGTGATCCAGAAATGCCAATATTTACTTCGAATCCTTTGCAGTTCTCAGATGCAACAATAAAACTTGAAAGTAATGGAATAAAAGTAAACTCGGCAGTAGCTGGATGCAATATTTGTGTTATGAGTACTTCCGACAATGGTGCGTCTTATTATAGTATTCAAAAAAATGTAAAAGAAGCAACATTCTCAAATATCAATGGAAATGTATCTGTATGTATAACAAAGCAAAACTATATTCCATACTTAAGGCAAGTATCTGTTGTGAACATTCAAAATGAGGTAATAGCTGCGGATAGGAATTACGAAGCAGATATTATAAAGGTTGGCTCCGCTGTGACATCGTTAAAAACACAAGGACCTGTTGTTTTGAATAGTGGTACAATAAAGCTCAAGGCAAAAAAAATAACCATTGAGCCAACAGTAACTATTTCCAATAACGTTAAGTTAACATTGTCAAACAAATAAAATTCAGAGAAAATGAAAAAGTTTAAGTCTTTATTAATGTTGCTGCTTCTGGTTTCATTTGCAGTGACTACTTCCGCTCAGATTACCTATACAAATGGCAGAATAGGTATCAACAATGCTTCAACCAGCACATCCTATAGCTTCAACGCTAAAGATTGGACAGGAATGTACATGACCTGTAAGGCTAGTAACTTCTTGCAGTTTGACTTGACTTCTGCTAATCCAAGAATTGCAGGAACAGGGAATCAAGTGGCATTTTACAATACCCAAACACAGGAATTCAACAGTATTCAAGTAGCTAATGTCTATAATTATTCTGATGCAAGAGCAAAAGAAAATGTGCAGACATTGAAATCTGGTTTAAGCTCTGTTTTAAGCCTAAGACCAGTGTCCTACAAGTGGAAACGTGAAGCTGTTGTTCAGACTCTTTCTTCAGAGCCTTCAGAGAACGAGAAGGAAACTTCATCTGATGCTTATGGACCTGCAGAAGAAGACCAAACTCAATATGGCTTTCTTGCACAAGAGGTCGAGGATGTCCTTCCTGATGCGGTAAAGACAGATTCGGAAGGGCATAAAATGATAAATTATACTGCTATTATCCCAATGTTGGTACAAGCTGTGCAAGAATTGCAAGCTACTGTTGAGATGCAGGCACAACGAATAGAGCAACTGTCTTGTGGAAAGGAAACGCATTTTATGGGTGATTCTGCCTATAAAATTATAAGTTGTTCACCAAATCCCACAGACGGTTTAGTCTCAATTTCCACCCAATTGGACAACGAGGTGAAAAATGCAAAAATAGTTATCAGTTCTCTTATGGGGAGTAGAAAGAAAGAGTTGGTAGTATCACCACAACGTCCAATAACATCAGTAAACATTTCTTCGCTTAATTCAGGAATATATGTTGTATCCTTGTTGGTAAATGGACAAATTGTAGACAGTCAAAGACTCATAAAAAAATAAATAACGAAATGAAGTAGGGATGGAAAAATCTCTACTTCTTTTCCCCTTAATATTTTAGAAAATGCAAAGAAGACATTTAGATAGAAAATCGTATTTCAAAGAATTGGCACAAACAAGCCAGGAATATTATTTACCTTATTTGTTACGCTTTTATCAAATAAGAGCTTCGATGAATATCCTGGAGGTTGGTTGTGGTGAAGGAGGAAATTTAGTTCCATTTGCTTTATTGGGGTGCAAAGTTGTAGGTGTAGATGTAGCTCAATGCAGAATTAAAGAAGCCAAGGCATACTTTTCTGAATTTAGTAACCAGGCTACATTTGTTTGCTGTGATTTTATGGAGTACATGGCTCCAAACAATAATGAGAATAAATATGATGTGATACTTTTGCATGATGTGATAGAGCACGTTCTGCCTAAAGATCAATTTCTGTCACATTTGAAAAGTTTTCTGAAGCCTACCGGTATGCTTTTTGTAGGGTCCCCAGCATGGCAAATGCCTTTTGGTGGGCATCAGCAAATTTGCCGAAGCAACCTTTGCTCTCATCTGCCTTTTATACACTTGCTTCCAATCCCTTTATATAGGATGCTATTAAAAACATGCAAAGAAGAAAAAGGTACAATAAATGAACTGATGAGCATAAGAGAATGCAGAACCAGTATAGAATTGTTTGAAAAACTTATACGCAAATGTGGATTCTCGGTAATAGACCAAAAACTTTGGTTTATCAATCCTCATTACAAGCAGAAGTTCCATCTAACCCCACGACTCTTACCACACTGGGTATGAAAAGTGAAGTATATTAGAAATTTCTTCACCACTTCATGTTGGTATGTGTTGAAGTTAGACAATAAATAGAGATTATATTCGTTATACATATATTAAATTTATAAAATATGAACAAGATATGTTTAACTCTATTAGGAGCACTCTTTCTTTTGCTCCCTTGTAAGTCTCAAACTTTGTCCGATGGCAAGGTTTGGAATTATGTACAAAAAATGTATGAACATGGTGATTTCGAAAGAGCATACTCTGTTACAGTTAGTGGAGATACTATTGTCAATGGCCTGTTGTGTAAGAAATTAGTAAAAGTTTACCAAGATACCCCAAATGCTCAAATTGTCTATGCTAGATTTGAAAAGGATTCTAAGGTATATGGTGTTTATGGGGAAGAAACTAAATTGCTTATGGATTTCAGTTTGAATGTTGGAGATAAAGCTAACGAAGTTGGAACCGTTGTTTCGGTTGATTCCGTTGATATTGACAACGTACAGCATAAACGAATAACTATAGACTATAGTTTTTATAATTACCAAAGCTATCTCGTAGAAGGCATAGGGTTGAGCAGTACAAAATATTCTTCTAATGAACTAAATTCTTATTATGAAGTCCTTGTGTCAGTTTATGACAAAGGGAAATGTATCTTTAAGGATAGTGATTTCACCAAACAGACAACAGGAATAGTCTGTAAACCACAGATAGAAAGAATAAATAATTCGACAGTATATGACCTTTGTGGAAAACAAGTTCTTATACCGAAAAAAGGACATGTTTACGTAAAAGGAAACAAGAAAGTTCTATATTGAAAATGTATAAAAGACATGAGTGTGAATACTTAGTATTCTAGTGTTGTTTAGATATTTTTAGGCGTTATTATATACGAAAAAAGCTCAAGGCTGATAGCCCTGAGCTTTT
>ULSN01067341.1_pt1 | contig 16544 bp, 14 predicted proteins | sample 1956771 | NCBI WGS metagenome assembly ULSN01 (sample SAMEA4835709, study PRJEB28245) | human gut metagenome | biome: gut microbiome; material: fecal sample | place: Denmark | collected 2008
CATGCCAAATGTCAGCATCGTTGTGGTTATCACGCAGAGTTTTGCCGTCGGATTCAGCGTATCGGCGTCAATGAAATAGTCAAGCAACAGATACCAGAAAGAAATGTCGAACAAGCCAAGGCCGACAACGACAAGCCCCATCACGGCGCCGCTTCGGAATGCCACGCGCAAACCTTTGTTGAGCGACGTGCGAGCCGCGTTGGCCGTACGTGCCGAAGCATAGGTTGCCGTCTTCATTCCCAGGAATCCGGCAAGACCGGAGAAGAAACCGCCGGTCAGAAATGCCACCGGCACCCAGTGGTTCTGAAGATTAAAACCGTAGGCCATGACCGAAAACAGGATAACCAGTCCGACAAAGACCATCGTCACCACCTTATACTGCTGTTTCAGGTAGGACATGGCACCCTGACGGACATATAACGCGATTTTCTTCATTGTCGGAGTTCCCTCGTCCTCCTTCTTCATTTGATGATAGAAAAACCACGCTAAAGCCAATGCCACAATCGAGGACAACGGCACTATCCAGAATAAGTGTGTTTCCATAAACAGGATTTTATTAATTAGTGATTCATGTTAGATTTCTGACTATAAATTTAAGAAAGAACTTTCAATTATGAAATTTCGCGGCACATAAAAAACGGGAAACTGATGTAAAACAGCATATATGCGACGACATAATGATAAAAACGAAGTGCTGCGACAAGGATTCGCAAATAAATTCGTATCTTTATAGAAGATAATATGCGGTTCGGGATAAAACTTTAACAAGTTTGGTTTCCTGCCTCCGACTTTCGCTATCTTGGACAGAAGTACAAAAAAACAGATTTAAATTTGACAGGCACGAAAAATTTGTCCTTTTGTTCTTTTGTCCAATATCGACCTTTTATTATCTTTGAAAAAGATAGGAGACAGCTTAGCATAAAGCTCAAACAAGTTCGGCTTTCTCTATGTGGGACAGAAGAACAAAAGAACAGATTTAAAATTGACAGGCACGAAAATTTTGTCCTTTTGTTCTTTTGTCTAATATCGACCTTTTATTATCTTTGAAAAAGATAGGAGACGGCTTAGCATAAAGCTCAAACAAGCTCGGCTTTCTCTATGTGGGACAAAAGAACAGATTTAAAATTGACAGGCACGAAAAATTTGCCCTTTTGTTCTTTTGTCTGATATCAACCTTTTATAACGAAAACTCTATGAAGCGAAAAATATGTATTGTGACAGGCACGCGTGCCGACTGGGGACTGCTGAGCGGAATTGCCCGCGAGCTGAACAGCCGCGAGGATGTATGCCTGCAAATTGTGGCCACCAACATGCACCTGTCGGAAAAATACGGAAACACCTATCAGGAAATCGAACGCGACGGCCTGACCATTGACCGCCGTGTGCCGATGACGGTCGACACGGATTCGCCCGCCGGAACGGTAACCGCCATGAGCGAATGTATGGCAGGCATGGCAAAAGCCTTCGAAGAGCTGCGCCCCGACCTGCTGCTGATTCTCGGCGACCGCTACGAAATGCTTGCCGTGGCAAGTGCTGCGCTGATTTTCCGCATTCCCATCGCCCATATCGCCGGCGGTGCTGTCAGTCAGGGCGCATACGACGAAAGCATACGGCATGCGATTACGAAAATGAGCCATATCCATCTGACGGAAACCGAAGAATACCGCCGCCGGGTCATCCAACTGGGCGAAAATCCGGCACGGGTGTTCAACACGGGAGCCATCGGTGTCTACAACATCCTGCATACGAACTACATGAGCCGTGAGGAACTGGAGGAAAGCCTGGGCACACGGATTCCTGAAAAGTCACTGCTCATTACGTTCCATCCTGCCACGCTCGACCGCATTCCGCCACGCCAGCAATGCGAGAACCTGTTGGCGGCTCTCGACGAACACTCCGACTATAAGGTGATTTTCACCTATCCGAACAACGACACGAACGGAAAAATCATCATCGAACTCATTGAGGACTACGCCCGCCGTCATCCGGAACGCTGCGTCGTCTATCCGTCGCTCGGCATGCGCCGCTATCTTTCCGCCCTGCGCTGCGTGGCTGCCGTGGCAGGCAACTCATCGAGCGGCATCGTTGAAGTGCCGTCGATGGGCATTCCTACCCTCAACATCGGCATCCGTCAAGACGGCCGCCTTGCCGCCGACTCGGTGGTAAACTGTGGTGTCAGCAAAGAGGAAATCAGTGCCGGACTCGACAATGTGCTCTCCGAAGCCACCCGCACCAAAGCGCGCACGACGGAGAACCCCTACGCTCAACCTGACACACTGCAAAAAATCGTCGACGCCGTATGCAACACGCCGCTCGACAACATTATCATTAAACCATTTTACGACCTACCGCAATGAAAACTCTCTATGTCATACCTGCCCGGGGAGGCAGCAAGGGAATTCCCCACAAAAATATCCGGCCGCTTGCGGGCCTTCCGCTCATCGGCTATTCCATCCAAGTAGCACGTGCGCTTGCCGACGATACCGACATCTGCGTGTCGACCGACGACCCGGAAATTGCCGCCGTGGCCGAAGGAATGGGACTGCACGTGCCTTTCCTCCGTCCTGCCGAACTTGCCACGGACAAAAGCGGCACCTACGAAGTGCTGCTCCATGCACTCGATTTCTACAAGGAGCAAGGCCGTGACTACGACGTGCTCGTTCTGCTCCAACCTACATCTCCGTTCCGACGCGCCGACGATGTAAAACGCGCTTTGGAACTGTACACACCCGACATTGATATGGTAGTGACCGTTAAGGAAGCCGCCAGCAACCCCTACTACAACTGCTACGAAGTGAATCCCGACGGCTATCTGCACATTTCGAAAGGCGACGGCACTTTCACACGCCGGCAGGATGCGCCGAAGGTGTGGGAATACAACGGCGCCGTTTATGTCATCAACGTGGCCTCGTTGCGCCAAATGCCGCTCGGAGCATTCCGCCGCCGCGTGATGTGCGAAATGGATGCGGCACGCTCTGTGGACCTTGACACGGAAATCGACTGGCTGATTGCAGAAAAAATGATTGAATCGGGAATACTGAAATAACACCCCATAAAAACTCTCTACAAAATGAACAAGACACTTGCCGCGATTGCCCTGCTGACAGCTTTCTCAGCCGGGGCACAGAACGACACCGTGCGTGTATGGAAAACACAGGTACCGCTATTGATTGAGCGCACCGACAATCCAGTGTACTACCTGAAAATCGACGCTCAGACAGGCGACAAAATGAACGAAATCACGATGGAATGGAGCGACACGAAAGCTCTTCCATACGTCGAAAGTTTGAAACTCTACTACGGTGGCACATGCCGTACGGCCTCTATCGGCAAAAACGTGATGAAGCCGCTGGAATATCTGTCGTCTACCACCAAAGGCGAAACGCTCTCCGCCGTGCCGGGCTATTCGCTTCTGAAAGCCGAAGACCGCAACGGTAAAAAGGAAGTGACGTTCCGACTGGACCAAGACCTGACGGAAGGTACGCATTTCTACTGGGTCTGCCTTGAAATGAAACCGACGGCTCCGCTTGGCACTACCCTGCAACTGGACTGCACAAGTGCGACCGTCAACGGACAGAATGCCGTGCTCCATTACGTTTCGGGAAAAGGAGCAACCCAACGCACCGCCGTGGGCGTGCGCAAAGCAGGCGATGACAATGTGGCGGCCTACCGTATTCCGGGAATCGTCACAACCGACCGTGGTACTCTGCTCGCCACCTACGACGTGCGCTACAACAACAGTACCGACCTTCAGGAACACATCGACGTGGGACTGAGCCGAAGCACCGACGGCGGAAAAACGTGGGAAAAGATGCGCATACCGCTCTCGTTCGGCAACTACGGCGGACTGCCGGCGGCACAGAACGGCGTGGGCGACCCTTGTATTCTGTTTGACCCAACCACACACACCACATGGATTGCAGCCGCCTGGACGCACGGAATGGCCGGACAGCGGGCATGGAACGCCTCGAAACCGGGCATGGACATTGAACAGACGGCACAACTCGTACTGACAAAAAGCACGGACGACGGCAAGACCTGGTCGGAACCAATCAACATCACCTCACAGGTAAAACAACCTGAATGGCATTTTCTGCTGCAAGGTCCGGGCCGCGGCATCACGATGGAAAACGGCACGCTCGTCTTCCCTATCCAGTTTATCGGCAAGGACCGCATACCGTGTGCAGGCATCATGTACAGCACTGACAAGGGAGAGACATGGACCATCCACCAACCGGCACGCACCAACACAACGGAAGCACAGGTAGCGGAAATAGAGCCGGGAGTGCTGATGCTCAACATGCGCGACAACCGCGGCGGAAGCCGTGCCGTGTCGACCACCACAAACATGGGGAAAACATGGGTGCAGCATTCTTCTTCGCGCAACGCGCTGCAAGAGCCCGTATGCATGGCGAGTCTGCTCCATGTGAAGGCTGACGACAATGCACTGAAGCGCGACATCCTGCTGTTTTCCAATCCGAACACCACCGCAAAACGCCACCACATCACCATTAAGGCGAGTCTCGACGGAGGCAAAACCTGGCAGGAAGCCAACCAACTGCTTCTCGACGAAGCTATCGGCTGGGGCTACTCCTGCCTGACGATGATTGACCGCAAAACCGTAGGCATTCTCTACGAAAGCAGTTCCGCCAACATCACCTTCCAAGCCATCCCCCTAAAAGACATCGTAAAGGAATTGAAATAACACCAAGTCCGCCAACGACACCCAACGTAAAGGCGGGCTTTTCTGTTCTTCTTTCCCCACTTTGACCGAACGATACAATTTCTTCAGAAAAAGCATAATCATTACAGGAAAATTCCGTAACTTTATAATCTATAATCCTCACAATTGACACAAGCTCCTATGACTGATTTTGATGAATATATCCAACAAGGCGAACCTCACAAACGAGAAAAAGGATTGGCATGGCAGACGGCAATCGGCCTGCAGGCTGTTGACGGCCTTCAACCATCGGAATATCTTATCGAAACCGCCCGTAAAGACATTGAAGGAGAGATTAATATTGATGAGGTCGAACAACTTATAAAAAGTTACTATCAGTCAAAAGGTATCCGCACAGATCAAGACCTGAAAAACAGAGAAGCCGACACTGCATCCACTAACATCAGAAGAATCCTCACCGAAAAAACATTTGCATTCTCACTTGTCGGCCTGACATCTATCCACCGGCGCATTTTCACCGGCATATACAAATTTGCCGGTAAAATCAGGGATTATAACATAACGAAAAAAGAATGGGTATTGCGTGGTGATACCGTGCTATACGTTTCTGCGCCCGATATTCAGAAAGCCATTGAATATGATTTGGAACAAGAAAAACGGTTTGACTATTCAACAGTGGACAAAACCGGCTTTATCACTCATATAGCTAATTTTGTTTCCGGACTTTGGCAAATTCATCCTTTTGGAGAAGGAAACACACGTACTACTGCCGTGTTCACCATAATGTACTTGCGTTCGTTGGGATTTAACGTAGAAAACGACATGTTCTATAAGCATTCCTGGTATTTCCGCAACGCTCTTGTCCGTGCTAATTACCAAAATGTGAAAGACGGCATTATGCACAACTCTGAATATCTGGAAATGTTTTTCCGTAATCTGCTGTTAGGCGAAACCAACGAATTAAAAAACCGGCATTTGCTCATTAATGCTCCCGACAATTGGGAACATCAGGAAACCCGACAAGTACCCGACAAGCACCCGACAAGCACCCGACAAGTACCCGACAAGTTGGATACAGATAATGAGAATATATCCTTGATTGTCAGAGCAATGGGAAGCCAAGAGTGGAAAATCAAGGATCTTATGGCCGAATTTGGATTGAAAGACCGCGAAAACTTCATGAAACTTTATATCGCCCCGGCTGTCAATGAAGGCTACGTGCGGATGCTTTACCCGGAATCTCCCCGACATCCACGGCAAAGGTATCTGCTGACTGCCAAAGGGCTTGCTGCCTATAACGAATTACAAAAATAATACACGTGTTCGTATTTCAATAAAAAAGCCCGACCACCATCACGATGATCGGGCAAGGATAGTATTGAAAAAATTCATAAGGTCAGAACATCAACTTTGCTCCGGCGAAATAGCTGCGGGGAAGCGACGGACCGTAAATGTAGCCGCTGTCGCGGTTCCAGCCGGTGTCGAAATCTTTCTGATAGGCATTGAAAACATTTTTCACTCCGGCATACACCTGAAGCGTCATTACCTCTCAAAGCGGAATATCGTAGGCCAGGCGCAATCCGAGGTCGAAGAAATTCGGGGTTTTCACGGCAATGTCGTTTTCCACACCCGAACCTGCCACGTGCTGAACGAGCATCGAGCCGGTGTAAGTTCCGTTCAGCGAAGCCATCAGCCGCTTAACCGGACTGTAGTTCAAAGTGACGTAACCGTAGAAATCCGGCGTCCGGAACATGCGCTTTTCCGATGCTGCCGTTTCGCTCCACTGCACGGCTTCCTTATGCGCGCTCTTTTGATATGTCCAACCCGTCTGCAACTGTAGGTCGGGGGTGAAAGCGATACGGCTTTCGAGAGTCACTCCGTAGACACGTGCACCGGAAGCATTGTAGCGTTCCCACACCACGTTGCCGAATTCGTCCTGCTCGCTCTTCTTGCGCAAGTCAAACACATTGTTCAGTTCCGTATAGAATCCTTCAATAAGGAAATTGGTCAGCACCGAACCGAAATTCTGATAAATATCGGCCGAAAGGCTGAAACTGTTGGAACGCTCCTCACGCAAATTGTCGGCAAGGACAATCACGTTGCGTTCGCCGGAAGCAATCGTAATGTGCAAGTCTTCATCGAAAGCCTGCGGCGCACGGAAACCGCTGCCATAGCTCAAACGCAGGTTGATGTTTTCCGTAGGATTGTAGCGCAGGTTGGCACGCGGACTGAAAATCACTTTTTTCACCAGATTGTGCTTGTCGACACGCGCCCCAATCAGCAAGCCCCACCGCTTGTTTTTCCATTCATTCTGGAAGAAACCGCTATAGTTCTGCACAATCTGATGCGTTCTCAGCTTCAAGCCGAGCGAACGGTCGTCAAGGTTGTCGTAGTTGAACTCAGCACCCACCATCAAATCAGCCGGCATGAACAGCAGCTTGTCAAACGCATAGGAATAATGTCCGCCGGCAGTCACCACGAGGTCGGTTGTCGTTCCATAGGCTTTTTCCGCCTTTTGAAGGCTTTCTTCCGACTCGTCGCCCGAACCGCCGTAATAGCTGTTGCGGTCCGTATTCTGGAATGAAGAATAGATTTTCACGCGATGGCGTAAATCGCTGGTATACCAGTCGTAACCCAAGCCGCCGCCATTGATATAGTGTTCCGTCATCTCCGTAATGTTCGCCTGATGCGGCAAATCTTTCAAACGGTTACCGCCACGACGTTCTTCATGGATTCCATGATATTCCAACGTAAATTTTGAATTGTCGTTCACCCGCAGGAATGAGCGGAGTCCTACCGTCTGACTCTTGATAAGCGGCACTTCCGTATATCCGTCGCCGTTATGGTCATAGCCTTCACGGTTGCGGTTCTGTCCGAAAACATAGGCTCCAGCCTTATTGTTGCCGCTGACGAGCGAAGCGTTCAGCATGGTCACATTCTCAAAACTGTTCGAGCCGCCAATCGACATCAGCGAGTGGGAAACGTCGGCCGTATTCCGCACAGGGGTCTTGGTGATAATATTCACCGTTCCGCCGATGGCCGAAGCGCCGAACAGTGCCGAGCCGCCACCTCGAACCACCTCTACTCGCTCAATCATGTTGGCAGGAATCTGTTCCAGTCCGTAAACGCCCGTAAGGGAGGAAAAAATCGGACGCGAATCCACAAGAATCTGCGAATAATGTCCGTCAAGTCCGTTGATGCGCACCTGCATGAAACCGCAGTTCTGGCAATTGTCTTCCACGCGTACGCCCGGCTGCAACGAAAGGCCGTCGGCAAGGCAGGCAGAGCCGGAAAGTTCAAAAGCCTTGGCATCCACCACATTCACCAACGACGGAGCCAGTCGGCGGTTGGTTTCGTTTTTGTTGGCCGAAACTACCACTTCATTCAACATCAGATGATCGGGCTTCAAATTAAAATTCACCTCCAATGAAGTGTTCTTTTTCACATCGACAGTCACTTCCTCGGTCTGATAGCCCACATAGCGCACAACCAGCACCGTCTTGCCTTCTTTCAGATTCTTCAAAAAATAATGGCCGGTAACATCAGTTGTCGTTCCGACCGACGAACCTTTGACCATTACCGTGACAAAAGGAATATGTTCGCCGGTTTCATCATCTACAATATGCCCGAAAACATGAGCTTCCGTGTGAGCAAATGCTGAACCCGTCAACAGGCAGAGCATTGCAAAAAGTAAAAATAATCGTTTCATTATGAGTTCTCTTGGTTTAATAATTCTTAGGCGAAATTACACCCGTGAACCCGTTTCCACAATCACCATTTATTGGTATTTTCCATCGGTCGGACACCCAAAAATCAACAATTCAGGTATTTCCCAATCCAACCATAAACAAATGGCGCGGAAGAGAATCCACATTCCCTCCGCGCCGTTAATGGTTTTATATTAGCATGAAAAAAATCTATTTTTTATTGAATACGAAGTTGTAGATTCGCTCGGTTGCTCCCAGATTGCCTTCGATGTAACGTCCGGCAATCTTGCCGCATTGGGCAAGGTAAGGACGGTCGTCGAGCATCCGTGTCATAATCTGTGCGTACTCCTCTCCGCTGTTGACCGAGAATGCGCCGCCAAGGGCTATCAGGTCGCGGGCTTCCTTGAACTTGTCGTATTTCGGACCGAAAACGACCGGTATGCCATACACAGCCGCCTCGTTGATATTGTGGATTCCCACACCGAAACCGCCGCCCACATACGCCACCGTGGCATAGCGGTAGCTTTTCGACAGCAGGCCGAAGCAATCTATAATCAGGCAATCGGCATCGGCCGCTTCCTCGACAGTCGCCTTGCTGTAGCGCACAGCCGGACGTTTCAGCTTCGACAGAATGCCTTCCACACGCGCTTCCGACAATTCATGAGGCGCAAGCACCAGCTTCATGGCAGGGGTACGGTTGAAGAACGAAATGAGGAACTCCTCGTCTGGCTCCCACGAACTTCCGGCAATCACCGTAAACGAACCGCGGGCAAAGGTTTCCACAATCGGAAGGTCCACCTTGTTGTCGAGAATATCGGACACACGGTCGAAACGCGTATCGCCGAACACCTCCACATTCGTCACCCCGATAGTTGCGAGCAAATCCTTTGATTCCTTATCCTGCACGAACAAGTGCGTATAGCATTTCAGCATCTTTCGGAACATGCCGCCATAGCTTTTGAAAAAAGCCTGTGTCGGGCGGAATATCGCGGAAATGATATAGGTCGGGATATTGCGACGGTGCAGCTCCTGCAAATAATTGCCCCAAAATTCGTATTTGACGAAAATTGCAGTCTCCACATCGACAGCATCCAGAAAACGGCGCACATTCGACGGAAAGTCAAACGGAAGATAGCAAATCACGTCGGCCAGCTGATAGTTCTTGCACACCTCATAGCCCGAAGGCGAGAAGAACGTAAGCAGTATCTTCTTTTCCGGATGACGGCGTTTCAGCATTTCAATCAGCGGACGTCCCTGTTCGAATTCGCCCAGCGACGACACATGAATCCACACATATTTGGCATTGCGGTCGATGTATTCCTTCAAGATGCCGAACGTGCATGCCTGTCCCGCAACCATCAGTTTCGCCTTCCTGTTGTGCACGGAAGCCACACGCACAGCCGTTGCGTAGAGCGCTATCGCAGTATTATAGATGATGTTCATTTAGCGATAATTGAATTAATATAAAAAAGCCTTGTGCAACGCTCTTCCAGGTTGCACAAGGATATATTTCAGTGTTTGAATCAGCAAGCCTTGATATTCTCAATTCCGGCTTTGATACGACGGATGGTTTCTTCCTTACCAAGCAGTTCGGTAATGTCGAACATGTGCGGCCCCTTACACTCGCCCACAACTGTCAAACGGAAGGCGTTCATCACATTACCCATGTGATAGCCCTTTTCAGTAATCCAGTTCAATACAATCGGTTCGGCAGCGGCCGACGAAAAGTCTTCAATACCTTCAAGCACGCCGATAAGCTCTTTCATCAATTCCGGCATACCTTCTTTCCAGCGCTTGCGCACATCCTTTTCCGCATATTCGGTAGGAGCTTCAAAGAAGAAACGTGACTGCTCCCAAAGGTCGCGCACGAAGTTGATGCGTCCCTTCACCAATGCCACGATACGGACAACGGTAGCCTTGTCGGCATCGGCATGTCCGTGATCGGCAAGAATCGGCATGAACATTTCTGCCAACTTTTCGTCGGACATAGCCTGCAAATATTTATGGTTGAACCATTTTCCTTTTTCAAAATCAAATTTGGCGCCGCTCTTCGAGCAGTGTTCGAAGGAGAAAAGCTGGATAAGTTCGTCCATCGACATGATTTCCTGGTCGTTGCCCGGATTCCATCCGAGAAGGGCAAGGAAGTTGATGACAGCTTCGGGCAGATAGCCTGATTCGCGGTAGCCCGACGAAACCTCTCCGCTCTTCGGGTCGTGCCATTCCAACGGGAAAACAGGGAAACCGAGACGGTCGCCGTCGCGCTTGCTCAACTTGCCTTTTCCGTCAGGCTTGAGCAGCAAGGGAAGGTGGACGAAAGCCGGCATCGTGTCCGCCCAACCGAATGCCTCATAAAGAAGCACATGTAGCGGAGCTGACGGCAGCCATTCCTCGCCGCGGATCACGTGGGTGATTTCCATCAGATGGTCGTCGACGATGTTGGCCAAGTGGTATGTTGGAAGGTCGTCGGCTGATTTGTAGAGCACCTTATCGTCGAGAATCGACGAATTGATGACAACCTCGCCGCGCACAAGGTCGTTGACCACTACGTCGCGGTTAGGTTCTACCAGGAAGCGAACCACATACTTTTCACCGTTGTCAAGCAATTTCTTCACCTCGTCGGCACTCATCGTCAACGAGTTGCGCATTTCCCCACGAGTTTTTGCGTCGTATTGGAAATTGGCTATTTCAGAGCGTTTGGCTTCCAGTTCTTCCGGAGTATCGAAAGCGATGTAGGCTTTGCCGTTGTCAAGCAGTTGCTTTACATAAGTACGGTAGATGTCGCGGCGTTCCGACTGACGGTAAGGACCATAGTTTCCGCCTTCGCGTACACCTTCGTCAAATTTGATGCCCAACCAGGCAAAAGCTTCGTTTATATAGTCTTCGGCTCCCGGCACAAAGCGGTTGGAGTCGGTATCTTCAATACGGAGAATGATATCACCGCCATGACGGCGTGCAAACAAGTAGTTGAACAAAGCTGTGCGCACCCCACCAATGTGCAGCGGACCTGTAGGCGACGGTGCAAAGCGTACTCTAACTTTTCTTTCCATCTTTTCGATTTATTAACATATAGCACGCAAAGGTAGCAATTATTTTTTAATTTTCTTTACTATTCCCAAGAAACTGCTTTCTAACTCCTCCATTAGCAGCAATTTCAATTGGCCCTTATACAAATTTCATGCTGATGTCCGGCAGATTGATTGCGGCTTTTACTGAAGGCATAACGGGCTACATGGAGAAGACGGATTCGGGTGGCACAAAAAAACGCCGGCAAACTGTAAAGGTTGCAGTTTGCCGGCAAGTATATTTCATCCCTCCTGCTCTACTCGTAGGAAGCAAGCAGGTCGAGCGGTTCGCGATAGTCGCGGTCGGGAACGGACGGCACAACCGAAATATAGCCCTGCGAAAGCCAATAGAGGTCGGTGTCCGTGCTAAACGGCTCGCTGTTGACATACGTACCCGTCAGCATATAGAACATCCGTCCGAAAGGGTCTTTAAAGGGAGCATACTCTTCCGTCCAGCGGCCTTTGCAGGCACGTGCCCGCTTCATGCCCTTGATAATGCCACCCGAGGGCATGTTCACATTCAGACAAACGCCCTCCGGCAATCCTTCGCGCAACACCTTTCCCGTCAGTTCGCGCATAAAAGGCATGCAGGCTTCGAAATCCTCCGGACGGGGAGTGTGCGACACCAACGAATAGCCGATGGCGGGAACGCCCTGCATACAGGCTTCAAGGGCGGCTCCCATCGTACCGGAATAGACGATGCTGTTACCCGTATTCGAACCGTGGTTGATACCCGACAGGACAAGCGACGGACGACGGGAAACAAGGGCGTTCAAAGCCAGTTTCACGCAGTCGACCGGCGTACCGTTCAAGGCCAGCATCCGTGCGCCGTTATAGTCATCGCGCTGTTTCGGACGGAGAATCGTCTCACACGTAATGGACGATGAACCGCCGGAACGCGGACCGTCGGGCGCTACCACGAGAATTTCGCCCATGCCGGCCACACTGTCCACCAGATAGCGGATGCCTGCCGATGAAATGCCGTCGTCGTTGGTAATCAATATCAAAGGTGTTTCGTTTTCAGTCATAGTCAAAAGAAATGTTTTTACAGTTTGGAAAGTTGTTTGTGCTTGACAATTTCCTGCGCATGGCGGAAGTCGTCGGGCGAACCGATGTCAAGCCAAATGCCGTTGATAGGATGATAAACCACCTTCCTGCCTTCGTTTACAAGCAGTTCAATCAGGTCGGTAGCATCGAAAACGGTGTCGGCCGGGATTCGGTCAAGATGCTCCCGGCGGATGATATAGATGCCTGCATTCGCGTAGTAGTTGTAGGTCGGCTTCTCTTCCAGTCCCAACACGCGTGCACCGTCGCAACGGAATATGGCAAACGGCACGGACACCATATAGGGAATGGCAGCTATCGTCATGTCGGCACCCTGCTCAAGATGATACATGAACATGTCTTCGTAGCTGATGGTGGTCAGCAGGTCGGAATTCATCACCAGCACATTGTCGGCCACAAGGCCGTCGACAAGTTTCGCCGAGCCAATCGTACCAAGTTTCTTCGGCTCACGCACGCAACGCACACAGACGCCGCCCACCGGCTGCGCAAAATGCTCTTCCAGCTGCTCAGCCAGATAGTTGACCGTCACGGCAATGTTGTCGATACCGTTTCGGGCAAGTTCCTCCACGTTGTAGTCGATAATGCTCTTGTCGCCGATTTTCAGCAAGGGTTTCGGCGTGGTCAGTGTCAGCGGACGCAAGCGCTCGCCCCTACCTCCGGCCATCAGCACGGCATCCAACGGAAGAATGGAATGACATTCCGAGAAGTTGAACACTTGACGGATTTTTCCGCAACTGTCAAGACAAGGCACGAGCGTAATATCCTGCCGGCGGAGTTCGCGCACTTTCGCCAAATCGATTCGTTCCGCATCAAGAAAACGGAACGCACGGTGCATGATGTCGCCCACCGTCACCCCCAGACGGCTGTCGCGAATCAAAAAGCGCCTCACGTCGCCATCGGTCAGTGTGCCGGTCATTTTTCCTTCGGCATCCACGGCAAAAAGCACCATCGTCTGTCCCGACAAGGCATTGAGCTGCCTCAACGCGTCGACAAGCGATGCCTTCTCGCTGATTATATGTTTAGCATAGTCATACATCTTCTGTTCGCTAATAGTTTCTGTGTGTAAAGATAGCAGCCTATCTTATCCAAAGATAATGCAAGGTGAGCGGAGAGACAAACGAAAACTTGTTTTCAAGTTTGGCTATCCCGAACCGCAGCCTCTCTTATCCAAAGATAATAAAAGGTCGATATCAGACAAAAGAACAAAAGGACAAATTTCTCATGCCTGTCAATTCTAAATCTGTTCTTTTGTTCTTCTGTCCAAGATAGAGAAAGTCGCAGACAAAAAAACAAACTTGTTTGAGCTTTATCCTGAACCGTAGGCTATCTTCTACACAAAGATAGTGCAAGTTGTCAAAAACAGCAAGCAGATGGTACCAAATTACCCATCGCCACGCAATACACAACAATTATTCACGGTTGTAGATAAAGAGGTTTGCGTTTTTTTTCCTACTTTTGAGTACTAATCATAAAACCATACGCTATGAAAACAATTCCCCTGAAATGCGGCATGCTGCTTGCCGGGCTGGCTCTGCCCGTCATGACCTACGCCGACCGCCCGACCAACTTCGTTGTCATTCTGATGGACGACATGGGGCTGGGCGACATCGAAGCCAACGGAGCTATCGGATACTCCACTCCAAACATCAACCGATTGCAAAGCCAGTCGCTGACCTTCACCCGCTACTACACCCCTCAAGCTGTCAGCGGTGCCTCAAGAGCCGGACTTCTCACGGGCTGCTACCCCAACCGGATAGGTATGCACGGAGCACCCGGTCCAAACAGCGACAGAGGCATTTCGTCCGAAGAAATGACGATTGCCGAGGTACTGAAACAAAAGGATTACCAATGTGCCGCCTTCGGAAAATGGCACTTGGGCGACCACCGTTCATTCCTGCCGCTTCAACATGGGTTTGACGAATACTACGGCATTCCCTATTCCAACGACATGTGGCCAAACCACCCGACACTGAAATTTCCCGACCTGCCGCTGATTGAGGGAAACGACGTAGTGGAATACAACCCCGACCAGTCACAATTTACAAAAAACTTCACACGGCGTGCCGTAGAGTTTATCAAAAAGAATCGCAACCGCCCGTTCTTTGTCTATCTTGCCCACCCGATGCCCCACGTCCCACTATTCGTTTCCGACGACTTTAAGGGAAAAAGCGAACAAGGATTGTACGGCGATGTCATGATGGAACTCGACTGGAGCATTGGCACCATTTTCGACACGCTGAAAGAGCTGAAGCTGGACGACAACACGGTGATTGTCGTTACCTCCGACAACGGTCCGTGGCTCAGCTACGGCAATCATGCCGGCAACACTGCGGGACTGCGCGAAGGTAAGGGTGTCAGCTTCGAAGGCGGACAACGTGTCCCCTGCATTGTCTACTGGAAAGGACACACTCCCGAAGGAGGCATTTGCCATCAGCTTGTATCGGGCATCGACCTTCTCGCTACCTTTGCCGACATTGCCGACGCACCCATGCCACCGCTGAAAACCGACGGTGTCAGTCTGGTTCCCTATCTGAACGGTGACTTTACAAAAAACCTCCGGACACATTTTGCCTACTACTATCGGGTCAACGACCTTGAAGCCGTCACCGACGGACATTACAAACTCATCTACCCCCACAAACACCGTACTTACGAAGGATTTGAACCGGGAAATGACGGAAAGCCGGGGAAAGTGGACGAATGGCACCAACTCTCCGACACACTTCTCTATGATTTGCGCCGTGATCCCGGAGAGCGTTACAACATCATCCGCCAATACCCGGAAGTGGTGAAACGCCTCAATCAATATGCCGACAGCGTCAAGGCCGACCTCGGCGACAATCTCAGCAAAACCATAGGAAAAGGCTGCCGACAACCCGGACAACGACCTAAAGAATAAAAATAACAATTGCTGAAAAAAACGGCGAGCCGCATCTTACGATGCGGCTCGTCTATCTTAACTTAGTCTTTTTCTATTTATTAATATAAGCCTATTTATTCTCCATTGTCTAAGAAACGTTTCAAATCATAATACATTGATCGTGTCTTGTCATTTTCATCTTTAGCAGACAAAAAATCAAAACCACATTGTTGATAAAAACCTACGGCATCTTGATAAGCATCTACCGTAATGAAACGGCAGCCAGTTCTATTACCATGAGTAAAAGCATATTTGACAAGGCGGATAATATCCCGACCAATACCTTGTCTCATATATTCTTCCGACACAGCCAGTCGACCAATCTTCACAGCAGGATAATCCTTACGCCGTTTGTGATTCGCAACACGACGACTCAGTCGATTCCAAATACTACGTTGTTCTGGATCAAAAGTAATTTTGTCGTTCAGGAGACTAAAATAAGCCACAGTTTTACCATTATGTAAATCTTCCCACAGATAAGTGACAGCCATCAAATCAGTCAAATATTTCCGAGCGTCTTCAAATAAAAAGCCGTTTAAGTCATCATCCTTACACTTAAACGGCTTTATTTCACTATCCGCTTTCAGCGGTATAAAATAATAATCCTCAAGAGCCATATTCGTATCAGAATGTAAATGCTGCTATGGCCTTGAACTTCTCATAAACCTTCTTTGCGGCCTCTTTCTCTTCCTTGCTTTCTGGTTGCAGGTGAGCCATTTTCTCCGCAAATCGTTCGGCATCCTTTCCAGTAACTACCGGCGTTTCTTTTATCGGTCGAGCCATATCGTTAGTTTTTAATTCATTGCAAAGATAGTGAAAGGTGAGCGGAGAGACAAACGAAAACTTATTTTCTATTTTGACTATCCCGAACCGCATCCTATCTTTTCCAAAGATACAAAGAATATTGTTGGGAATCAAATTATTAAGCATTTTTTGATAATCATTCCACTATCCGACTTATTGTATGAACTCATTTTTAGAGATAAAATTGGATTTAACAAGAACAATGAGCATTGACTCCTGCAACAAATATTTGTCTACCTCAAAACTGATGGCAACGACAAAATCAAGAAAACGAAATACTAACACTGACTAAAAAACAACGA
>ULSN01067623.1_pt1 | contig 16543 bp, 13 predicted proteins | sample 1956771 | NCBI WGS metagenome assembly ULSN01 (sample SAMEA4835709, study PRJEB28245) | human gut metagenome | biome: gut microbiome; material: fecal sample | place: Denmark | collected 2008
ACTTCCTTTAAACTGACCGAAACCGAACGCATCGCAGTAAAAAACTTTATTGCCGAATTACGCGGAGGTAAAAAATCCCAAGCTGAAATGCTTGAGGCAAAGAGAGAACAAAAAGTACACGAACTTATAGCAGGAAGTACAGATCCTATTACCGAAGCACTGTATGAAGTCATCAATCTGTACGGCGGTCGCGGCAAAGGCTTCCGCGAAGCTGAACGCGTTGGAAAAACCATCAGCGTAATTGCATTCAAGGATGCTGTGCAGAAATGGGAAAAAGAAAACCCCAGAGATTAAGCATAAGAACACAAAAACCCCACGGCTTTCGCCGTGGGGTTTTTGCTGAAAAAAGGTGGTAAACGTTAAACAAAAAACATTAAGGTGGAATGTTCATGGAAAATGTTATGACATCTACCAAAATTATTATATCACGTTCAGCATATTTACGCCAATATTTTTATGATTTTATTTTTGATTATTCCATAAGAAGGGGCTTTGGCACACAGTCCGGAGCAAGCGGATAACTTGAAATTGCTTTTCGGCAATTCATGTGCTATACTTTTCTCAAGATTAAGGCTCTGCTTGAGCAGTTCTAGCGGCAATCGTAGCCGTGTTGCCTCTGCCCAAGCAGGGCCTTTTTTTGCTGCTCGTGATGCTATTCCTAGGAATCGGCTTTACGCGAAAGAAAAACCCTCCGAATCACTTGACGTGTCTCACCATTCGTCAATGTGAATCGTAGGGTTTATTGATTCAAAACCTTCGGTTTGCTGTTCTTTTAGTAGAGAAGCTCGAACGCCGCTTCGACTTCTTGAAATTTTGGATTGTCCAATTTGGCCGCTGATTCGATTAAGTCCATCGCCCACGCGTCGTCCTTGTACTTCTCTTTCAGTTCCGCGTAAATCTTCTTGTTTTCTTCCGTCATAGCCATTGTCCGTCCCTCCGTTTCTAACACTGTTTGTCTTAATTATACCATCAGAATCGACGTTCCTGTCAAGAACTGCATTAACTGCAATTCCTGCTGTTTTTTACCCTAAAAATAAAAAAAGTGGGACAAAATCCCTCAAAAAGCATAAAATTCACCATTACACAAAAACAGCACCCACGCGAAACCCGCATGGGTGCTTGATTTTTTAATGGAGCTACTGACGGGATTTGAACCTGCGACCTACTGATTACGAATAAATAGCGGTAAATATCACTGACACGGCTCAACCCCTTATATATCAAGGCTTTCGAGGTTTTCGAGAGCCTTGTTTTATTTGTCTTATTTGCCCTAATTTGCCCTATTTTTTCATATTGTTTGCAACCAAACTTGAACCACAAAGCAGCCTAGTTTGCGAATTTGCTAGGCTGCTCTTATAGTGGTTTCAATTCATTCTTCTCTTTTTGCTCTCATGCCCGCTATCCACAGGTCAAACACTTTGCCTTCCGCAGCATCGGGGTCGCACATATAGGCTTTGGCCATTCTGACGTGGTTATTCACATCATTCCCCAGAACTTCCGCAAAATCGCTATGCAGCATATTCATAACGTAGTACCAGTCAGCCTTACATTGAATCCCTTGCTGGTCAGCAAGTTGGCTAGTTTGCTCATACGTCCAATGTTCACCGCATGTGCCGTCAACATTTTTCATTTTAGATACTGCCTTTTTTGCCAGTTCTTCATCGAAGTGCTGGCCATAAGCCACACAATGCAGCTTATATGCAGTGTCCCAAAATAATCTCGGACAGCGACCGCGGATTTCCTCTAACGCTTCACAAACTATTTCTTCCATTTCCTTAATCTTTTCCGGGTTGGCGCTTACTTGCTCCCAGTATTTCTCTAGTTTGTGCATGGTGTCTGCCTCCTTATGCCATTTTTACAACACTCAGAGAAGCGTTGGTAATCGTGCCAGCGGCGGTCGCCTGTACTTGCAGCATGGAGTTGTTGTTAATTACGCAACAACTCGGCAAAACGCGAATCAGCGTAGCAAAGCTAACATTATATGTATCACCGGTTGCTCCTGTCACTGTCGCTTCCGCTCCCGGCACAGCCGCGCCATTGCGGACGAGCTGCAAGCCAATGTCGCCAGCAGCGGTCGGTGTTACGTCGGCGTTCAGTGTCACGAGATACAGGCCTCGAATCAAGTTCACGGCGTTGCTGCCAGCGACGTGTCCGATTGCCACGCCAGTCAGCAGATTATTGGTAGGAAAATTCACGAATCCGTTCGCTGCCACGGTTTGCGCAGCGGTTGTGACGGTTGTTAATGCGGATTTTTGATTGCAAATCATTTGTTTCACCCCTTTACGCAATAAAGGTATTTTCTCAACACCTTTAAAATTTATCGTTTTTTAAAGCAATAGGGACGGCTTGCACCGTCCCTAAAATACAGTGCAGTTGATGCACATATCTTGTCTTAACCTACATTGTAAGCGCAGCCACAAGCGCCAGCTACGTTAGCAGCGACGCTTTGATACGGACTAGATGTAATGTAAGCGGGCTGCGGGTAAGGTCTCAGTGTACCGATAAGGTTGGCGTTCTGAGCCTGTTGAGATAACTGGAAGTTAGCAGTCTGCAAATCACGGTCGCGGTCTGCGAGTTTGTCACGCAGGTCTTGAATCTGGTTGGCAATCAGCACTGCTCTGGTCTTTTCGCCGTCCTCTTTCACTGCGTTAACAATATCACAGGTGTTGCGCGCGTTTTCGTAACGTACTGCATCAATGTTGCGGTTAGTCTCGCAGCAGCACTGTTGCTGTGCAAAACGATTCTCCGCAAGCTGGTTGCCAAGCTGATAGCCTGTCTGCATAAGGTCGCGTTGAACACCGTTAAAGCCATTAAGCATAGTAGTGTTTTGGGCATAAAAGCCGTCACACAGGCCGTTCTGAACCCCGCGGATGCCGTCTTTGATGTCTTGCATGGAAAACTGGTCAGCAATCTGGTCGCGCGTCATAGAACCGTTCGCGAAGATTTCAGCACCCATGTTGCCGCGATTGTTCCAGCCGTTGCCCCAACCGCCCATCATTACGAAAATAATGAGAATCCAAGCCCACCAGCCGCCGCCGAAGCCCATGCAGTCGCCATAGCCGCGGTTCATGTCCATTACAGGTACTACACCTGCGCCACCGTTTTCTAAAGTCATTATTGTTCACTCCTTTCGGTGAAAATATCTTATAACACCTTGTGCGCATCAAAGTGTTAAGCCAAAATTAGATAGCATCTGGCGAAGCTGTTCGTCGCTCATGCCACGTTGCTTCGCAAGATTGCGTACAGTTTCTTTCAACTGCATCTCGTTTTTGCCTTGGCCCATCTGCATAGCGCGCCCCATCATGGGGTTTTGCTGTGCCATTTGCGTCAGCATCTGCATAGGATTACCGCTGTTCTGCAACATCGCCATTATTTGCATCGGGTTCATGGTTCATGCCTCCTAGCTGTTTCTCTAACTTATCCACACGTTGAATCAAGTTATCCACACAACTTCGTTCAGCGTATACAACTTGCTTCTGCTCCTGCGGATTGCTTAATTGGTAAACTCTGAATACAGGCAGCCCGTTGAGGTCAATAGACTTCTCGTAAATCTTTCCCTCTGCCGGGCATGGGAAGAAGGTGCTGCTGCCATCAAGGTCTATCTGCGCAGCCTTTGCTTCATCTATACCAGTCACTACTCTACCTTTTAACGCTTGCGGCATCTGGCTCATAGGCATTTGCGGTTGCTGATACATCTGCATCTGCTGCTGCAAATAATTTAATCGCTGCTGCATCTGCGGTGCAGCTCCTGTATAAGGATTTGGTGCGTATTGTTGTCCGTACATTGTTCTCACCTCACACTTATATTTTGCGATATTTCCGTAAATTTGTTCTATCAACATTCCCTCATCATTCCGACATTTGTTTTTCACCATTCGGGAATAACGTGATTTTATCTTGAATAGTGTTGCATTATTCAAGATAGCGTGATATAATGTTCTCAACGAAGCAAAAGGAGGTCGTTTAAATGAAAATTACAGAAGCTGATATTAAGTATGCTAAAGTGCGTCCCATAAACGATTGGGCTAAGAACACGCTCTGGGGGCCAGCTCCCTTTCCGGAAGGGTTCATTCCTATCTTGGCAATCACTAATGTTGGCAGCCCTTGTTGGGGAATTTTGATGCGTTCGAGAGTTGGTCGATTCGTGATAGCGACTAATGGTGCCTACCGCACCATCAACGACAACTTTGCGATGGAGCTAATGAACAAAGCTCATGTCGATGATACATGGGAATGTGGCTCTTGGGGTGGCGCTCGCGAAGGAGCTGGCCGACCAAAAGAGTTGCCCGATGGTGCAAAACGCAGAAGCATCTCCTTGACAGACGATGAACTTGCTTTTGTAAAAAACTGCCTTGAAAAATACCGTCAAGAACATAACGTATAAAAAATAAGCCCTTTAGGCGCACGATACAAAGTCGTACACCTAAAGGGCTTCGTTTTATCCTAGATTTCAAAACACGTAAAACAGACTCATATGCAGCAGCAACATCACGTTCAACAGTCTTATCGGAAATATTCATTTCCATACCAATTTGGTAGTTCATCAGTCCGTCGACAAATCGCTTCTCACAGACAACGTATTGCCGAGGACTGACTTTTGCTTCGTGCAGCACGGCATAAAATTCTTCTCGCGTCGAATTGTGTAGCCAGTCCCTTGCACGCTTTTTGAAATCATCCATATTATGTTGCGATTGCCACCGCTAAAGCGCCGCCTAGCAATACCCATGCTATGTTGCGCTGTGCCTTAATTATTTGTTGCTGCTTTTTTACCTCTTTCTCGTACAGTGCTAGCGATTTGTTTGCAGTCTGCAATAGCAGCTCGTTGCTGCTCGATTGTTGCTTCAATGCTGTCAGCTCTGCTTGCAGCTTCTCGGTTTGCGCTTGCGCTTCGTTCAAGGCTGCTTGCGACTTCGCCAGCTCTGTTTTCAGCGCTCTGCAATCCCTCGCTAATTTGATGTTGCTGGCTGATAGCTGCTCCAATCTCGTGTCTAACAGCGTCAGCTCCGTTTCTGTTATCGTGTACTCTGCTTCCTGCGCTGAAGCTGAACAAGATACCAATGCATAAGAAGATAGCAAGAGCAATAAACAAAGAGCGATTGTTTTTAATAAATGTTTTAAGTTCATTCATCGTTTACCTCATGAGATACAACTGGGGACAATTTGTCCCCAGTTAAAAGGGAATTATAAACTGAAACAACGAAGCAATGTTCCTAACGCAAAACCCAACACAAGTCCAACCAGAAATTTCTTGTCAGTGACATACTCTAAAAACTTGTCAACTTTCTCCATCATCGTCTACCCACCTCGCTTTCATTAATGCAATCTATACCATTCGGCGTTGCCGCGGATGTCTTGCATTTTATTATAGAGATTTTCGCCCGGACAGGCCGTAGCGATTAAATCTCTGTGTCCGACTACAATATCGCTGGAAGCAATAAGTCCGTAAATGTTACACAGCTCAGCTATAAGCTGAGACAGAGAATTTAGCTGCGCTTCCGTAGGTTCTGCAATGTCAAAATTGCCACACACATGGATGCCAATGGTATCTCTGTTTCTGCCGTAAGTATGCGCACCAACGGCCCATCTGGGTCTGCCTCGCTCCACTGTGCCGTCCTTGCGGATGACATAATGGTAGCCGATGCCAGCCCAGCCTTGAGCCTTATGTGATGCGTGAATTTCGGCAGCAGACAAATCATCGTCTGACGGGTCGCCTGTGTGATGTACAACAATCATGTTTGTACTCTGGCGCTCGTTCAAACTGTCAAAATTTAAATCTGTTTCAACGACGTTCGTGTTTCTCACCGTCCTTTTCGTCCTCAAACTTGTCGGGTATGCCGTTGCCGTTTACATCGACAAAACACCCGGCAATAAATGTCACGAAGCCAATCATAGCGGGGCCTATCATTTCTTTTATTATCGCCAGCAAGTCGCTCATTATGATTTTGCCGAACCACGCTTGGTAGCACCACGCTGCGTAATACGTCAGCACTAACAGTACCACCAAAGCGAAGTACGACATTATCATCCATTTAATAGGCGACTGCATATCGCTGACTTTGTTCTTTGCTACCTCAATATATTTTCCGAGATAGTCCTTGAACTTGCTGAACATCAGTCATCAGCACCTTTGGAACAGCAGCACTTGCGAACGTCGTCGACCTCTCTTTTAACCTCTTGATAGCGCAGCAATAAGGAATTTAACTGTTCCTCGGTAGTGGCCTGTGCTACACGAATGTCGTTTATAACCTTGGTCAGTTCTTTCACCGCAAGTGTGTTGTTGTCAATGCTCTGATGCAGTGCATCGTTCTCAACTCTCTGCGGTTGAACAATCAGCCAAGCCCCCGCAAACGCCAGCCCGCTAATCAAAAAGCTCAGTAACTCTAAGTCCATTTTTCACCTCTCAGAAAATAGTTTGAGCCACCGCGCAAGCAGTGGCTCTTTTTATATACAGCCGTTCCTAGGTAACGGCTCCCCCGACTTAAATGTCAAATTTGTCGCCATATTTTTTCAAGCAAAGCTGTGCGACTTTTTGCTGCTTTGCTCGGTTTTTATCAACCAGCATCCTCTTTTGCGCTGGGGTGTATTTTGGGTTTGTTGTAATATCTCTAATCTCTTTTTGGAGCTTGGAGATTGTGTTTGCCGCAGTATTAACGCCAGATACAGCGACGGTGGGCTTGCCCTTCTTGCCGTAACCAGCCTGCCATTTCGCAGATGCCTCTTTGAGCTGATAGAAGTCATTCATGGTTCGGGTGAGGTTCATGTCGTTGACAACGAAGTCACGGACGAACGCCATTTCTGAAAGCTTCTTTTCTGGCAGATTGCGTTTTTCGGCAATCAACAAGTCTGGAGCTTGCCATAAGAACATGCCCATAGTGCCTGTATAGCCGCGCCAGAGGTTGTCGATTTTTACCGGAGATAATTTCATGACCGGGTTGTCACCCAAAGCCTTACTCATTTCACTGGTATAGGGGCCATACTGCAATTCATCCGGAAGGCGCTCCTGTGACTTGCTCACAATGGGCTTGCCACGGAAGAAGGAGTAATTGGCAATCCACTCAATCAACGGCAAAGCTAAAGTGGGAATGATACCCGGCGTTAATGCGTCTCGCACTTGGCTGCACCAATTTGCCATAGCCTTCGGGTCTTGACCATTGGCCGTATCGAGCATAGCTTCCGCACCAGAGCCAAACAGAATACCAGCTTCTTGTGGTTTTGGGATGCGAATACCATTTGGCAATATCCAGTTGGTCATCTTGATGTTCGGGTCGAGTTCCTTATACCAATCCTCATCATGATTCCATAGCCACAGCACTACTGACGGCAGAACTATATAGGTGCCGATGCGGAGCAAAGTTCTTCTTGGGTCAGCCTTGTACAATCTGTACAGTTTATCACCGCCTTGAATACATGCGTTGAAGAACGGCACCATGCGATTGATTTGCTGGCCCGTAGCGCCACTACGGCCAAAGTTTAGAGTAATCTCCACTGCGTCGTAAGCGGCTTGGTCTACGCTCTTGCCTTTCTCTCTCGCCCGCATGAACTCGCCCATACGGGTGCCAGCTTCGGCAAGGTTGCTAATCCATTCCAGACCTTCTATCGGTTTGTGGAATATACCTTTGATAATATCTAGCAAGCCAAGCTCCTGCCATTTTTTGCCACCAGCCATGCTTTCAAGACTACGCATAACTGATTCGCCGTCACCATAGAAGTTAGACGAGATAACGCCACTTGCATTGAACTCGCTTCTCAGCTGCTGATTATTGAGCAATGCGTTCATGCCGCGAATACTGTCATAAATTGGAATGAAGCCGTTCTTGGAGGCGATTCCTGCAAACAATGTATCACGAATGAGGTTGCGAAGAATAAAGGACGGAGACATTGTAGAGCCAGTCCTCAGCCATTGAGCTGGCTTGGTCAGTAGAGCCATTTCGATTTTCACCAACGGCTCTACCGCAGCAGTAATAGCCGGGTACATCTCAGGGATTGTCTGATAGGAGTGCTTCTCACCGTTGAACATTACCGTAAAGATGCAGTTCTTGGCATCGCCGCTATTGCCCTTAACCTCCTTGATATAGTCGTCGAGCTTGTATTTATTTGCCTGTTTAACGGCATACTGACCAACCCTGTTGCGCTCTGCCTTCTGTGTCAATGCGTTGATAGATGTAACAATAGTTCTGAGTGGCGGCACTATGTCGCGTTCGGAACCTTCGCTGCTACGATTCTTTAACGGGTCAGAGACGTTCGCTAGACCTTTGCCAGAGTTAATCTGGTCGATAAAACTGTCAACAGCAGCGGTGTCGCTAAAATCACGCATCAGTGGGCAATAAGCCTTGTAACGAGATTTGGTTGCTAAGTATCTGTCACCAGTAATTAAGCCAGTGTTATACAGAATATCCAGCATGTTGTCAGTAATGCCTTTGAACATCTTGGCGTATTCTTTAAAACCGGCAGGAGCTTCTTTGATGACCTGCCGAATTTCCCGCTCAGTCATACCGCCCGGAAATTTATAAGGTTCAAAGATAGGTTTATCACCACGCGAACCTTTCTTTTCCCACTCGGCTACACTGCGGTCATAGTCAAGTCTGTGATTCTGCGCGGACTCCAACAGGCTTCTGGCAACCAAATAATTTTCGATTGCACTGATGTGTTCTTCAAGTTCCGCTTTGCCTTGCGGATTAGTAGATTTAACGTAATTGGTAAATCGACCAGCCTTCATATCTGTGCCGATTTTCTCCATGAGCATCTGCAAGGAAACCATGTTCTTGATGCCATATTTATTCGCTGCCTGTTTCAACTCATCTGCATTGCCTTCTAGCAGAGCCATTGCCATGCCAGAAGCGCTGTTTGCGGCCATGTTCATGCGACCAAGGATGGTGTTAGCTCCGTCGATTTTCTTGCCGCTCGCCTTTGCGATTGCGTCATCGAGCAGATGCAAAGCGTCATACTTGTCAACGAAGTGTTTGTAGAATTGGCTCTTGGCATTGACTATCCACTCTTTAACCTTTTGGGTTCTGGTCTTGGGTTCCTCTCTGGCAATTCTGGAGCCGAGCTTCTGCGCTGCATTTGCGGGTTTTTCGCCCTCATGGCGCTTATTGACGTACTTTCTGGTCGGAAGTTTTTCTGTTACTTCTTTAACCGCTTCAACGCCGTTTTTGCCACGGACGATAGTTACACCGCCAACTTCATAAGAATCAATCTTGCCCGCTTTAAAATCCTTGCGGAGCTGACGCAACTCTTGAGCACGAATCTTGGCACGCTCTTTCTGAGCTTCGCCCTTCTGCTTCAAGTATTCGCCCAAAGCCTTCTGATGCTCGTTCATAATAGCGGTAATTCTGTTATCGCCAGCACCAGCAGCATAGGCTTCCTCTAGCTTATTCTTATAGGCTTCGTTGATGCCTGTGATGCCCTCGTCTTGAGAACGAGGTTTAGAGCGAGCAGAGTATTTCGTTCCGCTATTCGCAGCTTCCTGTTCTTCAAGAAGTTTATCGCGGTACTCCAGCGCTCTGCCGTAGTTGTCATCGTCCTCAGAGAGTGATTCAAATACGGGCAATGCGTCTAATTCTTCTTGGGTACTAGCTGCATATTCCTTGTTTTTAATCTTGCGTGTAGCGGTGGCAAAGTCGTCGCCGTTTGTCATTAAAACATAAACATCCGGGCGCTCATCCAACAAGATTTGTTCCTTCGGGTTTACCGCGGTACCATCGGAGTTTTTCTCAATATACTTGTCAGTAAAAGGTATCCTTCCGACAACTTTAAAGCCAAGCCGTTCATACATTACCAGTAGTGCATCGCCAAAACAGTCCATTTTTTTGCCGCCCAAAGCTCGCGCCATAGTAATGATGCTATCAACAGCCTTTGTCGCCCGCTTGGACGGATGTTTAAATACAGCGGTGATATTACCATCCTCCTGCACGGCACACCCGACTAAACCGTCTGCGGTCATAGCCACCTTGGCGTCCTTTAACCCCTCTGGACTTTGAGAATCAACGAACGCCCCGTGGGGGTTCGCTTCTTTGGCTGCGTTTAATGCAATAGAAAAACCCTCCAAATCACTAGACGCATCTTGCCATTCGTCAACGTGAATTGTAGGGTTTATTGTCTCAAATTTTTCAGATTGTTGGCCTGTCAATAAAGAAGGTCGAACACGTCCCTTAACTCCTTGAAGTTTGGGTTGCGGCGCTCGGCTATCGTTTTGATTATATCTAGTGCTTCCGCGTCGTCCTTGTACTTCTCTTTCAGTTCCTCGTAAATCTTCTTGTTTTCTTCCGTCATAGCCATTATTCGCCCCTCCGTTTCTAGCGCTATTTTTCTTAATTATACCACCAGAATCAGTGTTTTTGTCAAGATTTTTCTCTCCCCAAACCTCGCCAAGCTCAATTCTACGCGCTAAATCGTGGAAGTTATCAACTTTCTCGAACATCGCTTGGGCTTTCTTGATGAAATCATAAACCTTGCGCATGAGCTTTGCTACCAATCGTTGCAGCTTGTTTTTGACAAGAATCATTCTACCCCATGCGGTCTTTTGCAGTTCGGTTTCATGCAGTTTAGTGAACAGAGCAGCCTTTCTGCCAACGCGGTTGGCTCTCAGTATCATTCTGCCCCATGCGGTCTTTTGCAGCTTCTCGGTTTCGGATTTGGTGAAGTCGGTGATGTAACCGTGCTCGCGAGCAGACACGAAGTTGCGCACTGCATCAGCAGCGATTTCTTCTTCGTTGCTCTTGAGGCCGTACTCATCGGCAATCTTCTTGGCTCTATCAAACAGAATGTCTTTCTCTTTCTTGCTCAGAGCCAAAGCAATCGCAGCATGAGTAGCTTCGTGAGCCTCAGTGTTCTCTCTGGAATCCAAGGAAACGCTGATGATACCCTCAACGTCGGAACTGTACATTGGGCGATAGTAACCCTCAATAGTCATGTCGGTGCCGTCTGCTATACCGTGCTCTTTTCTAGCGCGCTTGGCTTCCGCATCGTTTATGAGAATCTTATTCTGAATATCAAGGGTGAATTTGTTGCCGCCTTTGGTAGTGATGGTGAATGTGCCGTTGTCGTTGGCTTGAATGTCATCCGTGCCGAAGAGCTTCTTGCACTTTTCGAGAATTTCATTACGAGAACGCAGGAGTTCGTTTTGGTGCTTGCGGATTGCAGCATCGTATTGACGCTTGATAGCAATGGAGTTTTCGTCCCAAACTACAAAAGCCTCACCATCGAGTCCGCCCCAATAATGGATACCCTTAATACCGTGTTTGAGCAATTCTTTTGAGGCTTTTGCTGCTGCGGCAAGATTGATTTCCATTCTGTGATGCCAACTGCTATAAACAAGACAGTTTTCTCCACCTAATGCTCTGCCAAGCATTTGGTAAATGTCATAGCCGGTCTTTCCTTTTAATTCGACGCGCGCATCTCTTGTCGGAGAAACCTCAAAACTTCCAAGTTCGTAGTTTCCTCTAAGCGTCAATCCTCGCGTAATATCCACAATATATCCGCGGATGATTTCATCTAAACTCAGCTCGTCGTCCTCTATTTGCGCCAACATACCAACAGAGTCAAATTTTTCTTCATCCTCTTTGGATAGTCCTTCAATCCCTTTTTCTCTAAGAGTAGCAGTGGCTTTAGCGATTTCGCTGGAAATTATTTCCCACAAAGCATCATCCAAGGGAGCTAAACGCTCGAAAAAATAGCTATACTCTTTCCCTTTTATGTCTTCGTTGTACTTTTGGAGTTCGTTTATTATCTTTTGGTATGTTCTCTCGAAAGATTCATGCCCCAAAAGTTTTTTGAGAAGTTTTATGCTCTTGTTCCAGCCCTTTGTGGGGCCTTCTTTACTTGGTAATTTCTCAAAAACTCTTTCCAAGGCCTTACGCACTCTGAATGGTTGTTTCTCGAAAACATCATGCTCGTTCAGCAAAACGTCGTTTTCTGGGATGTCAACATCTAAGAGCGAGCCAGCTTCCTTTGCTTTGCTAGTATCGAGGTCTTTGAGCGCACGCAAAGCGCTTTTCGCTATTTGGAGAGTTGCTGTAGCCTCTTGGTAAACTGCAGTCTCGTTTTCGGTTAGTGAGTGCATATTTTCCAGACGCTCTATTTCGTCTGAAATGTTGTTTTGATAGGCGCGCAACCAAATTGATGCACGTTCGAGATTTCCGTTTGCTTCTTGGCACGCTCTAAGCGCGATTATCAAAGAGGTAGACGCAACTCTTTTTACCGCATTATTATCCTCAAACAGTTTGTCGCTATCCTCTATATTCCAAGAAAAGGTTTCACCTGTTACTGAGTCGACAATGGTTACTTTGCCGTCCCACTCGCGTTCTCTTAGGTTTTCCCGGTACCTCTTTTGAGAAACCCACTGCTTTTTAGCAAAGTACAATCCGTATCCATGTGCGGCACCGCCCTCGCCAGTACCAACTCTACCAAGTTGAAGATTACCTATAATGATATGTGGAGAGCCGTGCCACGCAGCTTGGTACAGAGCCTTGCCAAGTTTGGATTCGCGTACAGAGAATTTAACCTCTGCCTTTTGGTTAGCCTCGTGCAAAGCTGTGTCCAGTGCCTTTTGACGTACAGCTCCGATTTTGCTGTCGCTGTCATAAAACTCGACATGAAGCCCCGCGTCCATCATAGCTTTTACTTCTTTAGTATCCGCATATTTTTGTGGCACAACAGCGGCTTTAAAGTCTCCGAGGTTGACGCTTCGTTGACTCTTGGCTTCAAAATATTCGGTTTTAACCAGTTTTTTTACACTATGGAAAAGGTTCAAAGCTCGCTCGTTAGGTAAAGCGTTAACAAGATTAGGATTTTCTTCAAACGCCTCTTTGCCGACAAGTTCCTCCATTAAGTGTCTTTCGGACGGGTCGTCAGAATTAATGACTTTCGCAATAGCAATCAAAGCATCGTCGCCAACTTTGTCGTAATTGCTTCTTATGGTCGGGTTGTCAAAGTCCCTTGAAAGGCTGGCAGACGCTTTGTGCATATCATCCACAGACTTAAACTCTCTGGCTACAAATGCCAAAAATTGTCCGTAGGTCATTCTTTTTCCTTCTGACCAGTGCGCTCTGGGATATGCTTGCTTTAACATGTAGCGTTCCAGGTTTTCTGTCGTAAAAGGAACATCTTTGCCTTCAACCGGATTGAAAAAATAACTTTCACCGTCGATTATTTTCTCTTTTGGAATCGTCGGTGTCCAAGCATCGCGCTCATAAGCTTTCGCTGCTCCTGTGCTTGGGTCGATAAGCTCTTTATCACCAATCAAAGTTATTTCTCCGTAGTTGCTGTATGGCTCTCCGTCACGAATAATCGCAAGGCTTGGCGACACAAACGTACCATTTGTTTTGCCAAAGATAACGTCGCTAAGAGATTCCATGGTCAAATTGTGCAAAGCTACAAGTTTTGACGAATCTCTTGTCTTGTTAACATACCGCTCGTTCGGTTGAGTGACTTTCTTTGCCGCGGGAGCTGCGGCTTTCGCCTTTTCGTTAGCAGCGCCTATTCGTCTAGTCAATTCTTCTTTGAAGTCATTATAAGCATCAAGCACCGCTTCCGCTTCTTTCTTGCTGAAGTTATCAGGGGTTTTGCGAAGCTCGTCTGCTTTGTCGAGTAATTGAAAGTTCTTCTGAGCGTCGACCTTGCCAGTTTCCTTGTCGAAAACATCATCAATTTCGGCTTTTAAGGCATCAAATTCTTTTACTCTTTGCTCTGCACTCTTTCCTGCGGCAGATGCTACGTCAGAAGGTTTTTCTTTAGCCTCTTTTTGAATAGCCTTTTCTAGCTCTTTACCAGCCTCCTTAAAGGCATCTTCTGCTGTGCCAAGGTTGTTGATTTTTTTAAGAGCCTGTGCCAACCTGTTCATGTATTTGGTAATAGCGTCTAGCTCTTTTTCTGTCGCTTTGGTGTAGGTTGTAGTCAAAAACTCATGAAACTCGCTATCCTCATCCTTTGAGTATTCAGAGATAAGCGAATCAAGAGTATCCTCGTCATCGAAGTTATTGATAAGGTCGAGAGCCATTGCGTCGAGCACATAAGAATCTCCGTCGTCTTCCATTGGAGTGTTATATTCAACAATAACATCCTGTTCTTCTTCGTTAAAGGTATTTAGAATATTATTGGCCAACTCCGCGGTAATAGTTTCGTATCCGAATGTATCGCTTTCGACATTACCGTTCTCGTCCACCGGGCGCAGGTTCATGGCGTTGTTTATGTAATCGTTTACCTTGGCGGTTCCACCATCAACCTTCGCTTTTGCTTCCTTCGCCTCAGCTTGGATTTCTGCCAGTTCTATCGCCTTTTGAGCCTTGCTTTTTGCTAACCGCAAAACCATCCTTTGGGTTTCTGTATACGGAGTGCTACCGGGATTACTGAGATTATCGGCTGTTTGCACAAGACTTTTCTTTTTCAGCGAAATATCTTCACCGCTCATTTCAAACAAGGATTTAATAAAATCTACAATCTTCTCAAGCTTATCTTTGAGCTTGTCTTTAGTTGTAGGTTTTTTCTTTTCCTCTTTTTTGTTCTGGGCATTTGCGTTAGCAGCAGCCTCTCTCTGCTTACGAAGTTCTTCTTCTCTGGCTGCTTTAGCTGCTGCGGCTTCTCGACGAGAATGTTCTGTACTCAGCTTCTTTACGTAATCGCCGTACACGTCTTTAATCTCGCCTTTTTTAAGATCCCCGACACCGATGCTGCTTAATTTATCTACAAGCTCATCTCTTACTTTTTTAAGGGCATCCTCTGCCGTTGTATAATCGGCTTTTTTGTCGCCCATGTAATCGTCAAAAATTTTTTTCGCTTTGTCTTTGGAGCCTTCAATGGCCTCTGCTCTCGCTTGAGTTTTAGCATTTGCAGCGTCAGTGTCATTTTGAGCAGCAACGGCTTGCAGCTTCTTCTTCATCTCACTGAGATATTTTTTTACCTTATAAGGCTTTGCATTTGCTTCGTCGGCGGGCAGAATAGCAAATGGAGTGTCCTTGGTGTAAATTTGAACCAAGGTACTCAATTCCTCGATGGCCTCTTTTACAGGTAGCTCTCCATCTTCGTACTTTTTGTAGATAGAGTCGATGATTTCTTTTAAGCGTTTAGAATTATACTCTTTTGCCGCAGGTCTATCTTCAGCAGCCTTAATATTGCTGATTGGCTGAAAAATGCCGTTGTCATCTTTGAAGTCTGCGTATCTTTCCGCAATATTCTCGACAGTAGCAGGCTCGGATGTGTCTTTGATTTGGCTATTTCCTGCTTTGGCTGGCTCGGAAGGCTCGTCTGGTGTTGTGGTTTGCTCGCCGCCATCCACGTCACTCGCGGGATTCTCAACATTCTCATCGCCACCATCTGCACCGGGTTCTTCCTTAAAGGAGAGTAAAAATTCTTCCGCCTCGTCGATGTTTGCAAATTCGCCACCATCAACAAACATGCCATTGGCAGTCCGAAGCTCTATGCTCACATCACCGTCCGGGAGAACTTCTATTTCTGCTGTCACAGCTCCGTTTATAGGTTTGTCTATTGTGTAGCTGTGATAAGTTCCGTTGTTATTTCCTTCTGGGTTGGTTTTCCAGTCGCCGATTTGAGATTTGAAAACGACTTCATCTCCGTCATAAGTGTTTGCTCGCTTAGATTTGAGATATGTTTTCAAGTCGTTTTTGTTTTCGACGGAAACGACATCATCACCATCCATTTCGTTTGCGTCTTGTAAATAAACGTCAAAATACTCAACGTATCCCCTGTCGTCTCTAACCGCTTCCACATGAGCACGAGTGCCGCCCAATGCGTTCCTCGACCCCTCTGGCAGTGAATAATACGCTTCATCTTTCGCTATATTATCACCATCTAACACCCAATCTCCTATTTTTTGAGGAAACAAATTGTTGTTGACGATATAGCTCAGCAAAATTGCTTTGTTGCTAAAGTTTTTCCATTCAGCTCCGATAGCTCCTTTTTTCCCATGCTTTACTCTAAGGCCTTTAATATCCACCACATATCTGTCGGTTATGCCATCATGGCCGTAGACAACATACAAAGGATAACCTTTGTACTCGCCGTCCAGTTTAGCGTCGCCAAGGTTGTTAGGAAGAGTATTATTGTTTTCTTTACCGCCATTATCGTTGCCGTCATCACCAGCGTTATCGGGAGTTTGCTCTACACCGTCAGTAGCAACGTATTCCGTAAGCTCCGCTTCGTTGTCAAACTTCTTCCATCTTGCTTTGCCGATTTCCTTGGCACTCTTTTTGACACGCAAGCCTTCAAAGTCTACAAGATATTTGACACCGTTTTCGTCCTTATATAACGCAAAACCTTTATACATGCTGTCGAGCTTCTTGTTACCAATTTCCTTGGGAGGCTCTTTGGTATTCTGCGTGTTATCTTCGCCGCCGTTACCTCCTTGATTATCCGCAGGAGTTGTGGAAGCTGTAGCCGCAGGAGTTACTGGAGTTACTGGAGTTACTGGAGTTACTGGAGTTGCAGGAGTTGCAGGAGTTGCAGGAGCTGCAGGAGCTGCGGGAGTTGCAGGAGCTGCAGGAGCTGCGGGAGTTGCAGGAACTGTAGGAGTTGCAGGAACTGTAGGAGT
>ULSN01059241.1_pt1 | contig 16504 bp, 13 predicted proteins | sample 1956771 | NCBI WGS metagenome assembly ULSN01 (sample SAMEA4835709, study PRJEB28245) | human gut metagenome | biome: gut microbiome; material: fecal sample | place: Denmark | collected 2008
AAGGAGCTATGCGACGCATAGACGTGTAAGCGGCGAGGCGTGTCGAAAAGCATGTTTACATGCTTTTCGATTGAGAAGTGACACCCGATTTGTCACGAGCTTTGCGACGTGAGAAATCGAAAAGGTGGAGCTTTCTCCGAAAATGCGACTGAATAGGGAGTATTTTTGGAGGGATAGACTCTACAATTATGTAATAAAGTCGGCAGCGGGAACTTTTTAGTAAAGTATTGGTGAGGAGTATTTTTGGAGGGATAGATAGCCATGCTTGAAGGAGTGAAACGACGCGCAAGCATGTATGATACATACGAGCAGGCCGCAGGCCTGGCTGCCCAGCAACCGCATTTGAAGGAGCTTGCGACGCATAGGCACGAGTGTGGCGAGGCGTAAGGAGCGAAGCGACGCGCAAGCATGTGTCAGGCTTTTTACAATACTTTCTCTATTCGCGATGGATATATCGTTTCAGTCAGCAGCAATTTTTTAACGCAAATTTCGCATGGAACCAGTACGAAGTGCCGCAAAACTCGCGCGAAGCTAAGAATTTTTTCAATATAATTTAAGTTTAGCGCTCAGACAATGCGACACTTCTATGGTTCCAAATGCTCATTCGCTAAAATTGCTATTCCCTACACGATATACCTCTCGCTCGATTTACCAGAGTTCAGTCAATCAGCATGAGCATGATAGATGCGACCGCATATGGTTCCAAATGCTTATTTGCTGAAATTGCTATTCCTTGCACGATATTACCCCTCGCTCAATTTACATTCTTTCTATATCTACCAGCATCGTCCTGCGGACTCGCTTCTTGGATGCGCCCGCAGATGATTCCAGACACTCATTCGCTAAAATTGCTATTCCCTACACGATATACCTCTCGCTCAATTTACCAGAGTTCTATGTGTAACAGTATACTATTGCGACGCATCCTCTTCCCTTCCTTTCCATAAAAAATTCAAAACTCCTTATACAGTGGACGAATATTCGCAAAAATTAAACGAACGGAAAATATTGACAGTTTTGAGAAGAAATAGTATCATTATTGTTAACTGTTCGGCAGAATATATATAAAAGAACAGAATTTGTTTTTTATGAAGGGAAAGAAAACTATGAAAATGACAAACTTTAGATGGAAGGTAGCGTGGCTGATCTTTGCTATCAGCTTTGTATCCTACATGGACCGCGTTAACCTTTCTGTTGCAACACCCGTAATCATGAAGGAATTCGGCTTTACTAAAATTGATATGGGCCTCATTCAATCCTTCTTCTTCGCTGGTTATGCTTTGATGCAGGTTCCAGGTGGTATGGTTGCTGAAAAATTCGGCCATCGCTTTACCGGTTCTATTGCCTGCGCATGGTGGTCTGTTTTTACTGCTTTAACCGCTATAGCAAGCGGTAAGTATACCTTTGCAATTGTGCGTTTGATGTTTGGCTTGGGCGAAGCACCGATTTATCCTGCGTTCGCTATGGCGGAACACAAATGGTTTAATAAAGACGAAAAGGGCAAGGCAAGCTCCTTTATTCTTAACGGCTGCTTCTTTGGTCCTGTAGTCGGTCCTGCTGTTGTAGTATGGCTGATGACTACATTTGGCTGGCATCATGTATTCCTCAGCTTCGGTGTAGTTGGTCTGCTCTTGGCTTGGGCTTGGCATAAATATGTTACTGATGATCCTAAGGACAGTCCTTACGTTAATGAAGCAGAGTTGGCTCACATTAACGAGGGCCGTGTGGAAGCAACCGGTGAAAAACAGATTGCTCCGTGGGGCAAGCTGTTGCGTTCTACCCAATTCTGGGCTTTGGGCATTCAGTTCCTGATTACCGACTATATCATGTACGTATTCCTGGCATGGCTGCCGATGTACCTCATGGAGGTGCACAAATTTTCCTTAGCTAAAATGGGTATTTGGGCTGCTGCTCCCTGGATTTCTTTGATGGCTGTGGTTACTCTTTGCGGTCACTATTCCGATAAACTGCTACGCAGCGGTATGTCTCAGAACATGGTTAAGACTGCAACCGGTGCAGCAGGTATTCTTCTTTGTGCCGGTGCACTGTACATTTCCACCCGTACAGCCGATCCGATGATGAATGTTCTCTGGCTTTCCGTATCCTTAGGTTCCCTCGGTCTGACCATGAGTGCTTCCTGGTCCAGCGTAATCACCATGGGCGGTAAATTTGCCGGTTCTGTATCCGGCTGGATGAACTTCTGGGGCAATATCGGCGGCGTACTGGCTCCGACCGTTACTGCCTGGTTTGCAACTAACTATGGCTGGCAGGCTGCTTTGGCAGCAACTGCTGTAACCGGTATCTGCGGTGCTATTGCCTGGTTCTTTGTAAAGCCTGATAAAGCAATTGTATAATAAGAGATAAGCTGTAAGGCCTTTAAGACAGACACCTCGACATACTTTAAGTGTGTTGGCGGTGTCTGTTTTTGATTAGGCTATTTTCTTACGCTAGACAAATAACGCGATATGCTGTATAATATCTTAGAAGTTCATAACAGACAGTTCGTAACCATCCTGTCTATAAATAAAACTACGGGCGATGTACTGGCGCCGGCCGGTATTTTTTATGTATGCAAGGATTTCGTCTGTAGATGACGGAATCCTTTTATATTTTGTGGACTTTGCCCGCTCATTAATTGGGAGGAAAAATGAAGGTTTTAGTATTATTAAGCGGTGGCGTAGACAGCTCAACCTGTCTGGCACTGGCAAAAGAAAAATACGGCGATAATGTTCTGGCCTTGTCGATGTCCTATGGTCAGAAGCATGCCAAGGAGCTTGCAGCAGCGCAGGCTATTGCCGATTATTATCATGTGGAGCTGCTGCATATGGATTTGTCGAAGATTTTTGCTCACAGCAAATGCTCTCTGCTGCAGGGCTCGGAGGAAAGTGTTCCGCATGCATCCTATGCTGAGCAGCTGAAAGAAAGCAAGGGTGAGCCTGTCAGTACTTATGTGCCGTTCCGTAATGGCTTGTTTTTGTCTGCTGCGGCAAGCATTGCCTTGGAATATGAATGCAATGAGATTTACTACGGTCCCCATGCCGATGATGCTGCAGGCAACGCGTATCCTGATTGCAGTGTCGAATTTAACGAGTCGATGAATTTGGCAGTATATCTGGGAAGCGGACGCAAGGTGCGTCTGGTTGCGCCCTTTGTTGACAAAACAAAGAAGGATATTGTTGCCGAGGGCCTGCGTCTGGGCGTTCCCTATGAGCTTACATGGAGCTGTTATGACGGTGGCGCAAAGCCCTGTCACAAGTGCGGAACTTGTATTGACCGTGAGGCAGCCTTTGCTGCCAATGGTGTTGTTGATCCCTTAGCAGAGGCTTGAAGGAGGTAAGGATAATGAAGAGTTTAAGTAACCAAAAATTAGTATTTTCCGCATTATGCATTGCTTTATATATTGTTGTGATGATTTGCACCCAAAGCTTTGCCTTTGGTCAGTATCAGATTCGTATTGCTACTGCGCTGTATGGCTTGAGTGCTATTTTCCCGTTTTTGATTTTACCGTTTGGCTTGGCAAATGTTGTCAGCAACACGGTGATGGGCGGTCTTGGTCTGCCGGACATTATCGGCGGTTTCATTGTAGGTATCGTAACAACCAGCATTATTGTGTTTGCTAAGCGTCGCGGCTGCGGCAACTGGATTATCTGGGCTGCAGTTACCTTTGTACCGGGATTGGGTGTTCCTGTATGGCTGAGCGTACTGCTGGATATTCCTTATCTGGTACTGGCAAGCAGCCTGCTGATTGGCCAGTGCATCTGCGGTATCGCCAGTGTAATGCTGGTTACCGCTTTGGAACGTGTGGGAGCAGGCAAGCTGTTTGCATTTGATGGAGGTGTAAGCAATAATGACAAGTGGCAGAAGTAAAGAAGAATTACAGGGCGTAAGCCTGTTAGGCAATAAAACTGCTTATAAAAGCGATTATGCGCCGGAGGTTTTGGAGTCCTTCCCGAATAAGCATCCGCAAAACGATTACTGGGTTAAATTTAACTGCCCGGAATTTACCAGCCTGTGTCCGATGACAGGACAGCCTGATTTTGCGACTATCTATATTTCCTATGTACCGGATGAACGTCTGGTAGAAAGCAAGTCCTTGAAGCTGTATCTGTTCAGCTTCCGTAATCACGGTGATTTCCATGAGGATTGCGTGAACATTATTATGAAGGACCTTATCAAGCTGATGGAGCCTAAATATATTGAGGTTTGGGGTAAATTCCTGCCGCGCGGTGGTCTGTCCATCGATCCGTATGCCAACTACGGCAAGCCGGGAACCGAATGGGAGCAGGCTGCGAAGAAGCGTCTTTTCATGCATGATATGTATCCAGAAACAGTTAATAACAGATAAAAATTTGGAGCTGCTGCGCAATGCGGCGGCTCTTTTTTTGCGCTTTGTGAATAAATCAGCAGAAAAAAACTATTTTCAGACAGTTTAAGTTAGCAACAGCTAATCAAAGACTGATTTTAACAAAAATTTTTCGATAAACACTAATACAGCACTTTATTTCTCAATTAGAGTATGCTATAATGAGCTATAGACAAATAATTCACTTATTTGTATTGAATCCGTGGGACACGAAAAGTACCACGAGGGACAAAACACGTCAAGGGATGTAACTGGTTATGGATAGTATTATTAATCTGCAAAAGAAAATTGTACCGGAGCTGACAGATCTGCTCGTACAGCGTTACCAGATTCTGCGTCAGGTGAGCCACGAAGCGCCGATAGGCCGCCGTGCGCTGGCTGCAAGACTGGGACTCAGCGAAAGAGTGCTGCGTGCTCAGGTTGATTTTCTCAAGAAAAGCGGTCTGCTGGATTTTTCTTCCAGCGGCATGAGCGTAACTGATGAGGGAGCGGATATTCTTAAGGAGCTGGCGGATTATGTACGCAAGCTGCAGGATATTTCGTTTTTGGAAAGTACTCTCAGTGATACACTGAAGATTGGCAAGGTTGTCATTCTTCCCGGTGACTCCGACCAAGAGGATGTTGTCAAACGCGAAATCGGCCGTACTGCAGCACATATTCTCAGCAAGCTGCTGAGCGATGGCAAAAAGCATATAGTCGCTGTCAGCGGCGGTACTACTATGGCAGCGATGGCAGCCAATGTTTCCGGCTCCCAGCCTAATACGGTGGTTGTACCGGCTCGTGGCGGCTTGGGTGATAATGTAGAACTGCAGGCCAATACGATTGCAACTGTCCTGGCGCAAAAGCTCGGAGCATCCTACCGTCAGCTTTATGTTCCCGACTGTGTAAGCGAGGATATCTTAAACAGTATTCTTAAAGAGGATATCGGTGTGCGCGCTGTTGTCGATATTATCAAGCAGGCAGATATTCTTGTCCACGGTGTAGGCCGTGCCAGTGTTATGGCAAGACACAGACGCTTAGGCAGCGAGGTAATTGCCAAGCTGGAGGCGGACGGTGCTGTAGGCGAGGCGTTTGGTCAGTATTGTGCTTTAGACGGCAGACAGGTTTATATGACTAATAATGCCGGCCTGATGCTGCAGGACTTGCAACATATCGGCACAATTATCGGTATTGCCGGAGGTAAATCGAAGGCTGCCGCAATTTTATCGGTTATTCGTGCTTCCAGACAGGATATTTTGATTACTGATGAGGCTGCAGCGCATGAGATTCTCAAAATGGCTAAAGAGCAATAAACAGAAAACAGCTCTTTATTAATTTGTTACTGAGCACATTTGTGCAAAATTTAGATTCTCTCAGAATTAAGGAGGAAATTATTATGACAAAAGTAGGTATTAATGGTTTTGGCCGTATCGGCCGCGAGGTTTTCCGTGTAGCATTCAACAATCCTGAAGTAGAGGTTGTTGCTGTCAACGATCCTGGCGACATCACCGCTTTGGCTCATCTGTTGAAATACGACTCTATCCATGGCACCTTCAACCATGAAGTCAGCATCGAAGGCAACTACATTATTGTTGACGACCGCAAAATCGAAGTATTCGCTTGCTTAGATCCTGCACAGATTCCTTGGGGCGAAGCAGGTGCTGAAATTGTTGTAGAATCCACCGGCCGTTTCACCGAAGCTGCAAAGGCTGCAGCTCATCTGCATGACACTGTTAAAAAGGTTATCATCTCCGCTCCTGCAAAAGGCGAAGACATTACCATCGTTATGGGTGTTAACGAAGACAAATATGATCCTGCAAAACACAACATCATTTCCAACGCTTCCTGCACCACCAACTGCCTGGCTCCGTTCACCAAAGTACTGCTGAACAAATTCGGTATCGAAAGCGGTCTGATGACCACTGTTCACTCCTACACCAATGACCAGAGAATCCTGGACCTGCCGCATAAAGACCTGCGCCGTGCTCGCGCTGCTGCTTGCTCCATCATCCCGACTACTACCGGTGCCGCAAAAGCAGTTGCTCTGGTTCTGCCGGAACTGAAGGGCAAACTGAACGGCTTCGCAATGCGCGTTCCGACTCCGAACGTTTCCATCACCGACCTGACCGTACTGTTGCAAAAAGACACCACTGCAGAAGAAATCAACGCAGTGCTGAAGGAAGCTGCTGAAGGCGAACTCAAAGGTATTATGGGCTACAGCGACGAACCGCTGGTATCCCGCGATTACAATGGCTGCCCGCTGAGCTCCATCATCGACGGCCTGTCCACCATGATGGTTGGCCCGCGTATGGCTAAGGTTGTAAGCTGGTACGACAATGAATGGGGTTATTCCAACCGCGTAGTTGACCTGGCTGCTTATATTGCTAAAAAAGGTCTGTAATAAAGGAGATTCTTATCCGTGGATAAAAAAACTGTACGTGATTTAGACGTTGCCGGTAAAAAAGTACTGGTACGCGTAGATTTTAACGTTCCTCTGAATGATAAAGGCGAGATTACCGATGATACCCGTATCACCGCATCTCTGCCGACCATTCAATATTTGCTGGAGCAAAAGGCTGCCGTTATTTTAATGGCACATCTTGGCCGTCCTAAAGGACAGGTTAAACCGGAATTGTCTTTGGCTCCTGTAGCTAAGCATTTGGGCAAGCTGCTGGGCAAAAAGATTCTGTTTGCTCCCGACTGTGTTGGCGAAGCTGCGCAGGCTGCTGCAAGCAAGCTGAAGCCGGGGCACATCCTGCTGCTGGAAAACCTGCGTTTCCATAAGGAAGAGGAAAAGAACGACATGGAATTTGCCGAAAAGCTGGCTTCTTTGGCAGATTTGTATGTCAATGACGGCTTCGGTGTATCTCACCGCGCACATGCTTCTGTAGAAGGCGTAACCCACTTCCTGCCTGCAGCTGCAGGCTTCCTGCTGGAAAAGGAAATCCAGTATGTAGGTCAGGCTGTAACCAATCCGCTGCATCCGTTTGTTGCTATTATCGGCGGTGCTAAGGTAAGCGATAAAATCGGCGTTATCAGCAATCTGCTCGATAAGGTTGATACCCTGCTTATCGGCGGCGGTATGGCTAACACCTTTCTGGCTGCACAGGGCTACAAAATGGGCAAGTCCCTGGTAGAAGAGGATAAGCTGGACCTGGCTAAAGAGCTTCTGGCTAAGGCTAAAAAAAATAAAGTAAATATGCTGCTGCCTACCGATTTGGTAATGGCTGCTGCATTTGCTCCCGACGCCGAGCATGTAACCGAAAAGGTGAAAAACCTGAATCAGGCTTATATGGCTCTGGATATCGGTGCGGAAACCAGCAAGGCTTATGCGGAAGCTCTGGCTGACGCTAAGATGATTGTCTGGAACGGACCGATGGGCGTTTTTGAAATGGATGCATTCTGCAAGGGTACCGAGGCTGTAGCGAAGGCTGTAGCTAAGAGCCGTGCTACGAGCATTGTCGGCGGCGGCGACAGCGTTGCTGCTATCGAAAAGCTGGGCCTGGCTAAACGCATTACCCACATTTCCACCGGTGGCGGTGCTTCTCTGGAATATCTGGAAGGCAAGGTACTGCCCGGCGTTGCTGCGCTGGATGACCTGCGCCGCAAAATGATTGCCGGCAACTGGAAAATGCACAAAACCGTAAGCGAGGCTGTAGAGCTTGCAGAGGACATTGTAATGGAAACTAACGGTACCTTGAACGAGGTTGTTATTTTCCCGCCGTTCACCGCACTGGAAAATGTTGCGGATGCTATTGACGGTAAGCATGTAGGCTACGGTGCACAGGATTTGCATTGGGAAGACAAGGGTGCCTTCACCGGCGCTGTTTCCGGTGCGATGATTGCTGACATCTGCGCTGAATATGTTCTCGTTGGTCACAGCGAACGCCGTACCATTTTCGGTGAGAACGAAAAAATTGTTGCCAGCAAGATTATTGCCGCTTACCGCAACGGTCTGAAGCCGATGCTGTGCGTTGGTGAAAATCTGGCTGAGCGTGAAGCAGGCAAAACTGCCCGCAAAATCAATATGCAGCTGAAGAGCGCTCTGCGTGTAATTACTGCAGAGGATGCAGAAAACCTTGTTGTTGCTTATGAGCCTATCTGGGCTATCGGCAGCGGTAAGGCTGCTACTCCGGAGGACGCTTTGGAAGTATGCACTCTGATTCGTGAAAAAATCGGCAAAATCTTTACACCTGATATTGCCCGCAAGGTTCGTATTCTTTACGGCGGCAGTGTTAATGAAAAGAACGCTGCTTCCTTCAACCTCAGCGGTATTGACGGTGTACTGGTAGGCGGTGCAAGCCTGAAGGCTGACACCTTTGCCGCAATCGTAAGAAGCTTTTAATAAGACATCGGAGAAAGCACCTGTTGCTTTCTCCTTCGTCTTTAGGAATTTGATAATGAAAAAACCAGCTTTACTAATGATTCTTGATGGTTGGGGCATTGCTCCCGCAGATAAAACAAACGCTGCGGCTATGGCAAAAACTCCTAACCTGGACAGCTATTTTGCAAATTATCCTCATACAACCTTGGAAGCAAGCGGCAAGGCTGTAGGTCTGCCGGCAGGCCAGATTGGCAATTCTGAGGTAGGTCACCTGAATATCGGTGCCGGCCGCATTATTTACCAAAGCCTGACACGCATTGACAAGGCGATTGAGGATGGCGATTTGTATAAGAACAAAGAGCTCAGCAGGGTAATGGACGAAACGAAGCAGGCAGGCAAGGCACTGCATCTTCTGGGACTGTTATCCGACGGCGGCGTCCATAGCCACATTGAGCATCTTCTGGCACTTATCTGCATGGCGAAGGTTAAAGGTCTGACCGATGTTTATGTGCATGCCTTTCTTGACGGACGTGATGTAGGCCCGAAAACGGCGCTGGAATATATCCATGAGCTGGAAGAGGGTATGGCGCAGATTGGCGTAGGCAAAATTGCTACCGTCAGCGGACGCTATTTCGCAATGGACCGCGACAAGCGCTGGGAGCGCGTGGAGCGTGCCTATAAAGCACTGGTGCTGGGCGAGGGCGGCAAAGCCGCAAGCGCTGCTGCCGGCGTAGAGGCATCCTATGCCGCAGGCGTAACGGATGAGTTTGTTGAGCCCTTCACTGTTGACGGCGTAGATGGCAAAATCACTGCCGGTGACGGTGTGATTTTCTTCAACTTCCGTCCTGACAGAGCGCGTGAAATTACCCGTGCGCTGCATGATGAGGATTTCCCGTATTTTGCACGTCCCGAGGGCGCACGCCCTGTAAATTATGTGTGCATGACGCAGTATGATGCAACGATTACTGCACCGGTAGCCTTTCCTCCGGAGGAGATTAAGGATACCTTGGGTGAGGTGTTGGCACAGCATGGACTGCACCAGTTGCGCATTGCGGAAACCGAAAAATATGCGCATGTAACCTTCTTCTTCAACGGCGGTGTGGAAACTCCGAATGCTAATGAGGAGCGTATTCTGATTCCTTCGCCGAAGGTTGCAACCTATGATTTGCAGCCGGAAATGAGCGCAGAAGAGGTTACGCAGGCACTGCTTACAGAGCTGGATAAGGATAAATTTGATGCGATTATCCTGAACTTTGCTAACCCGGATATGGTTGGCCATACCGGTGTGCTCAGTGCTGCGATTACCGCTATGGAAAAGGTGGATGATTGTGCCGGCCGCATTGTACGTAAGGTGCTGTCACTTGGCGGCAGCGTGTGCATTACCGCGGACCACGGCAACTTGGAGAAGATGGCCGAAAGCGACGGTTCTCCGAATACTGCGCACACTACAAACCCTGTATCGTTTATTTTAGTAAGCAAGGAGCAGCACAAGCTGCATAACGGCATTTTGGCCGATATTGCACCGACGCTGCTGCAGCTGCTTAATATTAAACAGCCTGCCGCTATGACAGGTAAAACTTTGATAGACTAATCATGAGGTGATAAGAAATGGCAATGATTACTGAAGTTTACGCTCGCGAGATTCTGGATTCCCGCGGCAATCCGACCGTAGAAGTTGAAGTATGCCTGGAAGACGGCGCTATGGGACGCGCTGCTGTTCCTTCTGGCGCATCTACCGGCGTACACGAAGCTGTAGAGCTGCGTGACGGCGACAAAGAGCGTTACCTGGGCAAGGGCGTTACTAAAGCAGTTGATAATGTTAACGACATTATTGCCGAAGCAATTATCGGTTTGGACGCAACCCGCCAAACCGAAATTGATGAGCTGTTGGTTCGTTTGGACGGCACTCCGAACAAAGGCCGCCTCGGCGCTAACGCTATCCTCGGTGTTTCCATGGCTGTAGCTAAGGCTGCCGCTGCTTCCGTAGGCCTGCCGCTGTACCTGTACTTAGGCGGCGTTGCTGCCAAAGAGCTGCCTGTTCCGATGATGAACATCTTAAACGGCGGCGAGCATGCTGACAACAACGTTGATATTCAGGAATTCATGATTATGCCGGTTGGCGCTAAATCCTTCAGCGAAGCACTGCGCATGAACGCTGAAATTTATCATAACCTGAAGGCACTGCTGAAGGAAAAAGGCCTGAGCACCGCTTTGGGTGATGAAGGCGGCTTTGCACCGAACCTGAAATGCAACGCAGATGCAATCGAGGTTATTCTCGAAGCAACCGAGCGTGCAGGCTACAAACCGGGCAAAGACATCGTTATGGCGATGGACGTTGCTTCCAGCGAGTTCTATGTAGACGGCAAATACAAAATGACCGGCGAAGGCGTAGAAATGACCAGCGAAGAAATGGTTGATTATCTGGCAGGACTGTGCGAGAAATATCCTATCATCTCCATCGAAGACGGTATGGCAGAGGATGACTGGGACGGCTGGAAGAAGCTCACCAAAAAGCTGGGCAAAAAAGTTCAGCTGGTTGGCGACGACCTGTTCGTTACTAACGAAGAGCGTCTGGTTCAGGGCATTGAAAAGGGCGTAGCAAACGCTATTCTGATTAAAGTAAACCAAATCGGCACCTTAACCGAAACCTTCAACGCTATCGAAACCGCTAAACGCGCAGGCTATACCTGCATCATCTCTCACCGCAGCGGTGAAACCGAAGACACCACTCTGGCAGATATTGCTGTTGCTGTAAACGCTGGCCAGATCAAGACCGGTGCTCCGGCCCGTACCGACCGTGTTGCCAAATACAACCAGCTGCTGCGTATCGAAGAGGATCTCGGCAAGGCTGCAAAATATAACGGCATGAAGGTTTTCTACAACATTAAATAAAATTTGACAAAGCAATACAATTGCGCTATACTAATCTCGAAAAGAGATTGTGCAAATGTCATAGTTCGCACGCAAAAAGAAAAAGCCCCGGGATTGCGCCCCGGGGTTTTTCATTTTAGGCTAACTGCGCGCTATTTTCTGTCTAACCATTTGCAAATATAATAGCTGATTATACCTGCCATAACAGAAAGAATAAGAGATTGAGCAAATTCTGCCATAATTCGCCCCCTTTCCGCTGGAAAGAGTCGCAGCAAAGATATTATAACATAATCTGTGAAAAAAATACTAGCTTTATAATTGGCTTTATGGTAAAATACTATGGTACAAAAATATGAGGAGGTAAGCTCTGTGATTGAAACTGTCTTGATGGTTCTTGAAGTTATCGTTTGCATAGCACTCATTGGCGCAGTTCTGCTGCAGTCCGGAAAAGGCGGCGGTATGGGCAGTACTTTCGGCGGCAGTGACGGTGCTTTTTTTGGCAAGGGCAATGATCTGGATACACTCATGGCGAAGGCTACGATTTATTTAGGTGTTGCATTTGCTGTTATTACATTGGCGCTGGCAAAAATCAACGCTTAAGGCTGACGGGATTTTCCTGTTTTCCGCACTCATCATGTTACCAAGAGTGCAACTGCACTCTTAAAATTTTAAATTTTTTTATAAAAAGAAAGGGGTTTGGGTCTTGAATTTCTTAATGATCTCTATTGTTGTCGGCCTCATTGCACTCGCAGTTGCACTGATGCTGAGCAGCGCAATCGGTAAGGCTCCTGCTGGTACAGCACGTATGCAGGAAATTGCCGGTTACATCCACGAGGGCGCTATGGCGTTCCTGTTCCGCGAATACAAAGCACTGTCTGCTTTCGTAATCGTAGTTGCTATTGTAATTTCTATGTTCTTATCTCCGCTTACTGCAGTATGCTTCGTTGCAGGTGCAGTATTCTCCGTATGTGCTGGTTACATTGGTATGACCGTTGCTACCAAAGCTAACGTTCGTACTGCTGCAGCTGCTCAAAACGGCGGTATGCCGGAAGCTCTGAAAATTGCTTTCTCCGGCGGTGCTGTTATGGGTCTGGGCGTTGTTGGTCTGGGTATTGTTGGTGTTGCTGCTGCTTACATGCTGTTCGGCAACATTGATATCGTTACCGGCTTCGGTCTGGGCGCAAGCTCCATTGCATTGTTCGCTCGTGTTGGCGGCGGTATCTACACCAAAGCTGCTGACGTTGGCGCTGACCTGGTAGGTAAAGTTGAAGAAGGTCTGCCTGAAGATGACCCGCGTAACCCGGCTACCATCGCTGATAACGTAGGCGATAACGTAGGCGACGTTGCAGGCATGGGCGCTGACTTGTTCGAATCCTATGTTGGTGCTATCATCTCCGCTATTACTCTGGGTGCTGTTGCATATCCGGGCGGCGAAGGCATTATGTTCGTATTCGAGCTGGCTTTCGCTGGTATCATTGCTTCCCTGATCGGTGTATTCTATGCTCGTAGCAGCAAATCCACCAACCCGCAGGCTGCTCTGAACCATGGTACCTATGTTGGCGGCGTAATCGTAATTGCTGCTGCTTACTACCTGTCCACTTCCATCTTCGGTAACACTGCTGCATTCGTAGCTATTGCTTCCGGTCTGGTAGTTGGTCTGTTAATCGGTAAAATCACCGAAATCTACACCTCTGCTGATTATGCTTCCGTTAAGAAGATTGCTGAGCAATCCGAAACCGGTCCGGCAACCACCATCATCTCCGGTCTGGCTGTTGGCATGTATTCCACCTTCCTGCCGATGATTTTCATCTGCGTTGGTGTAATCCTGGCATTCTTCACCATGGGCGGTGCTAAAGATGCAGGCATGGGCCTGTTCGGTATCTCCCTGGCTGCAGTTGGTATGCTGTCCACTACCGGTCTGACCGTAGCAGTTGACGCTTATGGTCCTATCGCTGATAACGCTGGTGGTATCGCAGAAATGTCCGAGCTGCCTCCTGAAGTACGTGAAATCACCGATACCCTGGACTCCGTTGGTAACACCACCGCTGCTATCGGTAAAGGCTTCGCTATCGGTTCCGCTGCTCTGACTGCTCTGGCTCTGTTCTCTGCTTATGCACACACTGTAGGCCTGAAAGCAATCGACCTGCTGAACCCTGTAACCCTGATCGGTCTGTTCATCGGTGCAACCCTGCCGTTCGTATTCGGTGCTATGACCATGGAATCTGTTGGTAAAGCTGCTTACCAGATGATCGAGGAAGTTCGTCGTCAATTCCACGAAATCCCCGGCCTGCTGGAAGGTAAAGCTAAAGCTGACTACCAAAAATGCGTAGACATCTCCACTGCAGCTGCTCTGCACGAGATGATTATGCCTGGTGTTATCGCTATCGTTGCTCCTCTGCTGGTTGGCTTCCTGTTCGGTACTGAAGCTCTGGGCGGCCTGATTGGCGGCTCCCTGGCTTCCGGCGTACTGGTTGCAATCCTGATGGCTAACGCCGGCGGTGCATGGGATAACGCTAAGAAGTTCGTAGAAGCTTCCGGCCGTAAACACACTCCGGTGCATGATGCAACCGTTGTAGGCGATACCGTAGGTGACCCGTTCAAAGATACTTCCGGACCTGCAATGAACATCCTGATCAAACTGATGACCATTGTATCCCTGGTATTTGCTCCTGTACTGGCAGCAAACGGCGGCATCCTGCTTGGCCTGTTCAAATAATTTTATAGTTAAGCTATAATCCACGCTGCTGCAGCATTTAGCTGCAGCAGCTTTTTTGTTGCGCTGATTCTGTAATAAAGCTTCTTGCGAAAAGTATACAATTGTAGGCAAATGCTTTTTGCTTTAAAATGCAAGTGTAACAGTAAGGCAAAATTCATGTAAAATCAATAACACATTAACAGAAAAAGCTTGCGCTCTGATTTGATACATGATATAATTCAATCATCGGAAAGAATGAGAGAAACTATTCTTACTGATAAATATTGCTTTATGAATTACTGTAAAGGAAAAACCGGCAAAGGATGACAGAGGAAACAAGGCAACTCTTGAGCGGAATTTGTTGGTGGCTCCGGAAGGTAATTTGTAAAAATAAATTATTAGCAGTCTGATAGTACTGCTACTTCCTGAGGAGGAAACAACAATGAAAAAATCCTTAGTACTCGCTATGGCTATGGCACTGGGCGTAACCGCTTCTGCTTATGCTGCAAATCCGTTCTCTGATGTACCTGCCGGCCACTGGGCTTATGACAGCATCAACAAACTGGCTGCTGCCGGCGTAATCGAAGGCTACGGCGACACCACCTTCGGTGGCGACAAGCTGATGACTCGTTATGAAATGGCTCAAATCGTTGCAAAAGCAATGGCAAAAGGCGCTAACGTTGACAAACTGGCTGCTGAATTCGCTGACGAACTGGACAACCTGGGCGTTCGCGTTGCTGCTCTGGAGAAAAAATCTGACAACGTTAAAATCACCGGCCAAATCCGTTATGAATATGCCGGCCGTGATGGCGATCTGAAAAAATCCAAAGGCTCTGTTGCTTTGAATCGTCTGCGTACCCGTCTGTTTGTAAACGGTGCTATCAATGATGACTGGACCTATACCGCTCGTATTCAAAACGACCAAAACTTCAAAGATGATGTTGGCAATGAAACTACTAAATTAAACCAAGCATATGTTACCGGTCGTGTAGGCGGTTTGGCAGTTGTAGCCGGTAAAGCTCCTATCGTATTGGCTGAAGGCAACCTGTATGATGATACTGCTGAATTCGTTTCTGCTTCCTATGGCAAAGACGTTAAACTGACTGCATATGCAGGTCAACCGACTGATTATGATTATGACAACGTTTATGGTGCTTCCCTGTCCGGTAAAGCTGGTAAATTAGCTTTGAGCGCAGGTTATGACGCATTCAAAGATTCTCTGGCAGGCACTGTTGCTGCTAAAGGCGAAGACAACAACGTATGGAACGTAGGTGCTAAATATGCATTCGACAAGAATGTTTCTCTGAATGCTATGTATCTGAATTCCGATGTTGATGTTGATGACAAATATGATACCGACGGCTATGTAGTAGGCCTGGATTACAAAGGCGCTAAAGCTAAACAAGCTGGTTCCTGGGGCCTGTGGGGCAAATACTATGACCAAGGTGTTGGTACTTTCGTAGCTCATACCATGAAGACCGGCGATTGGTCCGCATTTGCTAAAGAAGGCTTCAAAGGCTATGGTGTAGGTGCTTCCTATACTCTGGCTAAGAACATGGTTTACATGCTCGACTACTATGATCTGGAAGGCAAAGATACCGAAACCGATACTCAGGTAATCTGGAGCCGTCTGCAAATCAGCTTCTAATCTGATTTCACGTAAATCCGCTGAAAAGCAAAAAATCGCATATGCATAAATTTAGAGAGGACGGTGCGCACCGTCCTCTTTTTATAGTCCTATGATAAGCACTAGAATCTTAAGCAGTCTGCAATTAAGAATTCTGACGCTTTTTCATATAGTTCGAATGGAATGAAAACTATATTGTAAATTAAAATCAATTCGTAAACGTATGGTTCTAGCTACGGTTTACTACTGCGATAGATTACGGAATAATAGAATACACCTAAAGAGAAATGCAAATAAATGAAATAATCCCATAATAAAGCTTAAAATAAAACGATAAAAATATTTGCACTCTGTATTGTTGTGTGGTATAATGCAATTATGGTAAGGAGATTAAGATACTCTACTTTCCATTAATATTGCTTTATGAATTACTGTGAAGGAAAAACCGGCAAAGGATGACAGAGGAAACAAGGCAACTCTTGAGCGGAATTTGCGGGAGACTCCGGAAGGTGATTTGTAAAAATATAATATTAGCAGTTTGATAATACTGCTACATCCTGAGGAGGAAACTGAAATGAAAAAATCCTTAGTACTCGCAATGGCAATGGCACTGGGCGTAACCGCTTCTGCTTATGCTGCAAATCC
>ULSN01018249.1_pt1 | contig 16496 bp, 13 predicted proteins | sample 1956771 | NCBI WGS metagenome assembly ULSN01 (sample SAMEA4835709, study PRJEB28245) | human gut metagenome | biome: gut microbiome; material: fecal sample | place: Denmark | collected 2008
ATGGTAATTAATCGGCCTGCAAAATTACTCTTCTACAGATTTCTTTCTTGTAATAACAACTGTTGCTGCTGCAACTGCTGCAACTGCAATAAGCATAACTATTGATGTTGCATCTCCTGCTGTTACATCATCATCAGAAGGTGTATTGTTATCTTCGTCTGAAGGTGTATTGTTATCTTCGTCTGAAGGTGTGTTATTATCCTCATCTCCACTGTTGTCAGCTAAAGGATTATCCTTCTGAATTGTAAGAACACCACCCTCAGCACCGTTTACATTTGTATAATCAACAATAGCATAAAACTCTGTTACGCTTTCATCTGCAAGCAGCTTAAATGCCTCATCTGAAGCTGCAAACGCTGCATTCTCTGGCCCATACATAAAAATCTGCATTCCGTGGCTGTCATTCTGAGCATACTGATCGGCATCATATTTCATTGTGCAGGTATACATACCATTGGCATCCTGTGTCATATCAATATTACCAACATATGTGTCGCCCCATCCCCATGATGTAAGCGCCGTTGTAACATCTTTAAGGTTTGGCCAATCCTTTGTGTCTACCCATGCGCCACCCCATGCATTGATTCCAATCTGGGTAGTTCCTTCCGGTGCACCCTTCACCAGGATGTGCATTGTCTTTCCGACCTCTGCTGCCTTAACCGTTGTTGCCTTTCCTGCTAAAATTCCTGCTGCTGCAAATGCAACTGCACACGCACATACAGCGATTTTTTTAATTAGTTTTCTCATTTAATATCTTCTCCTTTTTTATTTCGGCTCCTTGGCCGTTGCACTAATTATATCACTGTAAATATTTGGCATGAAATATCAATATTCTTAGAAACGTATCAGATTTCTTAACAAAAAAAAACGGCTGTCGGTATTAACCGGCAGCCGCCTGAAATCATTAAATTTATTTAAGATTAGCCTTAGCTGTCTCTGCAAGCTTTGTGAATGCAGTAGCATCATTAACAGCGATTTCAGCGAGCATCTTTCTGTTCATCTCGATGCCTGCGCTCTTAAGACCAAACATAAACTTGCTGTATGAAAGACCATTCATTCTTGCAGCAGCATTGATTCTGGCAATCCAGAGCTGTCTCATCTGTCTCTTCTTCTGCTTTCTTCCTGCATATGCAGATGTTAAAGCTCTCATTACTGACTGTTTTGCAACTCTATACTGTTTTGAACGGGCTCCTCTGTAACCTTTAGCTAACTTAAGAACTCTGTTATGTTTCTTCTTTGCGTTTAATCCGCCTTTAATTCTTGCCATTTAAGTTATCCTCCTTACAATACCAATTACATATATGGTAAAATCTTCTTCATATTCTTTACGTTAGTGCTGTCAACAAGAGCAGCCTTTCTAAGATTTCTCTTTCTCTTAGTGGTCTTCTTTGTAAGAATGTGGCTCTTATATGCTTTCATTCTCTTTAACTGACCTGTTCCTGTCTTTTTAAAACGCTTTGCAGCAGCTCTGCTTGTCTTCATTTTTGGCATGATAAAAATCCTCCTTAAAATTGTGCATATAATATTTAACGTTTCTCAGCTAAAACCATAGCCATACTTCTGCCTTCAACCTTGGCCGGTTTCTCAACAACCGCACACTCTTCAAGTGCCTTGGCAAAATCATCAAGAATATGCTTGCTGGCTGTCATATGTGCCATTTCACGTCCTCTGAATCTTAAAGTAACTTTAACTTTATTACCTTTCTCAAGGAACTTTCTGGCTGAACCGATCTTGGTATTAAGGTCGTTAGCTTCAATATTAGGAGATAACCTCACTTCCTTAAGCTCAACTATCTTCTGTTTCTTCTTGGCTTCCTTCTCCTTACGTGCAAGCTCATATCTGTATTTACCGTAATCTACGATCTTACATACAGGCGGCTTGGCAGTCGGTGCAATCTTAACAAGATCCAGTTCGGCCTCTCTTGCAAGCTTCATTGCATCTCTGGAAGACATGACGCCAATCATCTCGCCATTCTCGCCGATAACACGAACCTCTTTGTCTCTGATCTGTTCATTAATCATTAACTCGCTAATGGTAGTGTACCTCCCAAAAAAAATATGCTGATAGAATAACTATCCGCATATATACACCAATGATCATATAAATCATATATTTCTGTATTATAACCCGGGTCGCCAGTGCGCCAAGGTGAGAGCGGATACTCTTCTTCTTTTCACAACTTCTATAATATATCATCAAAAGCATTGTATGTCAATACATTTTTAGGGCAAAAATAGAAAATAGTTACATAATTGAATTTTACCTGTGACTATGGTACAATAGTACCACAAAAACTAATCTGATTCAACCCGGAGGGCACATAATGAGCAAATTTATAATTACATCCGATACCACATGCGATTTACCGAAGGATTTTTGCAAGTCGAATAATATAGACATACATCCTTTATACTATCGTTTCGGGGATAATGAAGTATACGGCGGCGACAAGGATATTACGCCTGCAGAGTTCTATAAGCGTATGAGGGATGGCGAAATGCCTACTACAATGGCCACTAATCCGGAAGCATCCCGTGAGATTTTTGAATCGCGCTTACGTGAAGGATATGACATAATTCATATTTCTTTTTCATCGGCTCTCAGCAGTTCATATCAGAACACATGCGTTGCAGCATCCGAGCTTAATGAAGAATATCCGGAACATAAAATCACTGTAATCGATTCTTTATGCGCATCAATGGGCGAGGGCCTGCTTGTATACAAGGCCGTTAATTTCATGAATGCCGGTCACTCATATGAAGAAACAGTATCTTATATAGAAGAACTTAAGCTTCATATTTCACACCAGTTTACCGTTGATGATCTGTTCCATCTTCACAGAGGCGGCCGTGTTTCCAAGGCAACAGCCATTATCGGAACCATCATCGGCATCAAGCCTCTCCTCCATGTAGATGATGAAGGACGACTGATTGCAATCGGCAAGACACGCGGACGTAAGAAATCCCTTGTATCGCTTGTGGACAAGATGGCCGCTACAATGGGAAGCCGCGATAATGACGTCATTATGATAAGCCATGGTGACAGCCTTGAAGATGCCGAATTTGTCGCTTCACTCATCAGGGAGCGCCTGAATATCAATAATATAATAATTAATACTATATGCCCGACAATCGGTTCACATTCCGGTCCGGGAACAATTGCACTGTTTTTTGAAGCTGATGTAAGATAAATAATAAGGGAACGGCATCAAACCGTTCCCTTTGTCATTCTATTTAATTATCTCAAATCCTTTCCAATACTTGAAAAGAACTTTGGCCACGAACCGGTCTCTCTTAACATTTCCCCAGAATCTGGAATCCGTTGAATTATTACGGTTATCACCCATCATGAAATACTCGTCATCGCCAAGTATGTATGTCTGGTTATTGACCGTAAGGTCTTCCCTCGGTGTCTCGTTAAGATATGACTCATCCAGATAGATTGTCTCTCCATCGGCTGTCGTAATTATTACCTGACCGGCTTTGATGGTTACAGTCTCACCCGGAAGTCCTATTACACGCTTAACATACAGCTTGCCGTAATCGGGTCCCTCCGCAGGGCATTTGAATATTGCCACGTCACCACGCTTAGGATCGGTAAAATAATATGTCATTCTGAGACCTATCATTCTGTCCTTTATGTTAATTGTAGGAATCATGGAACCCGACGGCACCTCGGCATTTACAATTACGAATTTGCATAAAAGAAATGCCACCAGTGCACCTATAAGGATTACCCTTACATATTCCATTGCAACCTGAAAAGTCGTTTTATTGGCCTCCTTAACGCGCTTTGCTTCCTTTTTCTCTTCTTTCCTATGCTTCTTAAGTTCCTTCGGAGACATTTCCTGCTCCTCAAGATATCTGCCGGAATAAAGCGTTCCGCCTTTATTTTTCTCTTCGTTAGCTGCCATTTAATCTGCCTTTCTTCTATTTGAAATATTTAACACCTGACTCAAATACTTTCAAATCCTGCTCACCGAAGATATTGACCGCAACAGCATCTCCCTTACGTTCAACGTGCGCCATCTTACCGAATACACGGCCATCAGGACTTGTAATACCTTCAATAGCTCTGTATGAACCGTTAACGTTCCACTCTTCATCCATTGTAGGATTACCGTCAATGTCAACGTACTGTGTTGCTACCATTCCTTCTGCAAAAAGTCTGTCAAGCCATTCTTTGTCAGCAACAAATCTTCCCTCGCCATGTGAAGCCGGTGTTACATATACACCGCCAAGTTTGGCACCTGCAAGCCATGGTGATTTATTTGATACAACTTTGGTGTATACCATCTTGGATATATGACGGCCGATTGTGTTCATTGTAAGTGTCGGTGAATCCGCCTTCTGTTCTGTAATCCTGCCGTAAGGCACCAGACCGAGTTTGATGAGTGCCTGGAATCCGTTACAGATACCGAGTGCAAGTCCGTCACGTTCGTTAAGGAGCTTATCTACAGCTTCTTTGATCTTGGCATTACGGAATGCCGTTGCAAAGAACTTGGCTGAACCGTCAGGTTCATCACCTGCTGAGAATCCGCCAGGGAACATAATAATCTGTGCCTGATTGATTGCTTTTTCAAATTCGTCAACCGAATCCCTTATATCAGCTGCAGTAAGGTTCTTAAATACCTTGGTAACTACGTTGGCTCCGGCATTTTCAAACGCCTTGGTGCTGTCATACTCGCAGTTGGTTCCCGGGAATACCGGAATGAATACCGTAGGCTTTGCTACCTTATTCTTGCATACATAGATGCTGTCTGCATTGTAAACAGGCGTTTCAAGCTTCTGTCCGCCCTTAACGGCAACTGTCGGGAATACCTTTTCAAGAGGTTTCTTCCATGTATTCAATGCCTCTTCGACACTTATTACCGCATCACCGTATGTGAATGTTCCGTCATCGGTAACTTCACCGATCACAGTGTATTTGCAGCCGATCTTATCAAGGAGTTCCGGATTAGCCTCGGCAATAATACATCCGTATTTAGGTGCAAAGAACTCACTGCTGTCATAATCTGCGTTAATCCTGACTCCAAGCTTGTTACCAAATGCCATCTTGCTGACTGCTTCCGCGATGCCCTTTGCATTAAGGGTATATGCACTGACAACAGCCTTGTCTGCAATAGCTTTGGCAACCGCATTGTAAAGTGCCATAACCTGTGAATATACAGGAAGGTCATATTCATCTCTCTCTATCTCAAAGAGAACTATTTTATTGCCTGCTTTTTTGAATTCAGGCGTGATTATATCATTATAGCTTCCGGTATCAACAGCAAATGAAACAAGTGTATTAGGAACATCAAGATCATTAAATGTACCTGACATACTGTCCTTGCCGCCGATTGACGGAAGACCGAATCCCATCTGTGCATCAAATGCACCGAGAAGAGCTTTCATAGGCTCGCCCCATCTTGCAGGATCCTCTGTCATTCTTCTGAAATATTCCTGGAAAGTAAATCTTATTTTCTTAAAGTCACCGCCCGCGCAGACAATCTTAGCCATGGACTCAACAACAGCATAGATTGCGCCGTGGTATGCGCTCCATGATGAAAGGTACGGGTCAAAACCATAGCTCATCATCGTCACGAAATCAGTCTTGCCCTTAAGGACAGGAAGTTTGGCAACCATGGTCTGGACTTCGGTAAGCTGATATTTACCGCCATATGGCATGAACACCGATCCGGCTCCGATTGAACCGTCAAACATCTCTACAAGACCCTTCTGTGAACATACATTAAGATCTGAAAGCGTCTTAAGCCATTCAGCCTTGACATCTTTAACTTCCGGTGCTTTAAAGAGATTATCTTTCTCTTCCGGAATGTTGACAACAACATCCGTCTCCTGATGAGCTCCGTTGGTATCAAGGAATGCCCTGCTTATATTAACGATTTCTTTGCCTCTCCATTCAAGGATAAGTCTCTTTTCTTCTGTGACTACAGCAACCTCAACAGCTTCGAGGTTTTCCTCGTTCGCATACTCAAGGAAAGCCTTCACATCCTTAGGGTCTACGACAACAGCCATTCTCTCCTGTGACTCGGAAATAGCAAGTTCTGTACCGTCAAGTCCCGCATATTTCTTAGGAACTTTATCAAGTGATACTCTGAGGCCGTCTGCAAGTTCTCCGATTGCTACGGATACACCGCCGGCACCAAAGTCATTACATTTCTTGATAAGACTGCTGACCTCAGGTCTTCTGAATAATCTCTGAATCTTACGTTCTGTAGGCGCATTACCTTTCTGGACTTCTGCACCACATGTATCTATTGATTTCTCCGTATGTGCTTTGGATGAACCCGTAGCTCCGCCACAGCCATCGCGTCCGGTTCTTCCGCCGAGGAGAATGATGATATCTCCGGGATCTGATGTTTCCCTTATAACAGCGCTTCTCGGAGCAGCGCCCATAACAGCACCGATTTCCATTCTCTTGGCTGCATAATTAGGATGATATATTTCTTTAACGTAACCTGTTGCAAGTCCTATCTGGTTACCGTATGAACTGTAACCGTGAGCTGCTTCGCGTACTATTTTCTTCTGAGGGAGCTTTCCGGCCATCGTCTTATCAAGTGAAACCGTAGGATCTGCCGCACCTGTGACACGCATTGCCTGATATACATAAGTACGTCCCGAAAGCGGATCTCTTATGGCACCGCCAAGACATGTGGCAGCACCACCGAACGGCTCTATCTCCGTAGGATGGTTATGTGTCTCGTTCTTGAAATTCACAAGCCATTCCTCAGTTACACCGTCAATCGTTACCGGAACAACAATACTGCATGCATTGATTTCATCGGAAACTTCCATATCCTGAAGCTTTCCGTCTTTCTTAAGCTTCTTCATTGCCATAAGTGCGATGTCCATAAGACATACAAACTTATCATCACGGCCGGCATAAAGTTCACCGAATGTTTCCTTATATTTATCAAAAGAATCCTCGATAGGTTTTCTGTAATATCCCTCGCCGAACCTGATATTCTTAAGTTCAGTTGAGAAAGTTGTATGACGGCAGTGATCCGACCAATACGTATCAAGAACTCTTATCTCCGTCATCGACGGGTCCCTGTGTTCCTCGTCATGATAATATTTCTGTATATGAAGAAAATCCTTAAACGTCATGGCAAGACCGAGTGATGAATACAACTCCTTAAGTTCGGTCTCCGGCATATCCTTAAATCCGTCAAAAATCTTAACATCTGCCGGATCCGGGAATATCGTGACAAGAGTTTCCGGCTTATCCATCTTCGCTTCTCTTGAATCAACCGGGTTAATGCAGAAATTCTTAATGCTCTCAAGCTGGCTGTCAGTAAGACTGCCTTCAACCGCATATACGGTAGCTGTCTTGATCTCTACATCTTCATCCTCACGGAGAAGCTTAACGCACTGAACGGCACTGTCAGCTCTCTGGTCAAACTGTCCCGGAAGAAACTCTACCGCAAATACGTGCTCGCCAGGTCTGTGTTCAAAATCTTCTTCGTACACAATATCTACCGGCGGTTCTGAAAATACTGTTACAAGTGCCTTGCGATATGTATCTTCGGTTATTCCTTCAATATCATATCTTATAAGAACACGCACATTGGTCACAGTATCTATATTCAGATAACTGCTTATCTCCTCGCTAAGTTCCTTTGCCTTTACGGCGAATTCAGGTTTTTTCTCAGAATAAACTCTCTTTACGTTGCTCATGGGATTCTCCTTTTTGTTGGTTGTGTAATTATATTTATTCATGTAATCTTCTTATTACCTTATAAACAACCGCATCTTCCATAACTGTCGGTGCGGCATAAGCAAAAAATATCATGCCTTCAGTCGGCGAAATTACCTGTTTGATAACATCTCCGCTGCTCGTGTCTATTATTTCTCCAATTACATCACCGCGGTATACCGTCTGGCCCGGGTCACATAACCTCTTATAGAATCCGGCTGCGCCGGATAAAATAGGTGTCATATTATCTTCATTGATGACCTCGGCTATAAAACCGCTGTGATTATTATATTTAATAATACCCATTCTGGTGAGAAATCTTAATATGGAAGCTACTGCCTGCTTGGCTGACACATCATCAATGTAATCGCTGCAGTTAGTATAAATCGAAAAAGCACTTGTGCCGCTCATCTGCCAGTTATAATTAAGCGTTGTTGTATCCATCGGTTTAGGCTTTCTTATTACTACAAATGGCAGCCCGAACAGATTCGCAAGGCTCGGATTCTGGAATCCTGTCTCCATCATACGGACATGCGGAACAAATTTACCGGGCATATAGAAGCTGGTAAGCTGTATTCCATAGCTGTACCCCTTGATGATATTCATTATATTGGCCGCAATCTGCTGCGTTGTGTCTCCGGCTATATGTCCCGGAAACTTTCTGTTAATATCCGAATCGTCAAGCGGCCAGAACCGTCTGTCTATATTCATCGCATACTGGTTCAGGCACGGTATGACAAGTATTGACTTATTCCCGGCAATCTGACCATGTTCTTCAAGCTTACGCAGTTCCTTTATAAGCTGTGAACATATGTATGTCTGCTGGTACTCATTACCTCTTAACGATCCTACAATGCATGCCGAATTATCGCCGTGGCCGAAGCGATATCCGTTAATTTTAAATGTATCTCTGTAAATTCCTTCAAGTGTATACAGCTCTTCTTTATACATAGGATGCACCGCCTTTACCGTTATCCTCGCCGGATGTATGGTTCTTACATATACGGGCCATGATTGCTCCCTTATATACTACCGGATGTTCCCTTAAAGTAAGCAGAAAACCGTCATCCTGTGCAATAATGTTTTCAAGTACTTCTCCCGTCAGCGGACTTACTATCTTGCCTATCTTAAATCCTTTGGTTATATTGACTCCGATCTGGGCATCTTCAAGTATAAAAAGGCCCGAACGGCATGCATGTATGGCTGATACCTCACCGGGATTAGCTATGATCGGATTCTTCACTTCATCAACCGGACCTGACCATATCCCAAGTTCTTTCATAAGCCTGAAAATTCCATCCAGTGTCTGTCTGGCATATTCTCTCGTAATTCTCGAACCTGCACCCATCTCCACCACAAGCGACGGCACGCCAAACATATTAAGGCAATTCGCAAGTGATGATTCAAGATATACCGATGATGATAATGCCCATATGATGTCAGAATTCATAAGTCTGGCATACGGCAGAAGCTTGTCATAATTCTCCGGACTTAACCTTACCTGCGGCACTTCCTTGATAAAAATATTGGACGAATGCACATCTACGCACATATCACTTCCTATTATATCCTGCGTAAGCTTATATGCTATATGCTCCGCCATTGCCCCTGAATCCGTTCCCGGAAATACCCTGTTCATATCAAGGTCATTCATGGGAATACCGCGGCATCCCGTATCTATGCCAAGCGGATTAATTGACGGATATACATCAACTATTCCGTTAAGATATTCCGGATGTTCACTAATTGTCTCTATAAGTTTATAACACACATACTGACCGTTAAGCTCATCTCCGTGTGTTCCGGTTACTATGGAAATTCTCTTAGTATTCTTATCTGTATGTTCCGGTTCAAGCCTGTTCTTTCTGACTACAAGTCTCTCTTCAACCGGCATCTGTAAAGAAACTATTTCTTGTATCATTATTAACTCCTTCAGTCGTGCGATATACACCGCACAATATGTTCCGTAATATTATACACCTAATCGAGCCAGAAATCCAGTATTTCTTGTTCGACTTTATTACAGTCGGTAACCCTGTAATCCCGCCATTCCTCCGGAAAAATATTCAGATACTGTCTCTTAAGGAATCTGTCATCCAGCAGAATTATGATTCCTCTGTCATCAACCGTCCTGATAACACGGCCGGCAGCCTGCAGAACTTTGTTCATTCCCGGATACATATATGCATATTCATATCCGCAGTTTTCTTTCTCATCATAGTAACGTCTCAGCAATTCGCCCTCGGTGTTGATGGACGGGAGTCCCGTTCCAACAATTATCGTACCTATAAGGCAGTCATTTTTCAAGTCAATTCCCTCAGAAAACACTCCTCCCATTACACCAAATCCCAGCAACGATTTGTCCTTATTCTCATTTGCTTCAAATCTCCCGAGAAATTCCTCCTTATCTTCCTCATTCATATTCTGATGCTGCATCATGATATCTACATTGTCGGTTATCTCATCGAACAGCTCTGCCACAGCCTGCATATACTTGTACGAAGGAAAGAAAACAAGGTAATTGCCTTTTTTTGCATGTATCACAGAAAGAATATATTTACGGATTCTGATATATTCCGCCTCGTTGCGCCTTGTATACCGGCTTGTAACATCACTTCCTATCGCAAGCAGCCTCTTCTCATTATCAAACGGTGAACGTGCATATACCGCATATTCTTCCCTGCTTCCGCCAAGAAGTTCTTTGTAATAATTGACCGGGAGGAGCGTTGCAGAGAAAAATACCGCAGACCGTCCCATCGCAATCCGTCTGCCAAGGCATCCGGCCGGATTAACGCAGAATAATCTGAGCATAAATCCCCTCTCCGTATGTTCAGTATATATTATATAGTTCTCATCCAGTTCATCCCGTATACTGTTATAATGATTTACAACAAAGAAAAATTCTGAAAGTTCCTTCATATACTCAAAATCCGCATTTTTCTCCATAAAAGACGTCAATTCCTCGCCGAGTCTCTGCATATTCACAGCAAAATCGCCGTCGTCCTCAAGTGTCATATACTCCGTATCGCACACTCTTTTATATTCGAGCAGATTTCTGTTGCACCTGTCCAGTGCTCTTGAAAGTTTCCGGCTGTAATTTCCGGCAAGTTTCTTTATTGAAAGAAAATCCTCTTTGTAAACCGAGGCACTGTACATCTGCCTTGCGCGGTCAACCAGATTGTGCGCCTCATCCACAAGAAACACATAATCTCCTTTCTCCGTATCCGAGAAAAAACGCTTCAGATATACATGAGGATCAAACGCATAATTATAATCGCATATCACGCCATCCATCCAATAACTTATATCAAGGCTGAATTCAAACGGACAGACATTGTGCTTATGTGCATACTCCTCCACTTTCACTCTGTCGATCACATTTTCATGAGTTATTATATCATACACCGCTTCATTCACGCGGTCATTATGTCCTTTGGCATACGGGCAGGCTGCAGGATTGCATTCAGGTCCCGTCTCCGATTCAAGAAAACATACCTTATCCTTGGCCGTTATCGTGACTGTCTTAAAATCCAGTCCTTCATTTCTTAGAACTGCGAACGCATCCTGCGCCGCCGTCCTTGTAATCGTCTTGGCTGTAAGATAAAAAATCTTATCACTTATGCCCTTTCCGATTGACATAACCGCCGGGAATACCGTCGATATCGTCTTGCCTACCCCCGTAGGTGCCTGTATAAAGAGATTAACTCCACGGCTTACTGCCCGGTATACATTAACAGCAAGCTCGCGCTGCCCCGGCCTGTAATCAAAAGGAAACTTAAGTCCTTCAATCGATTTATCACGTTCATTATGATGGGTATACAGATAATCTCCCCAGCGTCTCAATTCCGTTATTATCCCATCGAACCATTCCTTAAGCCTGGCTGCGCTCATAATTTCTTCAAAATATTTCACATCTGCCGTATCAAGGCTCACATAAGTAAGCCGTATTTTCATGTCATCAACGTTTTCCCGCGCAGAATAGAAATAAGCATAGCACATAGCCTGGGCTTCATGCACATATACCGGTTCTGTAATATATCTGATATCTCTGTATGTTCCTTTTATCTCGTCAATCGTGACATATCCGTCATTTTCAAATATTCCGTCCGCCCTGCCTTCAATCTCAATGTCATAATTTTCTCCGGGCACGGTAAATTTAAACGGCACCTCCGCGCGGTAATCAGGCCCCATCGATTTCTGTATACGCCTGTGCGCCTTGCTTCCCGCGTCCATGGCGTTCTTGTCCGTCACGCCTTTAAAGCGGTTGTCTATATTCCCGGACTTACAGATAAACTCAACAAGTGTTCTTACGGATATTTTTAATTTGCCATCTTTAATATCAAACATAATAATCCTTTATATGCAAAAACAGGAAGTGCAATCATGCACTTCCTGTCCTAAAATCGTTATATACGCCTAATGGATATCTTATACAATACCCTGAGCCTTCATTGCCTCTGCAACCTTAAGGAAACCTGCAATGTTAGCACCTGCAACATAGTTGCCCTCAAGACCATACTTCTTGGAAGCATCGTCAAGATTGTGGAAGATGTTAACCATGATATTCTTAAGTTTAGCATCAACTTCCTCAAATGTCCAGCTGAGTCTCTCTGAGTTCTGGCTCATCTCAAGTGCGGATGTAGCAACACCGCCGGCATTGGATGCCTTGCCAGGGCAGAAAAGAACTCCGTTCTTCTGGAAATACTCTGTTGCTTCAAGAGTAGTAGGCATGTTAGCACCTTCTGCTACAGCAAATACGCCGTTAGCAACAAGCTTCTTAGCATCATCAAGGTTAAGTTCGTTCTGTGTTGCGCAAGGAAGAGCAATGTCAACCTTAACTTCCCACTGATTGGTTCCCTCTGTAGCCTTATCATGATACTGTGCTGACGGTCTCTTAGCTGCATACTCTGTAAGACGTGCTCTCTTAACTTCCTTAACTTCCTTAAGAAGTGCAACATCGATTCCTTCCGGATCATATACCCAGCCTGTTGAATCTGAGCATGTTACAGGCTTAGCGCCAAGCTGCTGTGCCTTCTCAATAGCATAAATAGCAACATTACCTGAACCTGAGATTGCAACTGTCTTGCCTGCAATATCCTTGCCATTGCACTTAAGCATTTCCTCTGTAAAATAGAGAAGACCATATCCTGTAGCTTCTGTTCTTGCAAGAGAACCGCCGTATGTAAGTCCCTTACCTGTAAGAACTCCTTCATAGAGGTTACGGATTCTCTTATACTGTCCGTAGAGGAATCCGATCTCACGTCCGCCTACACCGATATCTCCGGCAGGAACGTCTGTATCAGCACCGATGTGCTTGCAAAGCTCTGTCATAAAGCTCTGGCAGAATGCCATAACTTCTCTGTCCGATTTACCCTTAGGATCGAAATCGGAACCACCCTTGCCGCCACCGATAGGAAGTCCTGTAAGTGAATTCTTGAAAATCTGTTCAAAACCAAGGAATTTGATAATTCCTAAGTTAACTGAAGGATGGAAACGTAATCCTCCCTTGTACGGTCCGATAGCACTGTTAAACTGTACTCTGAAACCGTTATTAACCTGAACCTGTCCCTTATCGTCTACCCATGGTACACGGAACATAATAATTCTTTCAGGTGTTACAAGTCTCTCAAGGAGAGCATCCTTACGGTACTCTTCTTCATTAGCTTCGATAACTACACGAAGAGACTCTAATACTTCTTTAGCTGCCTGATGAAATTCAGGCTGTGCCGGGTTCTTAGCAACTACAAGTTCTAAGACTTCATCTACATACGACATTGAAATATCCTCCTTACGATGAAATATCATTTATTCGTACTTCATTATAATAAAGTTTTTTCATGACTGCAAGAAATTTTTTAATTACGCATATTTTCTTTATTTTATTATGCAAACAGCTCATTCAGCATAATATTATTAAGTTTTGAGATTTCATCGGACTCTTTGTCATAATAATACGGTCCCCACGAAAGCACATCCTGCGGTGGTACGCCTCTCGTGTTTACATCCTGCACAATCCCTTCAAAATCTCCTGCCATATGCCTGTCACATCCGGATGCCGGTATAAGAATCACTTCATGGACGCTGCTCGGCAGGATATAACAGCTTCCGAATTTCTCTGCAAATGCACGCAATGCTTCTTTGCACATCATGCCTATAGCACCATAGGTTCTTACCGAATTGGTGAGTACATACATAGACAGGCTCTCTTTATCCATCAGGTCAGACTCGCTGTCCGGTAATGCATCCGGATCCATCTGTATATATTCCATAAGGATATCACACATATCCGATATGCATACCGGATACATTCTGTACGTGTTATTAATTGCAATGCAATACAGTGATTCAGCATCCGCGCCCCACAATTTAGCAAGATTGTTTGAAATAATGAACGATCCCATTGAACCCCCGGTATCTTTAACAACGCCATAAAAAACTATTGACAAATCGAGGAATTCCTTATGTGGCACGTCTTCAAGCATTTTGCTATTGCTCTCCGTATTTATAAGCCGGCATACTATGCTGTCTTTGACCGAATCAAAATCTGTTAAGTCCGGCAAAATTATATCATACCCTTCCATTGCCTCCTTAAATTCTTCGACGATATCTTTTACGATATCTTCAACAGAAGTACCGTCCTTATACATATCATAATACTGCTCAAGGTATATTGCCGGTGCCGCTTCCTCTCCGGTATATCTTATAACAAGTGCGCACAGACTAACCGCATTGTTCTTAAGCGTATGCTGTACCTCCACCGTGCAGTCCTCATTCTGATAAAGTTCCCGGACCTTGTCACATACTGTCTCTGTAAATTCTATATAATTCATACTAATCCTTTCTGTATTTCAACCCCGGCAGGCAAAGGATTATGCTTTAATAAATAAAATCGGAATAATCAGATTCCAAAAAAATTAAGAAAAAAAGATACCGCACCGCGTGGCCTCACACTGCCACACGGTGACGGAATGAAAAAATGATTATAAAAATCGGGTAATTATATCAGATTATACTCTTGAAAGGTATTCACCTGTTCTTGTATCAATCTTAATCTTATCACCAAGGTTAACGAAAAGCGGAACCATAACCATAGCACCTGTCTCTACAGTTGCAGGCTTGGTAGCACCTGTTGCTGTATCGCCCTTAACACCCGGCTCTGTCTCTGTAACTTCAAGTTCAGCGAACATAGGCGGCTCGATAGCGAATACCTCACCCTGATATGAGCAAAGCTTACACTCATCATTCTCCTTAACGAACTTAAGTGCATCTCCGACATTATCTTCTGAAAGAGTAATCTGCTCGTAGTTCTCCTGATTCATGAACACGTACATATCTCCATCCTTGTAAAGATACATATATGCTGACTTATCAATATGGGCAAGCTGGAATTTCTCAGTAGGTCTGAAAGACTTCTCAACCACACCGCCGCTCTTGATATTCTTTAACTTAGTTCTTACAAATGCTGCACCCTTACCCGGCTTAACATGCTGAAATTCAATTATCTGCCAGATGTTGTTGTCCATCTCAATTGTAATTCCGTTTTTAAAATCACCTGCTGTTACCATAAATTGGTATACCTCCTTAGAATGTGTCTTACATCATTTTATAATATTATTATTTATATTTCAACTGTTTTTTTCATCCTCAAGTATTATGATCGTTCTCGCAGGAACCGATACCGTTCTTGCTTCATTAATCTGTGAGGCATCCGGAAGTTCTTCGGTTCCGGTAGTTAACACCGCCTGCCAGCTCCGTCCCGAAATATTCGGCAGCGCCAGTTCATGCGGTTCCCAATGCATATTAAATGCAATATAGAGATTATTCTCATCTCCGGCATACTGGCCGCAATACATAATTCCGGCCTGTCTGCTGTAATGTTCAAGTTCCGGATACCACGCCTTGACTCCGTGATATGATACATCGGGAAGTCCGTAATATTTGTAATCCGTAAGTCCCGCCTCATCAGCCATATGAAGACATGCGTGATGTTTTCTGAAGTCAATCATTGTCCTTACGAAATCATAGAACCTGTGGTTTCTGTTAAGTGCATTCCAGTCAACCCATCCGGTATCATTATCCTGGCAATAAGCATTATTGTTGCCGCCCTGGCTGTTTCCGAACTCATCCCCGGCATATATAAGCGGAATTCCCTGCGCGCACATGACAAAAGTAATTGCATTCCGCATGAGGAGATTACGCAGTTCAACAACCTTACGCCTTTTGGTAGGACCTTCGACTCCGCAGTTCCAGCTCAGATTATAATTGGCACCGTCACGATTATTTTCGCCATTGGCTTCGTTATGCTTGCGGTCATATGAATACACATCCGCAAGTGTAAAGCCGTCATTGGACGCTATATAATTAACTGACGGCCTGCCCGGGGTATTCTTGCGCATCATATACAGGAATCCCTGAAGCTGGTCTTCATCGCCCTTGATAATACGCCTTGCGCTCTCCAGAAAGCCGTTATTGTATTCATATAAATCATCATTCCGGCCATAATTGTCCCAGTTTGTACTAAAAATCTTCATGCCCTTTAAGAACACATCATCGGCAGGAATTCCGGCCGCATTATCATCACATATCAGATGCACACCGTCAATATGATATTCACGCCTCCAATATCGGACGCAGTCATCTATATAACCGCTTCCGGTTCCATGCGGAAAAAACATCTCCATGTATACTTCAATTCCATTCTTATGAAACTGCTTAATCGTATCGCGGAACTCATAAGTATAATCGCCGTGCTTACCATATGAGGCACTGTACGCGCCGCGCGGAGCCATATAGAA
>ULSN01071738.1_pt1 | contig 16454 bp, 16 predicted proteins | sample 1956771 | NCBI WGS metagenome assembly ULSN01 (sample SAMEA4835709, study PRJEB28245) | human gut metagenome | biome: gut microbiome; material: fecal sample | place: Denmark | collected 2008
GTTCTCATAGGTTTTTCCAGGACCTCAATTGGCAAGGATAAAGTAATATGATTCCTACGCTTTTCTTTTTATTATAGCCATTACAAACACGAACAATCTTCTCTGCTTAAGGAATCGGTGGAGTATATTTTGTAGAGCTAGGAGACACCGATATGGCAAAGAAAATAGATTTGCAAGCTTTGCACCAGCAGATAAATGAACTTCAGATTGATAAAGATTTGAACAGGGGAAAGCTGCACCCTCTTTCGGAGAAATTCACTATATTTGCAACATGAAGGAAATATAGAAACTATACCAAGGATAGAGTTAGCCCTGATTATCATCGGGGGGGCATCCATATTTATCTTCTTAATATACCTCTTGTATTTTTTGGAGTGAACTTAACAATAAGCAGACAAATTTAAATAACAATTATAATATTAATTTATGAAAAAAATTACCAATCAATTCAATGGGTCGCATGCCGACCGTATTAACAATGGGGGAGGTAGGTTCCGAAGGATCGTTCTGTTCCCATTGATGTTGCTCATGTTGTTGCTTGTGCCTACCAGTATGGTGGCGCAGACAGATTATGACAACACAGTTACCTTCACAGCCTTAGCAGGTAATCCCCAAGGCTTCACTAATGAGACTTATGCGGAACTCTTTGATGGCAAAAAGACAAAAGACAATTTCTCCAAGTGGTGCTGCAAATTCTCAAGTAGTGCCAATGTCATCTTCGCAGCCAGCAAAGCAGGAGTCCCTGTGGGCTACACCATCACAACGGGTAACGACAACTTCACTAGTAAAGGTCGCAACCCTATGTCGTGGAAGCTCTATGGAAACAATGTGGGCAAAGATGGAGAATGGACGCTCATTCAGGAGGTAAACAACGATACGAAGCTTCAGGATGTGAACTATACTTCTTACGACTTCACCTGCGGGGGAGGTAAATCTTACAAATATTTCAAATGGGAAATATCGGCTATTCATAGCGGAGACGTGTTGCAGGTAGGCGAATTTGAACTCAAACTCCAAACTTGTACGCACACAAATGCCGATGGCTCGTCTGCCCTTGGCAATGCAATAAAAACTGTGGAAACTACTTGCACCGAGCATGGCTATACCACATACAAATGCTCTATTTGCCACTCAATAGTAAAAAAATATAAGACTGATGAGCTAAAGAAGCACACACTCACTTACCATGAAGCTAAAGATGGAGTTAAAGAACACTGGCAGTGTGATGTATGCCACAAATACTTCAGCGATGCAGATGCTACTCAAGAGGTAAGTTATGCCAGCCTTTTATATCCGGCTTATGCCGTGTTTGAAGGAAGCACAGGAACGCTTACATTCAAATGCAGTCCTTCCAAGCCTGAAGGAGCTTATGACCTTAATCGGGATTGGAAAGCTATAAGTAGAAATATCAAGAAGGTGGTTTTCGATGCTTCGTTTGCCAATGCAAGACCAACGAGCTGTGATAGTTGGTTCTTTGGCTGCCCTAATCTGACCACAATAGAAGGCATTGAGTATTTTAACACCGAGAACGTGACGAATATGCGCTATATGTTCGATGGCTGCGAGTCTCTCAAATCTCTCGATCTCACAAACTTCAACACCGAGAATGTGACAGATATGTACTATATGTTCGCTTACTGCAAATCTCTCGAATCTCTCGACCTCACCAACTTCAACACAGCGAAGGTGACGAATATGAAAGGTATGTTCTGTGTCTGCTCCAATCTCAAAACCATCTACGCCAGCGATAAGTTTGTTACGGATCAGATTACTGAAGGTTCTTGTATGTTCACTGATTGCTTAAACCTCAAAGACTATACCTCTAGCAAGGAAGACCACACCTATGCCAACTGCGGCCCGACTGGTTACTTTACTTATGGAAGTGGGTATGCCATGTTTGACAATGCTACAGAAACTCTTACATTCAGCTACAAGGGATTCAAGCCCGAAGGAGCTTATGAGCTTAATGAGGGGGGGGAATACTCCTGAATGGATTTCTAAAAACTCTTATGTCAAAAAAGTGGTCTTCGATGCTTCGTTTGCCAATGCAAGACCAACAAGCTGTAATGAGTGGTTCTTTAGTTGCAGTAATCTGACCACAATAGAAGGCATTGAGTATCTTAACACAGCGAAAGTGACGAATATGAACTATATGTTCGATAACTGCGAGTCTCTCAAATCTCTCGACCTCACTAAATTCAACACAGAGAATGTGACGAGTATGAAATTTATGTTCGAGGCCTGCACCACTCTCACCTCGCTCGATGTCAGCAACTTCAACACAGCGAAGGTGACGGATATTAACTATATGTTCTCTAATTGTTCCGCTCTCACAACCATCTACGCCAGCGATAACTTTGTTACGAACCAGGTTACTAATGGTAATGATATGTTCAATGGTTGCGAAAAGCTCAACGGCTATGACGGTAGCAAGACCGACCACACCTATGCCAACTACATAACTGGCTACTTCAGCAAGTTGGTAGGTAAGAACGGTAACGAAAAGATTGGAGCATCAGGAGAAACTCTTACAGCAGCGAGTCTTGCTCTTGACGATGAAAAAGACTTCGTGGCTTACGAATCGTTCTCAGCCAAGGCTGCATCTTATAGCCGTGAAATGAAGGAAGGCACCACATGGGCTACGCTCTGTCTGCCTTTCGAGGTATCGCTTGCAGATAAGAACTTCCGTGCCTTCAAGCTTCTTTCGGCTAACGAGAGTACAAGCACCATTCAGCTCGAAGAGATTACGACAAGCATCGCAGCTGGCACTCCTGTTATCATCAAAATGAACAACGGTGAGACCACTCTCAGCATCTCTGAAGCTAACAAGGAGATTGCGCAAAAGGTAGTGTCTGCTGCTGATGGTAACTATCAGCTCCAGGGCATCTATACCCAAAAGGTGTTCGACAAGGATGCTGACAACAACTGCTACATCGTGAAGGGCGACAAACTGATGAACCCTACCAAGTTGTTGGAGAACACAAGCACAACACAAGTGGGCAGCATGCCTTTCCGTGCTTACATGGTAGACAACACTTCATCATCTGCTGGTGCTAAGATGTTCAGCATCGCCATCGGTGACAACACAACAGCCATCGACAGCCTCAACACTATTGCAGACGGCAATGCCATATACTACGACCTGCAGGGCAATCGCCTCAGCGCTCCTCAGAAGGGCATCAACATCGTGAAGCGTGGCAGCAAGACAATGAAAGTTATCATCAAATAAAAAAAACTGAGAATTATGAAAAAGAAAGAATATATAAAGCCAGAACTGAATGTCTACCAAATGGAGACTACATCTATCCTCGCTGGCTCTGAAATATTGAAAGCAAAGGAAGAGGATTATAGCGAAGGATCGGTTAGTGACTATCGCGATGCAAGTGGCAGCATTTGGGCAGACTAAAAAGCCTCACCTTCAATAATAATGATACCCCATGGCATGAGTGTCATGGGGTATTATCCTTCATAAGCTCTTTCCTTTATAGTTTTCTTTTGAATTGTCTGATCAAATATCTAGGGCTTCTTCTCATATCCCATAAATCTACGAAAATGACGAGGTCGTTGGCTTCGTCGTAGCGATAGATAATCTTCCAATTCTCCTTGATAATCGCACTATGGTAAGGGCGGTGGAATCGCTTAAGCAATGGCTCTCTGGGTGAAGAAAGAGGATGAAGCATCAGGCGATGCTTGATGTCATCAAGCTCTTTATTAAACCGTTTTACTGAAGTAGCTCCAAATTCGGCTAGTGTGTAAACCACCATATCTCGAAGTTCCTTCTTGAAAGGGTCTAGTAATTTTATATGAGCCATAATCCTTCAGATTTAAGTTCTGCTATAAAATCATCAAAATCTGTAGCCTTGCCTGTCCTTTCATACTCCGCCTCAATAGCTTCAATCCTAGCCACGGCTTCTTCTTCATTAGCCGGATGCCAGCCAACAGGAATCTTGTTCCAGTCAATATCTTCTTCTGCACATTCATCTTCGGGAAGTGCTATGGCGGCATTTCCGTGATAGGCTGGTGCAGGCTCTGCTGCGAAGGCTGCATCTTTCTGCTCTTCTGGCAATGTATATCTTTTCTCTTTCATAAGTTTGCGTATTTTATCTGCTGCAAATTTACGATTATTATCTGAATCATGCAAGGAAAATGGGAGAAATGTTTTATAAAGTATCTTATAATCAAGGTTTTTGTTCTTTGTTGGGCTTGGGGACGGTTCTGAAAAAAAAGTCACAATACCTAGCTGATAGAGCTGGGTATTGTGACTTTGCTTTTTGTTATATGTGTTTATTCGATACTCTCTTCTATCGACTTCAATACGTAGTCGAGAATCTCATCGGTGTGGCAGAGGGAGATGAAGTTGCCCTCAAACTGCGATGGGCTGATGTAGATGCCACGGTCCAACATGTTGCGGAAATAGCGGGCGAAACGTTCCTGGTCGCTCTTCTTGGTGTCCTGGAAGTTGCGGACAGGCTGGTCGTTGAAGAACATCGTGAACATCGTGCCTACGTGGTTCACCTGGATGCCCTTGCCTTCTACTATCTTCTCAAGACGGGAGAGGAAGCGGTTGCTGCGCTCTTCGAGGAGTTCGTAAACACCCGGTTCGCCCAACTGCTTCAGGGTTTCATAACCGGCTGCCATCGCTACCGGGTTGCCACTCAGGGTGCCTGCCTGATAAACTGGACCTTCTGGAGCCAAAACACTCATGATATCGGCTCTACCTCCGAAGGCTGCGGCAGGGAATCCACCACCAACAATCTTTCCTACGGTAGTCATATCCGGAGTGATGCCGAATCGCTTCTGGGCACCGCCATAAGAGAGACGGAAACCGGTGATGACTTCATCGAAGATCAGGATGGCGCCATGCTCCCGGGTTACCTTGCGGGTTGCCTCGATAAACTCACGGGTTGGAGGAACCACACCCATGTTGCAGGCTACCGGTTCGATGATGAGCGCAGCAACCTTGTCGCCATTCTCGGCGAAATACTTCTCCAAAGCCTCGGTATCATTGTAGGGCAGTACCACGGTATATTGGGTGAAACCGGCTGGTACTCCGGCAGATGATGCATTGTTGAGCTTGGCTACGGCCGAACCGGCGCTTACCAGAAGATGATCGGCATGACCATGATAGCAGCCCTCGAACTTAACGAGGATGTCGCGACCGGTGAAGCCACGAGCCACACGGATGGCTGACATGGTAGCCTCGGTTCCGCTGTTAACGAAGCGCAGGCGCTCCATCGATGGGAAGGATTCTCTTACTTTCTCGGCAAGGGTGGTTTCGGCAAGGGTAGGGATGCCGAAGCTGCTTCCGTGGAAGATGGCATCGGATGCTGCCTTGCTCACCTTGTCGTTGTTGTGACCTAGAATAAAGACGCCCCATGACATGCAGAAATCGATAAACTTGTTGTCATCGATATCGTAGATGTATGGACCCTTGGCGTCACGGACGAAGAGCGGGGTGGTTCCTACGCTCTTCAGGGCTCTTACTGGCGAATTGACTCCGCCAGGTATTATCTGTTTTGCCTGCTCGAAAGCGGCGGCTGAGTTTTTTCTTTCTTTCATGTTAACCTATCTTAATATTCCACTCTTCTGCTTTTTCTATAATCTCCTTGGCATAATAGGTGATGATGTACTGGGCGCCGGCACGCTTGATGGCGATGAGGCTCTCGAATGCTACACGGCTCTCATCGAGATAACCAAGCTTGGCGGCTGCCTTCAGCATCGAATACTCACCGCTTACCTGATAGGCTACCATCGGGATATTTGGGAACTTCTCCACGCCGCGGGCTATCATGTCGAGATATGGCATCGCTGGCTTCACCATCGTCCAGTCGGCTCCTTCTTCTATATCTGCTGCAATCTCATCAAGACCCTGGTCGTGGGTGCGGAAGTCCATCTGGTAGCTCTTTCTGTCTCCGAAACTTGGAGCTGAATCGGCAGCATCTCGGAATGGACCGTAGAAGGCTGAGGCGTATTTCGCAGAATATGCCAATACCTTGCATTGTTTGTCGAGACCACCTTCACGAAGACGGTTCTTGATGGCTTCTACCTGTCCGTCCATCATGGCTGAAGGAGCAACGAAGTCGGCGCCTGCCTTGGCATGAACGTAGGCTTCCTCGGCGAGCAATGGGAGGGTGGAATCGTTATCTACATCGTGATGATGCAGGAGTCCGCAATGACCATGACTGGTGTATTCGCAGAGGCAGACGTCGGTGAAGACGATGATGTCCTTGCCAAACTCAGCCTTGATGGCTTTTACGGCACGGGCGATGAGGGCATCGTCGGCATAGGCAGCGCTGCCTCGCTCATCCTTCTGCTCATCAGGAATCACTCCGAAGAGGAGCACCTTGTTGATGCCGAGGTTCTTGATTTCCTCGATGTCCTTCAGAAGGGTATCGATGCTGAAGCGATAGATGCCTGGCATGGTGGAAATCTCTTCCTTCTGGTATTCTCCCTCTACTACGAAGTAAGGGTAGATGAAGTCTGCGGCACTCAATGATACATCGGCATACTTGTCGCGAGTAGCCTGGTCTTTACGTAATTCTCTAAATCTTTTCATATCTATGTCTGTTTTATATTATTTATTCAATACTTCTTCCAGATGCGCCTGGGTGATAGGACCACGGGTGATGAACTCGGTGTTCTCAGGCAACTTGCCATACAGCTTGATGAAGTTGTCGATGGTAGAAGGCGATGTGAAGACAATGCGCTTGAAATGGTTGAGATTCACACGGCGCGGATTCTTCGGGAGTTCATTGTTGTAAACAACGGCGCTTAGCACGTTGAAACCTAATTCCTGCAAAGCCAAAGGAATATCTTCTGGTGATAGGGATGAATGAGGATAGAAAACTAATCTATTTTCATACCGATACACGAAGTCTGCTAACTCGTGATCATAATTATCTAAATCCATCTTTTCAAACAATTCATAAGAATGCTCGTATTGTGGTCTTGCAGCATCAAGTCTTTCTTTCTCTTTTTTGAACCATTCTATCACCCCATAGCGATTGTCTTGCTCTACCTGTATAACATCTTTGACGCCAGCCTTATGTAAAGCCTCTGTTGTAGTGTCACCAATGGAGATAAACACATGCTCTTCTTGCTCTTTGAGTATCAAATCGTAGTAATCAAGTGTTGCTTGAACGCCATATTGGCTTGTAAAGATATAATATAAAGCTTGACTTTCATCCCACTCACAATACTCGGTAAAACTTTTTCCATCGTAATGCTCACAATAATTATCTTCGAGGATTTTCGTAAAATAACTTGGGTGATAACTAATCTCTATCAGCGGCGTATAGGTGTAATCTGCCTTGCGCTTCTCTATGGCAGGAAGAGTACCTGTATAGAGCGTTGGCTTGATATCCGATGCCTGATGATGCTTCAATCCTGCCACGTAGCCGATGAGGGCAATCAATGGAGTAGGAAGATTCTGCATCTCGCCGTTTCTCAGATTCCAGAGGGTGGTCTCGAAGGTCTGCTCATCGGGGCGGCTCACGTTGTAGGTGAGGAGCACAGGGGTGTTGAATGCCCAGCCTTCCTTGTCGATGAGCTGGGTAGCGATGGCCTGCAGCTGTTTGGCACCCATATAATACACCAATGTTTCTGCATCGGGAGTTACGGGTTGCGGAGTATGACCGCTGACCAGGGCAACGCTTGATGAGAAGTCGCGATGGGTGAGACTGATTTTCTGGGATGCGGCAAGGGCTGAGGCTGTGGTGATGCCAGGGATGACATTCACTTTTATCAGATTACTCTCCAGGTATTCGATTTCCTCGCTGCCGTGAGCGAAGATCATCGGGTCGCCACCTTTCAGACGAACCACGTTCTTTCCCTCGCGTGCTGCTTCGAGCAGAAGACGGTTGATGTCAGCCTGCTCCTTGTGATGATAGCCGGCACGCTTGCCCACGTAGATCTTCTCGGCTTTCTTATCTGCCAGATAGGAATCGTCGATGAGGTCATCGTAGAAGATGATGTCGGCGGCATCAATGGCTTTCGCTGCCTTGATGGTAAGGAGGTCCGGGTCGCCAGGACCGAAGCCGATGAGGGATACGGAACCTTGCTTATCGAGGATGCTCTTAGAAGCGAATGCCTGCTTCAAGTCTTGGCTTCCTTTCTTAGCTGTGACGGCAAGGAATCCTTGAAGAGGATGGGTTGGGAAAGGAAGCACTTCGGCGATTTCATCCTCCATGCCGAGACGCTTCAGAGCACAGGTGGCAACGATGGCAGCATCGTATTTGCCATCTTTCACCTGCTGAACTCTTTCTTCAATACAACCACGTATTCCTTTGATTGTCAGGTTAGGACGTAATTCGTTTAAACCTTTCTTGCGGAGCGGACTGCTGGTTCCGATGATACTTCCGGCAGGGAGTTCTGCCAGTTTCTTGTGGTTTCTGCTTACGAGCGAATCGGTGGTGTCGAAAGCAGGGAATAGGGCGATGACTTCGATATCCTCAGGCAGAGGATAAGGCAGGTCTTTCGCCGAATGGATGGCGATGTCGGCACCTCCCTGACGGATGGCATCGTCGAGTTCTCTCGTAAAGATATCAGCAGGAGCTTCACCGTTCAGGAGCGAAATCTGCTGGTTCTTGTCGCCGTAAGATTCCAGGTAGTTGATCTCGTAGGCGAGTTCCGGGAAGTTCTTGAAAACCTCCTCTACTTGCAGTCGGGAGAGACGACTGCCTCTTGCAATAACTCTAATCTTTTTATTCATCTTTTAAAAATGTCGGTTAAGTTTATGAATAAAATTATTATGAAATATATTTCTTTCTCCTTTCCAAAGCCTCCTGCATCTCCAGAATCTCTTCTTCGATAATGGCTTCGGCTTTTTCTACTTCGGCTCCTCTCACTTCGATGTTCTCGCGCACCTTCTTCTCCACGTCTCTGATGTTGTAGAGCTGGACGTTGGGGAGTTCGCTGAGGCGGGAATCGATGTCGCGAGGGAAGGCGAGGTCGATGGCGAGCAGGCGTTTCTGCTCCGGGATGTCTTCCTTGCGGATGATGAGATGAGGGGCTGAGGTGGCACTGATGAGGATATCCGTTTGTGCCAGGAACTCCTGTTTCTCATCCAGCGTATATACCTTGATGCCGAGCGGATCGGCTAGGTAATGTGCCTTGATCTGACTGCGGTTGGCGAGGAAAACCATCTTGGCTCCTTTGTTCTGGAGGAACTTCAGAATGTCGGCGGTCAGTTTGTTGACACCGATGATGGTGATTCTCGCATTCTTTAAATCTACATTCCCGAAAGATTCAATAATCTCGAGAGCTGCAAGACTATGGGATACGGCACCATGCGAAATCTCGGTTTCGTTGCGAACCCGCTTGCCAACCTGCAATGCGCTTTGGAAAAGGCGATGGAGTTCGGCGGTCAACGGGCGCTGCGCCTTGGCGGTATAGTATGCTTCCTTTACCTGTCCCTGAACGGCTCTTTCGCCAACGATGGCTGATTCCAAGCCCGATACCACACGGAAGAGATGGCGGGCTACCTCATCGGGAACTTCGCCTTCGCCGTAGTATATCTCGCTGCGGTTGCACGTCCTCAGGAAGATATAAGGAACTTCCTCATCGGGCTGGCTGCTGATATGCACATGATGGGGAATTCTGTTTGTCTTGTTGATATGACTTCCTTGTATTTCCAAGAGTGTATCTTGTAGAAAATCATCGAAGACTCTTTCCTGCTCCTTGATGTCGGTTCCTTCAGCGAACTGGCTTTGGTCAATCGATTTGTAATGTATCATTTTCTATCAACTCTTTTATTCTGTTTCTTACTCGGATGCTTCTTTTCACATCCCTCGAATCGCTTCCCACGGCAATGGTGAGGTTGTCGTTGCGATAGATGGCGGGCGAGATGAAATCACACTGTGCCGGATCATCGCAGACACTGGTCAGGATATGCCGTTCGGCTGCGAGCTGTTTAATCTGATGGTTCAACTCATGGTCGCCCGTACAGACGAAGAGGAGTTGCACGCCATCCAGGTCGCTAGGCTCGAAAGCCTTCTCTTTTGTTTGGAAGGGTAGTGCCTTGAGCTCATCTGTAATCTCTGGTGCCACCACCATAGCTTGGTCGGTGAAACGGGCGAGAATCTGAGCCTTGTGGGTCGCTACCTTCCCTCCGCCAACGATGAGTATGTTGGCGGAGACGATTTTAATCGTTATTGGAAGATAGTCCATTTAGACATAGATTGAATTTTATTTCTTTTTGATGAGAACCTTCCAGTAGTTTTCTACTTTCTCGGTAGAGAGGATGGTATGGCCCTCGTTCTTCACACTGCCCGGTACGTTCTCGATAGGAGCACCGTCGTCGAGGAGAATCTCCAGAATCTGTCCGCTCTGCATTGGGGTGAGAGCAATCTTCGTCTTCACGAAGTTCATCGGACACATCACGCCTCGGAAATCCTTCTTAACATCCGGAACAATGGTTTCTGTTTCTTCTGCAGCTGAGGCTTTCTCTGCTGGAGCTTTTTCTTCAGAAACCTGTTCTGCAGGAGCTTTTTCTTCAGCGGTTTTTTCTTCAGCAACCTGCTCTACTGGAGTCTTTTCTGCAGGAAGTTTGAACTGGAGCGAATCGTCCATGTTCTGATAGAGATCGTTGAGCAAATCAGCGAGTTCATCGATCAATGGCTTTTGCTCAATCAATGATGCGCTGTTTCTTGCCTTATCGGTCAATACCTTGAACTTCTGAGGGATGATGCCGGCAGCGATGAATTCCTTCTCAAATCCATTATATACATCTTCATCGGTACGAGGGGCTAGACCACGGGTAACGAGAAGCATTCGGTTCTCGGAGAAAACGATATCGTGGAGAAGTTTCTCTATCTTGCTTGTTGCTTGCTTGCCGTCGGATTGCAAATCTGCCGGAACGCCTTGCGGGATATTTCCCATCAATAGCTCCACTTCCTTCCGCTTCTCTCTGATGGTATCCTGGTCGATTTCGATGATATCGAAGAGACCGGCTGAACACTCTGCCTTACCGTATTTGATGAGCGAGAACTTCTCGTCATCTCCGAAATCGAAGAAGGTATCAGGCTCTTCTGAATAAGGAGCCACCTCCTTGTATTTCGCAATCAGGTCCTTCACGATGTTCACGCCTCTCTTTGCCACATAGTCGTAATAATCGGCATAGTTGGCTTGTTCGGCTATCACATCACGGAGATAATCTTCAACAAATGCCGGAATTTTCTTGGCGGCGATATAACCCTGCTGCAGGTCAATCTCGTGCTTGCCCTTTACCGGAAGCCAGATGGTGTAGGCTGGATATGGGTCATCGCCCACGCGTCCTACACGCCCGCTGAATCCTAAATCTCCCCAGGTGGCTAGCGCACAGATGTTGGTACAGCCGTTCATGCGGAGTTCGAAGTCAGGAATGGCATCGAGGTTCAGATTGCTATTGAGAAGTTGCTTGGCGATACCGTCGATGGCGCCCTTTGGCAAACAGATGCCGAGGCGGCAGGTATCGGCTCCCGTACAGCAGGTGAGGTTGGTAACCACCACTGGATAATCTATCTGATAGACGCCCAGTTTCTTGAAGAAGGCGTAGATATTGGTGAGATATTCCTCTGGGATATTTCGTACTTGAATCTGCTCTTTCTTGGTGAAGCGGATTACATCGTTGCCATAGTTGCCCAGATATTCGGCTACTTCTGCGAAGAAATCCGTGGAGTTGTTGCCGTGGCGCAATGGGATGTAGGCATACCAGAGGTTCTCTTTCAAACCCTCGGCATTGGTCTGCTTGTGGGCGTAACGGCGCTTCCAGGTTTCAAAATCGGTTGGAGCTTTAAGTGCAGGGAAGTTGGGCTTGTGATGTTCCAATGGCAAAGCCGGAGCCTCGAAATCGATTGAACCATCTTTCTTAAGTTCCTCAAACTCTTCGAGATACAATCGCTTGGCTTCTTCTGTGCCGTATTTGTAGAACACGTATCTCATGCGTGCCTTGTGGCGGTTTCTTCTGTTTCCGTATTTATGGAACCAGTTTTTCAATGCCTTGGCTGCACGGTAGAGATCCTTCTCTGGAAGGAAGTCGAATACCTCCCAACCGGTGTGGGCGTTGCTGGCGGCACTACCGGCGATGAGTACTCTGAATCCCCGCTGTCCGTCCTTAATACGTGCCTGCAGACCCAGGTCGGCGATGTAGGAGTAGTTGGCTGTAGCCACACTGGTATCTATTGCCACCTTGTATTTTCTAGGCATCGTGAACGAATCTTTCTCGGCGATGAGTCGGGAGGTGAGTTCCTCCACGTATGGATAGACATCGAATTCCTCATCGGCAGTGAGTCCGCTCCGGTCATCCACCATCATGTTTCTTACGGTGTTTCCACCGCCACCTGCGCTGGAGATGCCCACCTTTTCCAGTTTCTTCAGAGCCGGAATGGCATCTTCGATATCAACATTGTGAATCTGAATCTCCTGTCGGGTGGTAACGTGGAGATGCGAAGTGGAGAGCTGGTGACCCACAAAGGCAATCTTGGCAAGCTGCTCTGGGGTGACGAGACCGCCGGCACAGCGAAGACGCAACATATAGTGCTGGTTCTTGCGCTGCTCGTAGATGCCCATAGGTACACGGTTCGACTTCAACTGACCAGCCTGAATCTCGCCCGCCTTGAATTGGTCGATGAGTGACTGGGTATAGTCCAAGTCTCCATTTAATGTAGAAGGTATTCTGTACATGTTCTTGTATCGTTTTAAAAGTGAACTTCCTTATCCACCACCTCTCCATTCAGAACCTTGAATGAATTGAGGTGAATCTTTCCGTCGAGCAATGAGAGGATGGCATAACGGATGTTGGGATCGTTTGCCAGCCGAAGGTCTTCCTGCGAAGGGCGGGAAGGCGATGCTGGGTGACTGTGCCAGTTGGCGAGAATCTTCAAGCCCTTGCTTCGGGCGTATTTCAGAGCCGCAAACTGGTCTTTCGGAGCAAAGGCAAAATGCTCCTCGCTATGGTCGATGTTCTCCATCCAGTAGCTTTCCGTCACCACATCATCCTTACCTAACAGAAGTCCGCAACTCTCGATGGGCGCATCCTTCTTAGCTTGCTCGATAATAACCTTGATTACGTCGTCGTTAATCTTCATAAGCTATAGCAAAAATAATCACTAATAAATAATCACTAATAAATAATCACTAAATCTTAGTGGTGCTTCAAATCGCAGGCTGCCTGCTCGTAATCGATGAGATGATCGATGGTAGGGTGGTCGCCGCAGATTTCGCAGGATGCACGCTTCTTCACCTTGATGGTGCGGAAGTTCATCGTCTTGGCATCAAAGGTGAGCAATCGGTCGGTGAGCAAATCGCCTACACCGAGTAAGTACTTCAAAGCCTCTGCTGCCTGGATGGTTCCGAGCATACCAGCGATGGCTCCCAGAACGCCAGCCTGACTACAGGTAGGAACTGCGCCTGCTGGAGGTGGTTCCTTGAAGAAGCAACGGTAACATGCCGTGCCTGGCAAGTGGGTAAAGGTCTGTCCCTGGAATCTCAGGATGCCGCCATGCGAGAAGGCTTTGCCCAGACGTACGCAGGTATCATTGATAAGGAACTTTACCGGGAAGTTGTCTGTTCCGTCGATGACGAAATCCCATGGCTTGATGATTTCCTCGGCATTGTGAGAATCGAGGAAGTCGTGATAAGTGGTCACTTCCACATCCGGATTGATGGCAATCATCTTCTCCTTGGCGCTCTCCACCTTTGGAGTGCCCAGGTCCTTGGTCTGATGAATCACCTGGCGCTGCAGGTTACTGAGGTCTACCACGTCAGCATCCACGATACCGATATGTCCCACACCTGCTGCAGCGAGGTAGAGGGCAACTGGAGAGCCCAAGCCACCGGCACCTACGATGAGTACCTTGGCATTGAGAAGTTTCTCCTGACCTTCGAGTCCTACATCCTGAAGGAGGATGTGGCGGCTGTATCTCTCTATCTGTTCTTCTGTTAAATCTATCATCTTGTTTCTGATTTCTTTTATGGATGAATACTGTAACTTATTAAATGCGTCAACGATACAAAAAACGTACATCAACGACCGACGTAATCTTATATATAAGAACTGCCTAATAAGCCTTTTATTGTACTACTTGTTTACTTTTTTAGCAGGCACCTCCTCCCATGAAGTAGAGGAAATCTACACGGTCGCCGTCCTTGAGCTGAATCTTCTCATAGTCTTCTTTCTCTGCAAAGTCCTCGTTCACCTGGATAGTTACCATCTCTGGCTGGAACACCTTGTTGATCTTAATGAGTTCTGCCAATGTCAAAGGAAGAGATACTTCCTGCTTTTCGTCGTTTACAATAATCTGTGCCATATTCTTATCAATTTTATGTTGTTATATTCATTTTAACTGTATGTCCCGTCTCCTTAGCTGAAAGCGCCGTTGAGATATTCCTGTGTCAGTTCGTGCTTAGGATGATGGAACACTTCCTCGGCGCTTCCTTCTTCAATCACCTCACCCAGATACATGAATATGACGTGGTCGGCGATACGGAGAGCCTGGCGAAGGGTGTGAGTTACCATCACGATGCTGTAATCCTTCTTCAGTTCGGTGAAGAGCTGCTCCACTTTCTTGCTGCTGATAGGGTCGAGGGCGGAAGTACTCTCATCTGCAAGCAGATAACTAGGCTCTACGGCAAGGCTGCGTGCCAGACAGAGGCGCTGCTGCTGACCGCCGCTCAACTTGGAAGCCGGACTCTTCAGTCTATCCTTCACTTCCTCCCAGAGACCTACTGCCTTGAGATAATGCTCTACGATGCTGTCCAGTTTCTTCTTGTTGCGGATACCATGGATGCGGCAACCGTAAGCCACATTGTCGTAGATGCTCATAGGGAGAGGGCATGGACGCTGAGGAACAAGACCTATGTTGCGGCGCACTTCAGAGAGTTTGCTGCTGCTTGCCTCGAGGATGTTATTGTTTCCGAGATTCACCTCTCCATTCATCTTCAAACCTTCCACGCGGTCGTTCAATCGGTTGAAGGTACGGAGAAGCGTAGACTTGCCGCAGCCGGAAGGACCGATGATGCAAGTAATCTTTCCCTTAGGAATACTTACATTTACATCTTTCAAGATTTGTGCACCATTGATATATACATTCAAGTTCTTGGTGTCGAGCTGTGCATGATTGTTGTGAACAAACTTTGTAGTCATATCTAAATCTCCTATATTTTAAGATTCATACTCCCTATATATAATAAGGTGTAATCCTCAGCGTTTATACTTCTTATTTTCGTTTGCAAAGGTACGACGATTTTGCTTATTGGGCAATACCTTATATGGGGTAATTTCATACCCTATATGTGGTATATGGGAATGGTACGATTGTGGTATTGCCCCATCTGCATAATCTTTATACCTTTGCAGCCAGTTAGTAATATATATAATAAGGTATAGATATGAGAAAGAAAATCATAGGAATGATAGTGATAGGAACCTCCTTTCTGTTAGCGAGTTGCGGAAGTAGAGGAGAGGTGAAGCGTGGTGCTGACGGCAAGCAGGTGCTGAGCGGTTACATTACGCTGTCGGGTGCTTTCGCCCTTTATCCGCTGGCGATACAGTGGGCAGATGAGTTTCATCGCCTTCACCCCGATGTGGATATTGATATCTCGGCAGGGGGAGCCGGAAAGGGAATTACCGATGTTCTTGCCGACCAGGTAGATATTGCGATGGTGAGCCGCGAACTGAAGCCGCAGGAGAAGGAGAAAGGTGCCCTGGCGTATGCTGTGGCAAAGGATGCGGTAGTGGCAACCATCAACGCCAGCAATCCGGTATATCGGGAATTGTTGAAGACGGGATTGAGCCAGAAGCAGGCTACTGCGATTTGGGAGGGAAAGACCCGGCTGAATGTCTACACCCGAAGCGATGCCTGTGGTGCTGCCGAGACCTGGGCTGCGTTTCTGGGAAAGAAGCAGGAAGACCTGAAGGGAACGGGCGTCTTTGGAGATCCGGGCGTTGCCGAGACTCTGCAGAAGGACGTGAACGGTATCGGATTCAACAACATCGGTTACGCCTACAACGACAAGACGCATAAGCCTACGAAGGGTATCGCCATCGTTCCGATAGATGTAAACGGGAATGGAAAACTGGATGCAGATGAGAAATTCTATGATACGCTGGATGAACTGATGGATGCCATCGCCAAAGGAAAATATCCTGCACCGCCAGCCCGGAATCTCTATCTCGTAACTGCCGGTAAGCCCAAGAACCCTGTGGTGGTTGAGTTTCTGAAATATGTGAGAACCAAAGGACAGAGACTGAATGGTCCTGCGGGATTTGTACATATATAGAAAAAGGCCGCAAGCAATCATAGCTTGCGACCTTTGATATTCTTTATATGAATTTCTGAATTATAAATTCCCGAATCTGGAAGTATAATTCTCTAATTCTTGATTTACTCGATAACTACGAGTGCATCCTCTTCGAGCACAGCCTGACCAGGCTTAACGCAGATAGCAGTAACCTTGCCATCCTTCTCAGCCTCGAT
>ULSN01073728.1_pt1 | contig 16278 bp, 14 predicted proteins | sample 1956771 | NCBI WGS metagenome assembly ULSN01 (sample SAMEA4835709, study PRJEB28245) | human gut metagenome | biome: gut microbiome; material: fecal sample | place: Denmark | collected 2008
TGTAGGTTTCATCGCCCACCTCGACACGTCGCCCGACATGTCGGGACGCCATGTCAACCCGCGTATCGTAGAGAACTACGACGGTGGCGACATCGTGCTCGACGCTGAAAACAACGTAGTACTTTCGCCCAACGAATTCCCGGAACTGAAGGACTACACCGGACAGGCACTGATCGTGACCGACGGAAAAACGCTCCTCGGCGCCGACGACAAGGCCGGCGTGGCTGAAATCATTGCCGCTGTGGAATACCTGAAACAGCATCCGGAAATCAAGCACGGCGATATCCGCATCGGTTTCAACCCTGACGAGGAAATCGGACTGGGTGCCCACAAGTTCGACGTGAAGCAGTTTGCTGCCGACTGGGCCTACACCATGGACGGCGGTGCCATCGGCGAGTTGGAATACGAAAACTTCAACGCCGCATCGGCTAAAGTCACCTTCAAGGGCCGCAACGTGCATCCGGGCTATGCGAAACACAAGATGATCAACTCCATCCGCATCGCCAACCAGTTCAGCATCATGCTCCCGCGTTGGGAAACTCCGGAACACACGGAAGGCTACGAAGGCTTCTACCATTTGGTAGGCTTTGAAGGAACCGTCGAAGAGTCAACGCTCACCTACATCATCCGTGACCACGACCTCGACCGCTTCCAACGCCGCAAAAAGGAACTGGAACACCTTACACGCAAAATCAACCACGAATATCCGGGCTGCGCATCCATTGAAATCAAAGACCAATATTTCAACATGCGCGAGAAAATCGAGCCGGTGATGTATATCATCGACATTGCAAAACAGGCCATGCTGAATGCCGACGTCACTCCTATCGTACAACCGATTCGTGGCGGGACAGACGGTGCTCAGCTTTCTTTCAAAGGTCTGCCATGCCCTAACATTTTTGCCGGCGGCCTGAACTTCCACGGCCGTTATGAATTTGTGCCCATCCCATCGATGGAAAAGGCCGCAAAAGTGATTGTGGAAATCTGCAAACTGGTAGAACAACGCTAACGGCTTACTGAACAATACGAAAGATGTCAACGAATACGCTTGTCGTCATCACCGGACCTACCGGCGTAGGCAAGTCGGACACGGCGGTATGGCTGGCGCGGGAGCTGAATGCGGAAATCATTTCCGCCGACTCGCGCCAGCTTTATCGTGACATCCCTATCGGAACGGCAGCCCCCACCGCCGAACAGATGGCGGAGGTGAAGCACCATTTTGTCGGCACACTCAGCTTGGAGGAATATTACAGTGCCGCCCAGTTTGAGGACGACGTGATGCAGCTGCTGCCCCAACTTTTCGCCCGTTCGCCCTACGTGGTGATGTGCGGCGGCTCGATGATGTATGTCGACGCCGTGTGCAAGGGCATTGACAATATTCCCACCATCAGCGACGAAATCCGCCGCGAGGTTGTGGAACGCTTCGAACGCGACGGAGCGGAGGCCATGCGCGAAGAACTGCGCCGCCTCGACCCCGTTTATTACAATCAAGTCGACCTGAAAAACCACAAACGTGTCATCCACGCCGTAGAAATCTGCCTTCAGGCAGGACGCCCCTACTCGGAACTGCGCACCAACAGCGTGAAGCAACGGCCTTTCCGCATCGTGAAAATCGGACTCAACCTGCCGCGCGAACAACTGTTTGACCGCATCAACCACCGCGTGGAAAAAATGATAGAAGCGGGACTCATCGACGAAGCACGGCGCTTCTACCCGCAACGGCACCTCAACTCGCTCAACACTGTCGGATACAAGGAACTATTTGCATGGATGGACGGCACGATGGACTACGACACCGCCGTGGCACGCATTCAGAAAAACACCCGTGTCTACGCAAAAAAACAGCTCACCTGGTACGCAAAAGACACCGACATGCACTGGTTCGCCCCTTCCGACCGTCAGGAAATCCTGAAACTCATATTGGAATAGCCGTCACACCTTCCTGCACCAGGTAACGCAATTCAATGCCCCTCCGGCAGTGACCAAATCACGCACATCCAGTTGCGCCACAACGCAATCCGGATAATATGCCCTTATCTGCCCAAAAGCCTGTTCGTCTTCATCAATTCCCAATCTGGGCAACACAATCAGTTTCCCTACCGACAAGAAATTTATATACGCCCAACTCCTTGCATCCTTTTTCTTCACATCATAATGCAGACACTCCACCCGGAAATAAACTGACAAGCGGCGGTGCATTTCATAAAACAAATCCTTGTCAAAATCGCCGTAATTTGTCAGTAGTATCGTATCAGGAGAGACTGGCTTGACCAACCCGTCGGCATGCCCATATATTTCAAGTCTGTCCCACGGAAGAAATACAATCGGACAGCCAAACAATTCAGTCAATCTATCCGACAATTCATCCCTGCTGAGCATCGGGTTTTCGGCAAACACCTTTTCCGTCATTATTACATGATCCCGGGTTTTCACCACATTGCCGCCATCGATAATAATATCGGAATAACGGCAAGTCAACCCCAAAGCGCGACAAATCCGCCGCGTATCCGTAATATACCGCATATCGGATTTCCTCCGCAACAGATAATCGGGCCAATAACGATAGCAAACAAAGTCATCAATGCCAATTTGAACAGGCATATAATCCCGACACCATAAATCCGCCGTATCGGGAATGAGGGAATAGTCAACGGCATTCTCCTGAAGGATACGAATCAAACCCGCATAGGCATCAGGATATTCCGCCTTCAACCATGAGGAAAGATAAACGACATTGGCATCCGTATCCAACAACATCATTCCTCTTTTTTCAATCTGAATTGCCATTTTCTTTCATCCGGCACAAAGCCTTTGGCAGGTTGCTCTTTGTGCCTTTTCACATAATCATCGTCCTTCTTATCAAACATCGCTACATTTTTACGCGGGCTTCCATTGTCCACTTCTTTCTCGGTTCCATCCTCCCAAACCACGGAGAAACCTCCGTCAAAAATTGAGAATTGTGAATACAAGGCCTCATACAAATAAGTGGAACGATTTTCGACCTTTTCATGCCCTTCGATACGGAATTCCCGAATCAAGGCCGATGCCCGAACTGCCTCCTCTGACTTTTCTCCTTTTTCAAAAGTAATATCAATACCGGAAACATGATTGTGCAATACGCCCAAAGGGAAAACTGGTTCTATATGTTCCGCTCTTTTCGTTTTTCTGTTTCGGTGATATACAATCGGATCTTTTATTTCATGGCCTTCCTCATGATAATAGATTTCCACACAAGTAGGATAAACGCGGACCGCCTTTTTCTCACCGCCCAACTGCCGGACAACAAAACAACCGCTCAAAATAGCTGCTGCTACCGTTTTAAATTCTCTCGGAGCGTCCAAACTTCCACTTATTAATGCTTTTCTTGATTCTTCCGACAAACTGAATTGTTCTAATACTTCTTTTAAAATCATATTATAATTATTTATTTAAATATTTATATATCAATACGTTATAACATTGCAAAGATATATAACTCTTCCTTACCCACAAACAATTCAGACAAAAAAAATGACCTATTTCCCAACAAATGTGCTAAACAGGTCACTATTGAACTTTTCTATTTAAAATCACCGTTTTTTCTTATTTTCTATCGAATCGAGAAAACTGTCGATAGTAGGCGAAAGGAACTGATAGCCGGATTCAAGCAGGCGTTTCGGATGGACTCGCTGGCCTTCGACCACCACTTCGGCGGCTTCACCCATAACCATCCGCACCATAAATTGCGGAATAGGCAAGGTGAGCAACAGCCGGCGGTGACGCTTCACGGCATCGGTAAACTCCCGCTGTGTAATCACTTGGGGAGCAGTCAGATTATAATACCCTTTTGCTTCGTCCGATTCCAATAAGAACAGGATGGAACGGCAAACATCGCGAATGTCAATCCACGGAAAAGGTTGCTGACCGCGTCCGATAGTCATAGCTACGGCAAAACGCGACAAACGGCTCGCACGGGCAAAATAGCCGCCGTCCTTGCCCATGACAAGTCCAAGACGGACAATCACCACGCGCGCATTCTTCATCGCATTGACAGCTTCCAATTCCCAAAAATTGCACAAGTCGGCAAGGAATCCCTGTCCACGTTCGATGGAATACTCATCGTGTTCGCCCTCCGTCGAATAGTAGCCCACAGCCGAAGCCGAAACCAATATTTTCCGGCTGTCAGCCTGCCGGATGGCTTTAACGAGCCGGGTGGTCAGCGCAATGCGGCTACTATAAAGCAGTTCTTTATAGGAATCGGTCCAACGGTGTGCGATAGGAGCGCCGGCAAGGTTCACCACCGCATCCGCCCGATTGACAGCAGCAAGCAACTGCGACTCCGCCCTATCAGTAAAAAATGCCCGACCCAGCGGAATGACCGTATGCCCGTTGGCCACAAGGAATTTTGTCAAATGGGAGCCGACAAACCCCGTTGCTCCCGTAATTGCTACTTTCATTGCCTGTCTGTCTTTTCTCAGTAAACACCCCATATCAGCGAATGTTCACAAAAAAGCGAACAATTCGCCATTTGGGATGCAACAGAATTCACTCTAAACAACTTAGCAACTTATCCCAAAATTCAAGTTAAAAAAGTTCTTGCCCCCTTTTTGTCAATCTATAAGTTTGTTTGGCACTTGTCGGTTTATCTGGATAAGTCATAGCGACATAGCCCATTTCAATAAGAGGAAGAATAATTTTACGCTTTAATTCTTTTGTGGAATCAAAAGACAAATCTCGGTTCAATACATTAGCAGACAAATCAGTGTCCTTTAAAACACATAACAGATTAATTGTATCTGAAATGAGTGTAAGAACATTGTCTTTAGACCGCGATTTTACCCAAACTTGGACATACATCTGTCCAAGTATTTGTCCAAGTTCCTCTTTATTACTTATAGTACATTGATTAACAGCACCTTCAACTTGAGAATACACTTGTCCAAATATTCGTTCAAGTTCATTGTCGATAACTTTATTCCTACTCTCAGAACCCACGGTTGTTCCATCTTCAAATCCATGCCGACACGGAATAGTCATTAAAAAATAGGTTCTATCCTCGTCTGTTTCAATCGTCGCAGGCATAGAGCCATTCTCTTTCAATGCTTTTTGAATTGTAGGTATTCCCGTTGCTCTACCTTCTGTCAAATCTAATTCTTTTAAGAAATCTCCTAATCGACGATTCCGATATCTGCGGGCTTTTAACTTTCGAGCCGCCTTAATGGCTTCAGCGCTAATCGACCTATCAGGACCGGCATAACTCAAAATGTCGACATGTGTTGGCTCTATTGTTATTTCGACAGGTTCTCGTTCTTGATAATCACGATGATACAAGGCATTCACAACAGCTTCCTCGAATGCTTGATATGGATAATTAAAAATTTTATCAGCTTTTGCATTATCTGTCAATTTTATGATCTTCTTTTTAATTACATTCGTACGAAGATATGATAGTGTTTCATCGATAATTTTAGGGACAGGGCCTGTTATCTTGGGGACTTCTATCATCAAATCAGGATTCTCAATGCAACCTTCCGGGAACAATACAATATCAACTTGCGTAACCGGAAAGAATTTTTCGGGATACTCACAAAACATCATGACAGCAACATTTTTTATCAGTCTGTTTTCTGCCGGCCCCGTGAGTAAGTCCATCGCATCGAGAATATCCAACAAATGCTTTGCAGTAAAACCTTCAGTCAATTTACTTCCAACTTTTTTGAGATATTCATATACCAGTACCCCTGAAATATCTTCAATTTTTACCAACGCATTTCCTCGTTCATCAAACGGCACTCGATTGGCTAACTCACGAACTTCATCCAATACTTCGCCTTTCGCCTCAATTGTTGAGGACTTGCTTCGCACATAAAATTTAGCTACAGATTTTTTGGCAACCACACTTTCCATAACAGAGTAAGGCCGATTTATTCCTGCAGGCACCCATATTATCAAGACAATTTTACCATCAACTTCTTCCACAGAAACTTTGGTCAAATATGTTGGTGATATTTTTGCATCATATCCCACCATTTCTTTTAAGATATGATCTATTTCATTTTCTGCCAATCCTTTTACAGGCCTTTTGGCGATTCCGTTTTCCTCTTCAATCCCCACAAGGATATATCCGCCACCAATGTTCTCCAAATCATTAGCAAAGGCACAAATTGTATGGTAAATCTTATCCGGATTCCAACTTGCCTTAAACTCAATTCTATTAGACTCGACCTTCCGTTTGCTGAGCAAATCTTCAACATTTATAGGTAATGCCATATTTTAAGAACTTAAATTGATAACTCCTGTTGGTGACTCCATTATCAGTCCTAAATGAAAACTTCGTCAGGCTGAAACAACGAAGAAATTTATATCAGACAATCCAATTGCACCAATCTATATCCTTCTGATACAAAAATATAAATTATTTTGAAATCATCAACACTCATTTTCATTAATTACATCAAAAGCGAAATATGGGAAACTGTATAAAAATGAAAGACAGACGTAAAATGCAACTATTATGCGTTTTCGTTTGTCTCAGCAGCCACCTTTGCGTATCTTTGTAGAAGATAGGAGGCGGTTTGGGATAATCCGTATATTTTGACAGAAGAACGAAAGAACAGATTTTAAAATTGGCAGGAGGGAAAAATTTTGTTCTTCTGTTCTTCTGTCTATTAACCTTTATGTATCTTTGCCTATACAATTCTGTACGATGAAGATTTCTGAACTTTGCGATATGCTTAACACGCCGGCGCGTGTGGCGGCATTAGACGACGCTGTCAAGAGCAGAAAGATTAAGAGCATTGCGCTGAACGGTCTTGTCGGTTCGGCGCCAGCTGTCGTGTTCTCACGTCTGCCGAAATTGACACAGCCTTATCTGATTGTGGCCAACGACCTCGACGAAGCCGGCTATCTCTACAATGACCTTTGCCAAATCAACGGCGATGAGCAGGTGTTGATTTTCCCGTCGGGCTACAAGCGCGACATCAAATACGGTCAGGAAGACCCTCCTTCGCAAATCCTGCGCGCGGAAGTGCTCAACCGCTGGGACGACAAACGCACACGTTGGGTGGTAACTTATCCGGAAGCACTTGCCGAAAAAGTGGCCTCGAAAAAGGAAGTCAGCGAAAGCACGCTCCATTTCCGACGCGGCGGAACGGCCGACCTGACAGAAACGGAGAAGAAACTGCGCGAATTCGGCTTTGAGGAGGTGGACTATGTCTATGAGCCGGGGCAATTTGCCATCCGCGGTTCCATTCTCGACATTTTTTCCTTTGCCAACGAACTGCCTTATCGTCTTGACTTCTTCGGCGACGACATCGAAAGCATCCGCACGTTCAACATTGAAACGCAACTTTCGGAACAGCAAATCGACGAAATATGCGTGGTCAACAATGTCAGCAACAACTCCGCCTCAAACGAGTCGCTGCTCCACTTCATCGGGAAAGACACCCTGCTGATTTTCCACGACAAGGAATGGCTGCGCCAACGCATCCGGGCCGTAGCGTCGGAAACCTTGTCGGAAAGTGCCGTCATTGCCCGCGAAGGCGACATGAACGCCATGCACAACGTGGTGGATGCCGATGTGTTCAGTGCGGCGATGGACTCGTTCCGCCATCTCGACTATGCGGTCAGCAACCGCGGCGACTACGATGCCTCGTTTTCGTTCAATACCTCGCTACAGGGAGTGTTCCACAAGAATTTCGACATTATCAGCCAGTCGTTCAAGGACTTCGAGAAAGACGGCTACAAAATATACATCCTTTCGGACAACGAACCGCAATTTGAGCGTCTGCGGGTAATTTTCAAGGACCGCGGCGACGATATCCCGTTCGAGCCGGTGCTGAAAACCCTGCACGAAGGCTATGTCGACAACGACCTGAAAGCATGTATCTTCACCGACCACCAGATTTTTGAACGCTTCCACAAATACACACTCAAGAGCGACCGCGTGCGTTCGGGCAAACTTGCCCTTTCGTTGAAAGAACTGTCGCAGATTGAAGTGGGCGACTACATTGTGCACGTTGACCACGGTGTCGGGAAATTCGGCGGACTGGTGCGCACGAACGTCAACGGCAAGATGCAGGAAATGATAAAACTCACCTATGCGAACGACGACAAGGTGTTCGTTTCCATCCACTCGCTCCACAAACTGGCCAAATACCGCGGAAAGGAAGGCGAAATGCCGCGCCTCAACAAACTGGGCACGGGAGCATGGAACAAGCTGAAGGAACGCACTAAGAGCAAGCTGAAAGACATTGCCCGCGACCTTATCCGCCTCTATGCGGCACGCCGCAACGAAAAGGGCTTTGCCTTCTCGCCCGATAGCTATCTGCAAAAGGAACTGGAAGCCTCGTTCATCTACGAAGATACGCCCGACCAGTTGAAAGCCACGCAGGCCGTGAAGGCCGACATGGAAAGCGACCGCCCGATGGACCGCCTTATTTGCGGCGACGTGGGCTTCGGTAAAACGGAAGTGGCCATACGCGCCGCCTTCAAAGCGGCTACCGACGGCAAGCAGACAGCCGTGCTCGTTCCGACCACTGTGCTGGCCTACCAGCATTTCAACACCTTCTCGCAACGCCTGAAGGATTTTCCCGTCAAAGTGGACTATCTGAGCCGTGCCCGCAAGCCAAAGGACGTGAAGCGCATCATCAAGGAACTGGCGGAAGGCAAAATCGACATTCTCATCGGTACGCACAAGCTGATTGGGAAAGAGGTCAAATTCAAGGACCTCGGCCTACTCATCGTCGACGAAGAGCAGAAATTCGGTGTCAGTGTCAAGGAAAAACTGAAACAGATGAAAGTGAACGTCGACACGCTCACGATGTCGGCCACACCGATACCGCGCACGCTCCAGTTCTCGCTGATGGGCGCACGCGACCTCAGCGCCATCAACACACCGCCGCCCAACCGCTATCCGATTATCACGACGGTCACGGCACTCGACGACGACATCCTGCGCGAAGCCATCAACTTCGAGCTGTCGCGCGGCGGACAGGTGTTCATTGTCAACAACCGCATCGAACAGCTGTTTGAACTCGAAAATCAGGTTCGCCGCCTTGTGCCCGACGCACGCACCATCATCGGCCACGGACAGATGGCTTCCGACAAGCTTGAAAAGACCATCATGGACTTTGCGGCACACGAATACGACGTGCTGCTGGCTACGACCATCATCGAATCGGGCATCGACATGCCGAACGTGAACACCATCATTATCAACAACGCACAGAACTTCGGACTGAGCGAACTCCACCAGTTGCGCGGGCGTGTGGGCCGCAGCAACCGCAAGGCGTTCTGCTATCTGCTGGTGCCGCCCAACATTCCGCTCTCGCCCGTATCGCGCCGCCGTCTGCAAGCCATCGAAAGTTTCTCCGACCTCGGCAGCGGAATCCACATCGCCATGCAGGACCTCGACATCCGCGGAGCCGGCAACCTGCTTGGTGCCGAACAGAGCGGCTTCATCGCCGACCTCGGCTACGAAACCTATCAGAAAATCCTGCGCGAAGCCGTACTGGAACTGAAAACGGAAGAATTTGCCGACACCTTCGCCGACGAACATAACGAGGACGAAAAGTCGTACGTTTCCGACTGTACCATCGAAAGCGACCTCGAAATCCTCTTCCCTGCCACCTTTGTGCCGCAGGAAAGCGAACGCATCCTGCTCTATCAGGAACTCGACAACATGGAACGCGAAGCCGACGTACAGGCTTTCTGCCAACGACTGGAAGACCGCTTCGGGAAAATCCCGAACGAAGCGCGCGAGCTGATACTCATCGTGTCGCTCCGACGGCTTGCCCGCTCATTAGGTATCGAGAAAATCAACCTGAAGCAAGGCAAGATGCTGCTCTATTTCGTGCCGGGCGACAACGTGGCCTACTATCAGTCGGCAGCGTTCGGACGCATCCTCAACTATTGGCAGCAGAATTCAAAACGATGTCAGTTGCGCGAAAACGACTCAAAGCGTTCCATGGTCATCGAACGCGTCGGAAGCGTGCATGAAGCCGTCGACATACTGAAAGCCATCACCCAGTTACCAACCATCTAACAATATCGCTATGGGACTTATCATCGGCATTGATGCCGGAGGAAGCACGACAAAGATTGTGGGCGTCAACGCCAACCGCGAAATCATCGCCCCGATTTTCATCAAGGCCGCCGATCCGGTCACGTCGCTCTTCGGGGCATTCGGAAAGTTTCTGCACGACAACGGACTGCAACTTTCCGACATTGAACACATACGGATTACCGGTGTGGGCAGCGCCTACATCGAAACCCCCATCTACGGCATTCCGACCACCCATGTCGACGAGTTTACGGCCGACGGGCTCGGTGCCGGCAAAACAACCCTGCTGAAACGCTACATCGTGGTCAGCATGGGGACAGGCACCTCGTTCGTACAAATCGACGAGAAAGGCATCCGCCACATCGGCGGTATCGGGTTGGGAGGCGGTTCGCTTGTCGGACTGGCAAAACTGACCCTCAACACCGGCGACATCCATCAAATCATAAAAATGGCGGAAAGCGGCAACGAAGCTAACGTAAACCTGCAAATCGGTGACATCTCCAACCGGCAGCTGCCCAATCTGCCGATGCACGCAACGGCCTCGCTGTTTGGGAAAGTGAGCGACAATGTGTCGCCCAACGACGTGGCCCTCGGCATTATCTACGCCATTCTGCAAACCATCGGCGTATCGGCCGTGCTTGCTGCCCTCAACAGTCCCATCCGTGACTTTGTTCTGATAGGCAATCTTGCTCGATTGCCGCAATGCAAGCGCGTGTTCGACGAATTGGAACAGCTCTACGGTGTACGGTTCCATATCCCCGAATATGCCGAATTCAGTACAGCCATCGGCGCTGCACTCTCCTATTTTCATGACTAAAACTACGGAACAATGAAAAACAACCTGCTTTCCGAATCGCTCGTCTACTCCGGCAACAGCATAACGCCAACGCATTTTCACCTGTATACCTACAACCGGACGGACACCAAGGAAATGTCGACCGACGACACTCCCACACTGCTGTCGGCACTCGACAGCAACAGCATCAACTGGCTTCAGGTGCACGGACTGAAAGACACCGGGAAAATTGAAACCGTCTGCAACCATCTGGGCATTTCGTTCCTGACCATTCAGGATATTCTGAACGTACACCACCCGATGAAAGTGGAAGACTACGGGAGCTACATGGTGGCCATCCTGCGCTATTTCATTCCGTCCGAGGACCCCTATGAAGAACTGGAAGAGCAGAATATATCTCTGGTACTTGGGAAGAACTTCGTACTCGTATTTCTGGAAAACGAAACCGAATTTTTCTCCGACGTTAAAAAAGCGATTGCCAGCAACGTGCTGCGTGTACGCGAACGGCGCACCGACTATTTGTTCAGCGTACTGCTCAACGGCATCATCACCGACTACGTATCGAAAGCCACCCTTATCGACGACCGTCTGGAGGACCTCGGCAGCGAACTCATGTCCGACCGAGCCACACGCGACATGGGCAACTCCCTGCAGTCATTGCGCCGGCAATACATCCAGCTGCGCCAGGGACTGGCCCCGCTCCGCGACCAGTACAACATTCTTCTGCGCTCCGACAACCCGCTGCTTCACCGCGAAACCCGTCCGTTTTTCAACGACGTGCACGACCACCTTTCACTCACGTTCCAGACACTGGAAATATGCCGCGAAACATTTGCCTCGTTGACCGACCTCTACATTTCGAACAACGACATGCGGATGAACGCCATCATGAAACGTCTCACCGTCGTGTCGACCATCTTCATTCCCCTGACCTTCCTCGTAGGTGTATGGGGTATGAACTTCAAGTTTATGCCGGAACTCGACTGGCGCTACGGCTACCTCTTTGCCTGGGTCATCATGGTTGTCACGGCCATCATCATCACCCTCTATTTCCGCGGCAAAAAGTGGAAATGACAAACAGGCGCAGGAACAGCGATCCATCTCCCGCCATCCCCGCGCCTGAAAACGTACATGTAAGAAGTGTTATCACAACTCATCTTTCCGCTGAAATCTCCTCAGACGTTCCAGATATGATTGTCTGTACATGCGCTTGGTCTTTTCGTCCAAGAAAGAATTTTCGATTAACTCATAGACCTTCGGTTGCTCAGTTGCAAACATCTTGACAATCGACATCATCTTTTTGGGCAGTACGCCTATACGCCTTCCAAATGTGATGAAATCGTCTTGACAAGGATGTCCTGTCCGTGCATAGACTTCCGAATATTCACTTTTTGGAATCAAACCCTCCTGTAGGGCAAAATCTCCATCGTCAATATGAATAAATGTATTCATCAAGTCGTATGCCGGAGTCAACACATAATCACCACGGGAAGTTGCCTGAAGTGAAAAATTTTTCAGGTGGGCATCTCCATTACTGAACAAATAGTTAAACACAACCAACGTAAAATACTTTGCCATTTCAACCTGCCAGGCAGCTACATACTGCCTCAACAATCGGGCTATGTCCTCATAACTACCTGTATATTTGAAATTTTTGCCATAATTATTCTCCGTTTTTCCGGCCAGCGAAGCAAAATCATCCTGCAATATCTTTGAGCCGTCAGGCGCATAGTCAAAGCGCTTGGTGAGATAGGCGATTTCACCGTCGGCAAAAAACACAAGAGCATTTTCGGCTGTCCTGATTCTATATACCTGACTTGCAATCTGCATGGTCAAATGCTCGTTGGCAGGAATATTCTTTCGAAATCTCAAATACTTGTATCCGGGAGCAGGTTTGATGATATATCGTCCGGACTCCCCTTCTGGAGTCAATTGTATTTTTCCATTTCTGACAATGGCGGAAAGTTTTTCCTGCACCCCGGATATGGAGATTCGATTGATAGCCAATGCTATTTCCGCTTGTGATTCTTCGTAATTAAAATCAAGCACAGGATTAACCTTTTTACCTCCGAACACTTTACGCAGACAGAACGGACTATAAGTTTCAAATCCGACAGCAAGCGTACCCGGACATACATTTATTTTTTTCATAACGCACGGATTGTTATAGCACCTATGGTATCGTATCCTGCCGTAGCCAAGAGTAGCCCGAAAGCATCCTGCTCGTCAATCTTCAAAGTTCTACACTGAATGGCCTTATTAGCACCCTCGGAGAGCATATTGAAAAAGAACGGGAACAACTCATCCGAAACATATTCGTCCTTACGTTTCGGAAATGCCAAAGATATGGGCAGAAGTTCATCACTTGCAAGATAGGCATCATTATATCTGAATACAAAATACCCATCATCCGTTTCCGTTAAGATTCCTGCCGCTATTTTATTCACCAACACTTCTGCCTGCCTCATTCGTTAACCCTCCTTACTCTCATTATCAGTTCAAGGCCAAGAACATCCGCGATTTTTTCAAGGGTAGACAAGGACGGATTCCCGTCTTCAGCCTCAACGCTCTTGATTATGCGGACACTCAACCCTGTATAATCAGACAAATCCTGCTGGGTAAGCCCCAGCAATGCCCTTCGTTCTTTAATTAAGTCTCCATATTTCATAGTGCAATATATTTCACATTTTAATGCAAATATAACAATTCACGCCCAAATAAGCAACAAATTATGCAATATATTGCACTTTCATTATGATTTTAACAATCCAATTTCCCAGAAGAAATTTTATCGGCAAGTGCGCTGCAGGCTGCGATAATCTGCTCGCACACGCGACGGTAGAGCGACTCCGTACCGAAATACGGGTCGGGCACGTCTTCGTCAATGCCGCAACAATAGTCAAGAAACAGGTGGATGCGGTCCCAATGGGAAGAAGTCAATGTGGAAGTCACCCTGTTGTAATGGTTCCGACTCATAATCAGCACCACATCGGCTGAATTCAGTTCCTCAGGAGTCATATAGACAGCCATGCCGCCCATTTGATAGCCATACTTTGCCGCCATCTCCACCATCATCGGGTCACGCGACGACTGCTCCAAATAGGACGTCCCCACCGACGACACTTCCACCCCTTCGATACCCCGCTCGTGGAGCATCTGCCGCAACACGCATTCAGCGAAAGGAGAACGCGACATATTTCCCGTACATACAAAAATGATTTTCATAGCAAATTCATGATTTACAAATTTTCCCTATCGGTCAATCTGCATCCTCGTCGAGTGCTTCAATCAGAAAACTGACAGGACGGAAGCCGTCGTTGCACGAAATCATGGCAGAACGGGGATTCTTCATCCAACCGTCGTAAAAGTTTTCAGCTCCGTGCGACAACGCCATCACAAAGGGCGACATCGTCTGCCACGCGCTCTCGCACATTCCTTCGGGCTTTTCCCAGCCGTTGGCCACAAACACCTGTCCCTCGTGCATATCGCAGGCGTGTTCCAGCGGATTCTCGTACCGTTCCATCAAATCGCGGTAACAGGCCATCCGCACGACAGTAATTCTGCATTTCTTCATTGTTCCGATTTTTAACTGCTTTTCGCAAAGATAAACGGCTTGGACCGTATTTCCGCACAACAAGGAAAAATTTTCGTCAGAATTTAACCGAACACCCCTTATTGAATTCAAGAAATCGTGCGGTTATTCAACGTTTTTTTGCTATGTTTGCAATATAAAAAGTCTAGATAAGCGATGAAATATATTTCGAAATTAGCCCATATTGCTGCGCTCTGCATTCTGTGTTCCGCAAACATTTTTGCCTCAGGCTCTTTCGACAAGGCCATCACCAAATTCTGCCAGTCGAATGCCATGAGAAAGGCTCAAGTGGGCATCTGCGTCATTGATCTCAAAAGCGGTGAGATTGTTGGGGAAAATGACATGAATGAAACCATCACCCCAGCTTCTGTCATGAAAATTGTCACGTCGGCAACCGCCCTCAAGACACTCTCGGAAGCCTACCATTTCCAGACAGATGTCAACTACGACGGATATATCGACCATAACGGGGTGCTGCATGGCAATCTTATCATCAAAGGCGGCGTCGACCCGACGATGGACTCCCGCCATTTCCCGGACCAGGAATCGTTCGTCACTGCATGTATCAACGAAATAAAGCGCATCGGCCTCACCAAGATAGAAGGGAAAATAATCATTGACGAATCCATTGCTCCCGATCCGGCCGTTCCGATGCAGTGGGACGATGCCGACGTGGTGGAATACTATGGCGCAGGAGTGCATGCCATCAACTATCTTGACAACGAATTTTCGCTGGTTGTCGACCTGTCAGGACGGACTGCAGCAGTTATCGACACCATCCCGCACTTGAGCGAGTTGAAAATCGTCAACAATGTCACCATCGGCGGCAAAGCCTATTCGCCTTCACTGTCGCGCAAGAAAAATTCAAATACCCTTTACATGGGCGGCAATGTACGCCGTCAGTCCGACCCCATAGAACTGTGGACCACAATGCCCCATCCCGCCGATGCACTCTACAATGACATGGTGGAAACGCTTACCTACGAAGGCATTACCGTCGAAAACAAGACCATCGACAACCGTGGTGTCAGCTATCCGCTCTATACCCACATGTCACCGGCTCTGCCCGACATTATCAAATCACTGCTGACACGCAGCGACAACATGTATGCCGAAGCCGTCCTGAGAGCCCTTGCACTGAACGACACCACACTCGCCACCCGCGAAATGGCCGTCAACTGCGAACGGCGCATACTGGAGGACTGGGGAATTGACACGCAAGCCGTGACCATTTACGACGGTTCCGGCCTTTCGCGAGCCAACAGCATCACCCCTGTCTTTCTTGCCAAAGTGCTGGCACAGATGGCCAACGACAAGGCGTATGGCAATCTCTTTCCTTCGCTGTTCCCCGTTGCCGGAAAAGACGGTACCGTGAAAAAGCTGCTAAAGGGTTCCCCGCTTCAAGGAAAAATGGCGTTGAAATCGGGCAGCATGACCGGAGTACGGTGCTACGCCGGCTACTATCCTGCCGAACACCCCGAATATGCCGTCGTGCTGATGACCAACAAATTCCGTTGCACCTACGACGCAATGAAAAAGGCCATTGAAACGCTTTTTGAAGGAATGTTTGCCAACAAAGAAAGATAGTTCCGCAAAGAACGCCCGAATTTGAAAAAGTTTTTATATGTTTGTGAAACGTTATAGATTCTAATTGCAAAGATGTACGAAGATATCAAACGCATGCTTGCTGCCGCCTATGAACTGGAAGGCCTGCTGATGCTTGCCGACAGTCGCGGCGACGACACTCCGGAAATGGTGGTCACCGCTATCCGCGAGAAAATCGAATACTTGGCCAATGCTGCCGAAGGCTTGAACCTGCCGGCTTGTAACAATACGCCTGAACCAACC